>ERZ827186.822-NODE-822-length-30667-cov-10.754639_pt1 | contig 30667 bp, 26 predicted proteins | sample MGYA00519918_ERZ827186 | MGnify/ENA primary metagenome ERZ827186 (study PRJEB31778, sample SAMEA3449275) | human gut metagenome | biome: human gut; feature: human-associated habitat; material: faeces | place: United Kingdom | collected 2010/2012 ...
TCATCGGTTACCCTTTTTTGACCCCCGCCACTATGGCGGGGTTTTCGGTATACAAAAAGGCAGGGTATTCACTTTGATACCCTGCCTAAAACCACTGCGGGAACTTTTTTGCCCGCAGCATATTCCCAAGGGCACATCATGCCCGAAACAAATTAAAAGAAAGAGGATAAAAAAAGTATGAAAAAAACAATATCTTTTGCACTGTTAATGGTTTTAGTGTTTTCTTCATCAATATTGCTTGCAGGCTGCGGCACTGCCAAAGTCAATAATATTTCATTGTCAGATACAACCGTAACTCTTGAACCGGGCAAGAGTTATGCACTTCAAGTTATAGTTTCGCCCGAAAACGCAAAGGATCAAAAAATCACTTGGACATCTACCGACTATACAATTGTAAATGTTGTTGACGGTACCATTTACGCAATTGCCGACGGGAGCGCAACAATAGAAGCTACCACATCAAACGGAAAAACCGCTTCATGCTCCGTCTTTGTCGAAACACCGACTGCGTATAATAAATTGAACAAAGATGAAAAAGGCTTCTTTGATACATTCCTTAAAGGAATAAAACAGTTTAAGAATCCCGGCTCCGTTTCTGTTATAAATGTCGACTATAAATCCGGCTCGACCACAGCGTATGTCGCTGAAGTAAAAGCAATGAATGGATTCGGTGGCACTACATCCGATACATATTATGTTTACAGTTTTGGAATTATAAAAGGCGGCTACATCTCCTCCAGCGGAGCTAATTTTGATGTTGCAAAAATCAACGCTGCAATAAAAGAGTATATTCAAGAGCAAGGCTGGTAATATCAATAAAGAATTGCCATTAGAAAAACACTGCGGGCACTTTTTCGCCCGCAGTGTTTTTTTATGCGTTTTGCACCGTTTTTTACACGGTTTTTTATGCGTTTTTCAACGCTTTTTTAATGGTTTTTAACGCTTTTTCAACGCTTTTTAATACCATCTGTATCTGCCGTCCGCAGCCAGTCCGCCCGGAATAACGCTCATATCCACCGGCTTGCCCCTGTCCGCAAGCCCTGCCTCCACCTTGATATTCACAATGGATATTATCTTCGTTTCCAGCTTCAAACTGTCCAAATACCCGCCCGACGGGCGTATATCCAGCTTTATATCGGAAAAATTCTTATCATCGGTTATATACGCTCCGTCCAGCGTAAAATGATACTCCGAATCGGCATAGAAGTTCTTTAACGCCTTCTCCGGCAGGAATTCGCCCCTGCTTCCGGCATCCGTTACGGAACCCCTTACGGTGTCCGTTATGCCGTCGGTAAGGTTGAATATAAACTGAATGTACTTTATCGGGTCCGCAGTGAAGCTCTCGTTTACAAACTTGATATAGTCATAATCCGCAGAATACTTCCAGCCCCTCCATGTCAGCTTTTTGGTCTTTCTTTCGCGCTTAATATAAACCACATCGTTTTCAAGATACAGCTCGGTAACGGTGCCGTTATTGCTTTGGGTAAGCCCCGGCACATACGGGATATCAAACTTCACCCACCCGCGCACATTGTCCTTTTCATCCACCGTAAAGCGCATATCAAAGGGAATGTTCTCGTTAAACAGCAGCAGCTTTGCATTTAGCTTGCCGGTAAGCCGGTACTGCCGCAGCTCCGCCGTGGCGGCAAACTCGCCCATAAGCTTTTTAAGGCTGTCGGCGTTTATATAGCCGGCAAGGTCGGGCAGCGCAATATTCAGCTCAGGATAGGTTATCTTTACGGCAACATCGGCAGTATTGCTCTGCGACGGGCGCAGCCGCTGCGCGCTCACGCCTGTAATCAGACCGTTTTCATAGGTAAAATATACCGTGCTTTCTCCCGCTTTCTCAATACCCGTAAGCTTTTCGGAATCCATCACAAGGGTAAGCCTGCCCGATTCCGCCTCAAGGCTTACAACCGCCTCCAAAAGGCCTTTGGCATCCAGCCCCTTCATATGCTCAAGCGCCGGATATTCCTTTGCATACTTTTTGAACACCGAAAGGTCTATCTTATCCTCCGGCTTTACCGGCAGCAGCTTATCCAGCAGCTCTATGTCCAGCCCCATTGTATCGCTTACCGAAGCCAGTATCGGTATAAGCTGCTCCTTTGCAATGGAGAATTTAAGGCCGTTGTAATTGCAGGCAAAGCGTCCCTGTGCATAGGTCAGCTCCACCGGCTTTTTGTTTATATTTACATAAACATGCGCATCCAGCCCGTCTCCCTTGCGCACCAGCTCAATCGTGCCGCTGCACTCAACGGTCATAACGCCGTCCGCCATGCCCTCCAGCTGCACCTGCAAACGGAAGCTGTTTTTATTGTATGTATTATAAGCAGCAACCAGTGCATCCGCCACCTCCGGCGCATTGGCATATTCGCCCGCGATATCCGTTCCGAACGGAGTATCCGATATCCCGGCAATTTCCACCGTTATGCCCGTCTTCTTGCCTGCCACGGTTATTCCGTCAATGGTAAGCCGCTTATCGTCAAGGCTGCCGGTAAGCTTATCGCTGCCGATGTGCGCCTTGAGCACCGCCTTACCGTTTATATAGGTCAGGCTGTCTACGGCCTCCAGCACACTGTCCGCACTTATTGAGGAAATAAAATCAATATAATCTCCGCTTATAAGCTCGCCCTCGCCCTCCGGCAGTATGGGGGCCAGCTTATCCGCCAGCATATAAATATCCTCTGCCGCCAGCTTCACTTTTATATTGCCGGAGGTCAGATATATAACGCCGTCGCTGTATACTGCCTTTACCGCTATGCCGCTGATCTCCGTATTAAGCAGCACCTCGCCCGTTTCGGCATTTATGCGCACCGTTGCCTCAAGGCTCTTATCCCCCGCATTAAGCGTTACCCTGAACAGTTGGTTTTTGTCTTTAAGCGCCGCCTGCCAGGACTGCACGGTTTCCTTAAGGAATTCATAGGGAATATAGCTTGCAATGTCGCCGGGCAGCACCGCCTCGGCGCCCTCGGGATATGCAAATTCCGCAGCGAATGTAATTGTTTTCTGCGCGCTTACAGGCATATTCTCCAAAAGCGCCCTTGTAAGCAGACCGTCGCCGTATTCCAGCGTTACCGCAGTATCCCCGGCCTGCACTCCGGTAAGCGCCCCGGAATCCATTGTAAGCACCGCTTTGCCGTCCTGTACGCTAAGCGATTTCACTGCCGCAAGCAGCTGCGCGGCATCCAAAGAGGCAATATGCCTGCCCACTTCTCCGCTGCCGCTTATAACCGGCTCAAGCAGCTCCTTAAGCCCCTGAGGCAGCGGCGGCGCTTGGGGAAGAAGCCCGTCAAGCAGCGGAATGTCCAGCCCCGTAAGCTCCTTTGCCGCCGCCAGCACGCCCAGCACCTGTTCCTTGGTGGCGGTAAGCTTTATGCCGTTATAATCCGCGGTAAAGCGCTCCGAGACATATACCAGCTTAAGCTCGCGGCCGCCTATTATAAGCGAAACCTCCGCATCAAGGCTGCTGCCGTTTCTTATAAGGGTAACAATGCCGTTTGTTTCAAAATCCGCAATGCCGACCGCCGTCACCTTCAGGCGCACATTAAGGGAAATACTGTCCTTTTTAACGGTATTATACGCTGCCCTTACGGCCTGCGCCACTTCCGTCACATCGGCGTATTCGCCCTGCGTATCAAATACACAGGGCTTATCGCCGGTGCCGGTAAGCCGCACCTCGACGCGGTTTTGTGCTCCCGCCAGCGTTATGCCGTCCAGAATCATCTCGTTTTCGCTTATTTCCGCGCTCAGCCCATCGTTTCCTATGCGGGCAGCCAGCTTTATTTTGCTGCCGTCCCATGTCAGGCCGCTTACGGCGTCAAGCACGCTCTGCGGAGTAAAATTCACTATAAAATCAACATACTCCTGCGGAATAAGCGTAAGCAGCGCATCGGAATCCGGCATAAGGGGCGCAAGCAGCTCCTTAAGCGCGGAAATATCGCTTTTCTGCGCTTTTACCGCAATATTGCCTATGTTTATGTACAGCTCGTCCCTGTACACAAGGCGGACATCCGCTCCGTTTATATTGCTTGTTATCTCCAGCTCGCCCGTTTTGTTATTAAGCCTCAGCTGCGCATTATAGGTTTTGCCGTTTCTTGTAAGCCGGGCCTCAAAGGAGGTGCTTTGCGCTCCCGCCGTCTTTGCCCATGCCTTTATGATGTTTTCCGCGCCGGTAAAATCGCAGCAGTCGTCAGTATCCTCAAACACGGCCGTTTCCGCCGGACGCACGGTGATCTTCTCCGTTACGCCGCCGCTGCTGATTTTGGCCTCGGCGCTTACAAGGCGGAAGCCCTCCCCTGTATCCAGCTGTGCCGTTGCCTCTATGCCCGATGCACTGTATACGGCCGTAAGCCCGTTTTCGCTCTGCTCTATTTTAAGGTTATCCTTAAGCCTGTCTATATCAAGACTGTCAGTGTTTATGCTGGGCAGCTCTCTGCCAAGCAGTTCAAACACCGCCTTTACCGCTTCGACTGCGGAATCCTTCTGCATGGCCAGCTTCACATTTCCGCTTTTTGCATACAGCTTCCCGTCCTTATAGGCCATAAACAGCTGCGCGGCGCCGATATCTCCCTTTGCAAGAAGGGTTATGCCGTCGGCTATCGGCTCCTTTTGAGCATCCAGTGCGACAAACACGGTAAGGGAGCCGTTTACGCTTCCGCTGAGATTTACTTTATAGCAGGGCTGCGCCGCCAGCGCATCGGCGATCTCCTTAAGGGTATCGTCCTTGCCTTCCTCCGGCTTGTCGGTTATTTCCCCTACATCATTTTTGATCTCCTCGGTTTTGCTGAAATCGGAGAACACCTCCGTCAGATGCTCATGGCATTCCGCCTTGCCGATGACCGGGATATTAACCTGATATACGGTTTCCCGCTCCAGCACCAGCGGTCGCCAGAGGGAATCCACCGTAAGAGTGAGCACCACGGAGCTGAAAACCGGGTAATCCGACGCCCCGCTCATGACCTTTACCTCGCGGCAGTAATTGGAGGCCGACTCGGGAGTAAGCACATAGCGGAAGGTATAGTTGCCCTCGCCGTTGTCAAGGCTTTCCTCGCTTATCACGGTCTGCTCGTTTACGATAAAGGAGGTAAGAGCGCGCGGGTCAAAGCCGTAGGCGCCGTAAAACTCCTCCCAGCTGAGCCTGTACGCGCTGTCCGACCAGGTAACACTCTGCGCGGAAAGGCTGTCCGCCTTCCGCACCAGCACATCCTCGCGGCCGGTAAAATATTTCTGCTCCCCCACCTTTTTAAGGGAGGAAAGGCTTATTGCCTCGCTGAAAACATCGTTGCCGTTTACGGTACGCTTGTTGGACACCGTCTGCTCATAGTTTATAAAGCCCAAAGCCGCTACTACATTGCCGGTGGTGCGGCTTGTATAGCCGTCCATCTGCAAAAGCGCGCCCGAGGCCATGGCAAAGTTCTGCTGGGGAGTGTACATGGACGGATCGCCCTCCGCAGGCGGCGTAGCCATGACGCCCTCCCCTCCCGGTGTCGGCTTATTGCCCGAGGCAGAGAATATCCACCTTGCTCCCAGAAGCAAAAGCACCACAGCCAACAAAAGCGCGCATCCGGCAACGATCCTTTTTCCGAGACTCCACCTGTTCTTTTTCTGCCCGGAAGCAGAATTTGCCGCATCCCGATTCATCTGAAAACCGCACTTCCTTTCGATGTGCCTTGGAAAAAAACAAGGCGCATCCGATTCATAAATATATAAATAATAACGGTTGTATTATAATCCGACACCTGCTTTAATGTCAATTCAAACGGCAATTTTTGTCGGTTTTGTGAACAAAAAAGCAATTCCGCAATGCCCGTCATATTCTTCATTCTTTTCATCGGCGCCTCCCCCGGAATTATATAAAGCCCCCGTTCATATAATCAAGCATGTAATAAAGCGCGGACAAATCAGTCACGGCGGACATTTCTTCATAAAAAGCGCCGCCGCTGCCGTGCAAGGGGGGAAAAAATGAAACGCAAACACCTTAACGGAGACACTCAGGCCCGCATAGCGCACTTTATAGACCTGCCGCCCGAGGCGGTTTTCGGAAGCGTCGGGGTGCATCTGATACAGGACAGCTACTGCACTGTGGAGAATTTTCTCTCCATGCCCGTATTCAGCGACCGCCTCGTGCGCCTTGTGTGCCGCAATTTTGATATTGCCCTGGAGGGGCGGAACCTGAGCGCAAAGGAGCTCTCCGGCGGCATGCTCGTGCTTACCGGGCGCATATGCAGCGTATCCTACAAGCGGCACGGCGAAACGGAGGAAGAGTGATGGACAGAATACGGCTTACAGGCTATGTGCGCATATATCTGCGCAGCCTTACCCCGGAGCGGGAGCTTGGCCGCATAGCGAAAACGGGAGCCGTGCTGCGCCGGGTGCGCCGCCTCTCCCCCACCTGCATAAGCGCGCTTTGCACCCCCGGCGACGCAGCAAAAATAAGCGGCGCGGGGCTTCCGGTGCGCATTGCGGAAAACGGCGGCATTTCCGTAAAGCTTAAGCAGCTTTTCCGCCGCGCGGGACTGGGCGCGGCCGCACTGATAACCGCCGCTGCCGTTATACTGCTTCAGGGGCGGGTGTTTTTCTTCCGCATATACGGCATAAACGGGATAAGCCCCGATTGGGTGATGGCGCAGCTTGCGCAAAGCGGCATAGTGCCGGGCGCAAGGGCAAGCGGCGAAATGCTGGAAAAAGCGGAGGCAGCCCTTATAAGGGACGGGCGCGTGCAGTGGGCCTGCGTAAGCGGGCAGGGTGCGTATGTAACCGTGACCGTCAAGGAAAAAAACGAGCCCGAAATGCCGGACTACATGACGCCCGGCGACCTTACGGCCAAAAAAACGGCGGTAATAGAGGAGCTTACCGTGCTTCAGGGCACGGCCAAGGTGCGTGCGGGGCAGCTGGTGCTGCCCGGGCAGGTGCTGATAAGCGGCGAGCTTATATACGGCGGCGAGTCTGCGGGCTATGTTGCCGCCATGGGCAAATGCCGCGCGCGGGTGTGGACCTCGGTATATATGCAGCTGCCCCTTGAAAAAGAGGTTACCGAGCCCACAGGGCGAATGCAGCGCATAGAGGGCGTGCGCATTTTCGGCCGCAGCTTCGGCGCAAGGCCGGAATTTGAAAATTACACCGCCGTTTCGCAGTCCCGCCCCATTATGTACCGGGGGCTGCCCGTATTATCGGAAAGCATTACATATTACGAGCAGCGAAAGCGCAAGGTGCGTATAACCCCTCAGGAGCTGTTAAAGGAAAACGAAGCCCGGCTGCGATGCCTGCTTGATGAGCGGCTTGACGGGATAACGCCGGAGAGAATATCGTTTTCCTGCACGGAATATAACGGCGGCGCTCTGCTTGAGATATGCGCGGAAACGGTGGAGGAAATAGCCGTGTTCCGTCCCGCGGAAGAATGAAACGGCGAATGTATGCAAAACGGCTTTGCGGCAAATGTACATAAATACGGGCTGTAACAAACAAAAAGCCGCGGGAATTATCCCGCGGCAAAAGCTGCGCTTTGTTTTTTTGTTGATGATTACTTCAGCTCAACAACTGCGCCGGCCTCAGCCAGCTTAGCCTTAAGGGTCTCAGCCTCGTCCTTGGAAACGCCTTCCTTAACGGTCTTGGGCGCGGACTCAACCATGTCCTTAGCCTCTTTAAGGCCAAGGCCGGTGATCTCACGGACAGCCTTGATAACAGCCAGCTTGTTAGCGCCGACTTCCTTAAGAACAACATCAAACTCGGTCTTCTCCTCAGCCGCAGCAGCAGCGGGAGCAGCGCCGCCGGCAACCGCAACGGGAGCCGCGGATACGCCGAACTCATCCTCAATAGCCTTTACGAGGTCAGCAACCTCAAGAATGGTCATGGACTTTATAGCTTCTACGATTTCTGCGATAGTCATGATAATTTCCTCCGATTAAATAATTTTAATGTTTGTCTTTGGAGACTTAAGCCTCCATCTTCTCCTTGACTGCGTTGAGGCCGATAGCCAGCGAACGAACGCTGCCGGTGATGGACCACATAAGTCTTGTAAGAAGAACCTCTTTGCTGGGGGTAGACGCCAGCTTCTCCACTACCTTGTTGTCAATTGCGGCATTATCCATAATACCGCCCTTGATCTCGGTTTTGTTTACCTTTTCGGCAAACTCCTTCATGATCTTCGGCGCGGATACCGGATCATCGTAACCGAAGCAGAAAGCACTGGGGCCGGAAAGATGCTCCTCCACGCCCGTGATGCCCAGCTCCTCGCATGCGCGGCTCATCATGGTGTTCTTGAGCACCTTGTACTCCACACCGGCGGCGCGCATATTGTTGCGAAGCTCCGTAACCTCGCTTACAGTCAGACCGCGATAGTCAACGATCACAACGCTCTTTGCTCTTGAAAGCCTGTCCTTGATCTGGCTGACTATTTCGCTCTTTGCACTGATTGCAGCTTCAGACATTGCATTTCCCTCCTGTAAGTTTTTTGCCAACAAAAAACCCCATGCCGCGCGACATGAGGGAATCAGAACATAGCTGAGACTCTCTTGCCTCGGCAGGATTTACGCAAAAGCACCTGCTGTCTACGGTAAGATGGGAATATTTCATTAACATCGGGTATTATAGCATCGGTTTTTGTGTCCGTCAAGGGGTTTTTATGCACTTTCCCGCAGAAAAGGCTTTGATTAGGCACGCATTACGCATGCGTTTTCCCCGCCCTGTTTTATTCAATGGGCGAATGCAGGCCGGAGGAGGACACGGGCTCATTTCCCGCATAAAGATGGGAGGTATCGGCAAGGGCAATAATGCGCGCCACGGCGCTGCGTCCGTCCGGGCGGTGCTTTTCCATAAGGATTCTTGTTACGCTGCTGGTGGTAAGAAAAAATGTATGCCAAAACTGAGGCAGGGGTACTGAGCATATATGGGCAAGCAGCGCGCACCCCACGCCGTGATGGCAGAAAAGCGCCACGGTCTCCCTGCTGTTTTCATACCCCGGCTTTATGCGGTAAAAGCCGTTATCGCGCACATAGCCGTGCCGCTCAAAGAGGGCGTCCAGCTCCCCGGAGATCATATCGTAATACTCCGCTATGCCGGTATCGCGGTACAGCGAAAAATCCCTCCAGCCGTCTTTATCATACACGCATTCCTGCGCGTGCCACTCATCGGGAAAAATATTCCATGGGCATTTGCCCTGCGGATTGGGGTTATGCCCCGTCTGCGCCAGCGTAACGGGAAATTCCCTCAGCCATTGCAGAGTTTCCGGCGCAAGCCCCAGAGCTTTTGCGGTGGGTGCGGCCGTTGCCGCCGCTCTGCCCAAAGGCGATACATATATTTTATCCACGCCCTCCTTTTTAAGCCGCCGGGCCAGCAGCTCCGCCTCCCGAAAGCCCTTTTCGGTGAGGGAATCGTGCACATAATCGGGGTCGCCGTGGCGAATTATCAAAAACTGCATTGCTTTTCTCCGTTTTAATTTTATTTGTCTGTACCTTTCGGCTCTCGATACGGATTATACCGCACTTCTCCTTGTCTTTCAAGGGTTTTTATCTGCATATTTATTCCTTTTCTCCTTTGCGTGCCGCCGTATTTTTTGCTTTTTCAAGCCCGCAGGGCCAAAAAAGTTTGAATAATCCCCACCGCGTGCGCGTATGGTATAGCAGCATATATCAGGGAGGAAGAACGGATATGGAAATAAATAAAGAGCAGCTTCATTGCGACACTGTAAGCATGACAAGCGCAGAGCAGACCCTGCGCATGATACTTCCCCTTGCGGGCACTGACCGTAAGGTTCTGTGCGGCAATGCACGGGCCTATGTGGTTTCCTGCCGCGTACAGGGCGGAGAGGCACGCGCCGAGGGCGTTGTGCGGGGCGGAGTGACCCTTGAGGGGGAAACCCCCGAAACCTCGCAGGCGCAGCAGGATTTTGCCGTAGCCGTGCCCGCTGCCGAAAACTCCGCCGCAGCGGCAAGAGCACGGGTAACAATGTGCAAATGTCGCATGGAGGGCAGCAGCGCGGTGCTGGAGGTTACGGTTCAGGTGTGCTTTCTTATCGCTTCGCCTGTTGAAACCGAGGTTATTACGGATATAGTCTCCCCCGATGTTCAGCTTTTAAGCACGGAGGCCGGATGCTCCGCTCTTGTGGGGATATTTACGCAGCGCACCGCCGTGCGGGAGAACATAGAGCTTAGCGTGCGCATGCCGGAGGTGGAGCAGTGCCTTCAGGTATCCCCCAGCGTATGCATAAACGGCGTACAGGCCGACACCGACGCGGTTATGGTATCGGGAGATGTTGTGCTGAGCGTTCTGTACTCCGGCAGCGATGAATACGAGCCGGTAGCGCAGGTGGCGGACCGCATTCCTTTTTCCGCCGTAATAGAGGCCCCCGGCGTACAGCCCGATGACACGGTATGCCTTGATATATCCCCGGAGGAGGGCACGGTGCTGCCGCAGGACAACGAGCAGGGCGAGCGCCGTGTGCTTGCCTGCGATATAAGCCTTTGCTGCACCGCCTGCGTAAGCCGAAAAAGAAGCGTCAAAGCGGTTACCGCCGCTTACAGCACCGTTGATAAAACCCAATGCAGCTTTTCAAATGCGGAGCTGCCCGGCATTGAATGTCTTGTGCGCAGGCAAAGCGTACGCATATTGCTGGACGCGCCGCAGGGCGCACAGCCGATTGCACGGATATGCGCCGTTAACGCCTATGTGCAGACGCTGAGCACAGAGGCGCAAAGCGGTACAGTCCGCCTTATGATGCGGGCCTGCTTCCGGGTGCTGTACATTGCCTCCGGCACGGGGGAGCTGACCGGCTTTGACACCTATGCCGATTTTGAGCTTAACACCGATTGCAGCTGCACGCCCGCAAGCACGGTATTTGCCTGCCCGGATATTGACACTCTTCAGGCGGCCCTTGCGGGCAGCAAGTGCGAAATACGCATGGTGCTGCAGCTGGGGCTTACGGTGTCCTCCCCCGGCACGCTGCGCGTGCTTACCGATTTTACCGCAACCGCCCCGCGGGAAAAGCCCTGCGGCCTGTGCATATACATTGCCCGCAGCGGAGAGACGCTGTTTTCCGTGGGCGAGGAATTGGGGATTGCCCCGCAGGAGCTTGCGCAGCAGAACCCCGGCCTTGATGAAGGCGCTATTCTTGAATCGGGCACCCGCATTACGGTGTACCGCCGTCTGCGGGGATAATATTCCTCTTTAACAGGCATGCGGCTGTATTATGCGGCTGTCAGGCATGCACCCACGGTTCATGATTTATTATAGCCGCCTTCAGAACCGTATGCAATTACACTTATCTATACAAGCACGGCCGCTTGTCTTACATTTGAGTAAGACGGGCGGCTGTTTTGCGCCGTACGATGTTCGCTGCGGGGAATAAAGCGGTATACGGCATTTGCGGGGCGGAGATGAGAAAAGCTGCGAAACCGATAAGCCGCGCCGCAAGCGCTGCGGACGCCCGGCAAGCCTGCTTGCGTAAGGGCGGCAAGGCGCGAGGCGGGCGCCGGCGGCGCACGCCGGGGCCCGCAGGGCCCGGCGCGGCGAAGCTGCTGCAATATCCGATGCCGTTGTTTTAAGGTTTTGCCGTACTCAGGCCGCAAGTGCATTGCCGCGATCTCGCCGGATTTTCCGTTTTTTTCGTTAAAATAGCGGTTTTTTGCGCAAAAAGGGCAACAATTTGCAAAATATATATTCACAAACCCGAAAATGTTTGTTATAATACAGTAAATATCGTAAGTAATTATCATGCAGATATTTATAATTGCTTCGTTTTCACCGTGTGATGCCGTGATTCAATATCAAAGGAGCCTGCGGTAAAGTAAAACGGGCATTGATATGTCAATAAATTCTTACACGCCGCAATTTACATGTTTTTTTGCAAGCATCCCGCGGCGGCAGAAAGGTATGTGCAGGTCATGGCAAGCTTTCGTTTAAGTATCCGCAAAGCAGAAAGAAGCGATATTCCGGCTGTTATAGCATGGAGCGGCAATCAGGCGCTTACAAAGCATTTTCACACCCAGCTTCCCGCCGGAGAGCAGGCGGGCGCGCAATGGTTCCAGCGTTCGCTTATAGACCGCGGCCGGAACGATTTTATTATCCACGCTCTTTATGAGGACGGCACCAAAAAGCCCATAGGCATGGTGGGTCTTTTTAACATTGATGAGCATAACCGCAAGGCGGAATACTACATTCTTATCGGCCAGCCAGAATTCACCAGACGCGGCATTGCCTACCGCACCACCTGCGAAATGCTTGCCAATTGCTTTGAAACTTTGGGCTACAACAAGGTCACTCTTTCCATAGATACCGATCATATCGAGGCTCAGCGGCTTGCCGAAAAGCTCGGCTTCCGCAAAGAAGGTATGCTTACGGACGATATCCTGCTTGATAACGGCTCCTTTGCCGACCGTTATGTTTACGGCATGACTGCCGCCCAGTATGCGGAGCTTAAAAAATAAACGGCGGCGAAGCCGCAGATCCGTCCGGGAAACATTTCGTAATAACTGAATAAATTAAGAGTATTTAAGGCGCCTTCACGGCGTCTTTTTTCATCCGCCGACAAAGCGAATACAACAGCCAAGCCGCCTTTTTTTGCTTTTCGAATAAACGGCATACGGAAGCATATAATTATTTATATCGGCCGCAGCGGTGTTTGCGGCACATTCTGTTTGAAAAATACGGAGGAGAATATGAATAAAAAATTCCGGCTTGCTCCCACCCTTGTTTCCCTTGTAAGCGTACTGATTACCGCCGGCGCGGCAACGGCTTTGAGCATTATGGGCCGTCCGATGTTTGATAAGCTTATAAAGCCGTCGTTCCAGCCCCCGGACATTGTTTTTCCCATAGCATGGGGAATAATATACGCCCTTACCTTTTTCGCCTGCGCACTGTATTTTTCCGCTGCGCCCGCCTCAAAAAAGCGCACCGAAGTTCTGATAATGCTGTGCCTGTGCGCGGTTTTCCATGTTCTTTGGGTGCTTGCGGTTTTTGTGCTGGCGCTGCCCGCCGTTGGTGAAATTATAATATTTGTATACTTTGTACTTCTGCTGCTTGCATTTACGCGCATTAAGCCCGTAAGTCCGGCGGCGGCATGGCTGCTTTTCCCTCAGCTTATCTGGCTTACGGCTGCCGCAGTTTTGGGTTACGCTCTGGCGCTGCTGAATTAAGGCTGCGGGCGCGGCGGCGCGATTAAAGGACGGCTGCGGCTGCAAGGCTGCGGGCGCAGCTGCCGCGGCCAGGACGCGAACGCGTCGGGGCGGTCATGCCGCATGACCGGCAGAGGGTCTGCCCGCAGGGCGGGCCCGGCCGCGGCGGCCGTTGCGGCCTGCTCAAGGGCGCTTTTTTACGGTTATATGCAATGATCTGCAACGATTTTTGCCGCCTTTTGCGCCCGTTTATGTTTTGGGAATTGACAGAATCGCCCCGCGATTATATAATATGACGATAAAATATGCTTATTCTGCTCTGTTATGCCCATAGGCGTTGCGTTTATATGGCATTTATATACCGCGGCGGCAGAGTAAAACGGCAAAGAAACGGAGAATCATATGGCGGACAATCAAATGCAGTATAAAATCAGCGAGGAAGGCCTTGCCGAGCTTAAGGAAAAGCTGGATTATTATCTCAAGGTACGGCGTATAGAGGTCTCCAAGCGTATAGCCGAGGCCCGCAGCTACGGCGACCTTTCCGAGAACAGCGAGTATGATGCGGCAAAGCAGGAGCAGGCCGAGGTCGAAGCGGAAATTGAAGAAATGCAGCACCGTATAGAGCATGCGGTGGTGTATGTTAAGGAATCGCATTACGACCATGTAAAGGAGGGCTGCACCGTAACCCTTCTTGATATGGATGCAAACGAGGAGGAAACCTATTCCTATGTGGGCACCAGCGAGGCGGATCCGCTTAAAAACTGCCTGTCCAGCTCTTCGCTTGTAGGTCAGGCCATAAACGGCAAGGCCATCGGCGATGTTGTTCATGTAATAACCAAGGCGGGCGAGCTTGCCTTTAAGATTATCGCTATCGAGGGCGATAAAAACGGCCGCAAGAAAAAATAAAAAGCCGGCATAATAATCAATTCGGTCATAACAGACCGTTTGCGCGTCTTTCCCGTCCGGCCGCTCCCTGCGTAGAGGGCGGAAATCTTTATGCACAAAAGCACCCAAAAGAAAGGATCTTTACATATGTCACAGACCCAGAGTCCGTCGGCTTCCGAGCTTACGGAGGTATTGCGCGTCCGCCGCGACAAGCTCTCCTCCCTTATGCAGGCCGGCAGCAACCCCTATCAGATAACAAAATTCGATCAGACCCATCATGCGCAGCAAATAAAGGATACATATACCGACGGAGAAGAAATGAATGTTTCCGTAGCCGGGCGTATTATGAGCAAGCGCATAATGGGCAAAGCCGGCTTTGCCCATCTTCAGGACGGCTCGGGCAGCATACAGCTTTATGTTTCGCGCGATTCCCTGGGCGAGGAAAACTATGCCGCCTTCAAAAGCATGGATATAGGCGATATTGTGGGTGTAAAGGGATATGTTTTCACCACCCGCACCGGCGAGATCAGCGTGCACGCCCAAAGCGTGACCCTGCTGAGCAAATCCCTTCAGGTGCTGCCGGAAAAATACCACGGGCTGAAGGATACCGATGCAAGGTACCGTCAGCGCTATGTTGACCTTATAGTAAACCCCGAGGTTCGCGATGTATTCGTAAAACGCAGCCGCATTATAAGCGAGATTCGCCGCGTGCTGGATGACCGCGGGTTTTTGGAAGTGGAAACTCCCGTGCTGCACACCATTGCGGGAGGCGCAAACGCCCGTCCGTTTATTACGCATCACAACACCCTTGATATTGATATGTACCTGCGCATCGCGCTTGAGCTGCACTTAAAGCGCCTGATAGTGGGCGGCTTTGAGCGGGTATACGAAATAGGCCGCGTGTTCCGCAACGAGGGCATGGACACACGGCACAACCCGGAATTCACGCTTTTGGAGCTGTATCAGGCCTATACCGACTTTAACGGCATGATGGATCTTACCGAGGAGCTTATACGCACGGTTGCAAAAAATGTGCTGGGCACGGCGCAGATCACCTACGGCGGCGTAGCCATTGATCTTGACAAGCCCTTTGAGCGTTTAAGCATGAAGGATGCCGTTAAAAAGTATTCCGGGGTGGATTTTGACACTCTTGCAGACCTTGAAGCGGCGCGCGCTGCGGCAAAGGCGCACGGCATAGCCTATGAGGAGCGTCACGAAAAGGGCGACATACTCAACCTTTTCTTTGAAGAATACTGCGAGGAAAAGCTCATACAGCCCACCTTCATCACCGGGCACCCGGTGGAGATATCCCCTCTTGCAAAGCGCATACCGGGCAATGAAGCATATACCGAACGCTTTGAGCTGTTTATCGTGGGCAGAGAGCACGCCAATGCCTTCAGCGAGCTGAACGATCCCATAGATCAGCGCGCCCGCTTTGAGGCTCAGGCCGCCCTTAAGGCCGCCGGCGACGACGAGGCCTGCGATGTGGACGAGGATTTCCTGTGCGCTTTGGAATACGGCATGCCGCCCACCGGGGGCTTGGGCATAGGGGTGGATCGCCTCGTAATGCTGCTTACCGATACTGCCAGCATCCGCGATTGTTTGCTCTTCCCCACCATGAAGCCGTTGGGCGCCGCCAAGACAGAGAAAAAGCCCGAGGAGACTGCCGTTATCGGCGGCGCCAAGGGCACGGTTGAGCTTGAGATCAATGACAAGCCTATCGACTTTTCCAATGTGAAGATAGAGCCTTTGTTTGAAGAATATGTGGATTTTGACACTTTCTCCAAGAGTGATTTCCGCGCCGTAAAGGTTCTTGCCTGCGAGGCAGTGCCGAAATCAAAAAAGCTCCTCAGGTTCACGCTGGACGACGGAACCGGCACGGAGCGCACCATTTTGAGCGGTATTCACGGCTTTTATGAGCCGGAAGAGCTGGTGGGCAAAACGCTTATTGCCATTACAAATCTGCCCCCGCGCAGCATGATGGGCATAGATTCCTGCGGCATGCTGCTTTCCGCCATTCATGAAGAAGAGGGCGAAGAAAAGCTGCATTTGCTGATGGTGGATCCTCACATTCCGGCGGGCGCAAAGCTGTATTAAGGTAATTCGGAATAGACCGGCTCTCAGCCTTGCCTGCAATACATTTTGATACTGAAAAGCCGCCCTTTTTATAAAAGAGCGGCTTTTGCTATGCCGTATTTACTTGGTTTTCCGTGCTGCCGGGCGCTGCCCGGCAGCATTTATACGCTTTTTATGCCTTTAGTCCGCGCTGAGCGTAGGCCCCGCCGTTACGGTGCCGTCCGGCTGAAGCGTTACATACTCTCCCTGAGCATTTTTATGTTCCACAAAGCCCTGACCGTTTACTATTACCAGCCGTCCGCTTGCCGCAGCATCAAAATTATATATTAGCACATCTATGCCGCTGCCGTCTCTGCGCATATCGGGCGCCCCCGCTATTTTATCGCAGGCCTGACTGAGCTTTTCGCCGGATAATGTGCCCGCAAGCTCCGATGCCTTATCCGCACTCAGCCGCGGCGCCGATTTGTCTAACTGTCCGATTATTTCCAGTGCCGAGCGTTGATACAGCACTCCCTCGTCATTTTCCAGCGCCTTCAGCTGCCCGCGCTGGGCTTCATTTGCCCTTTTTGCACAGTCGGCATAAAAATCCGCACTGTTCAGGCTGACCTTTTGCCCAGCAAGCGCGCTGACGCCCCAAACCGCCGCGCCCGTCACCATAATCACAAGGGCTATGACCAAGATAGTTTTCTTTTTCATTATAAATTCCTCCTTTTATTACTTACAAAATAATACATTCAGCATATTAACACGGACTTTTACGACAATTTATTGCAGCGCAGTTCATAATCCACTACTGCTCCATTCTTTTCATAGAAACATATATAATATGCTTCTCCTGCTGTCAAATCAACCGTAAACGACGCATTTCCGCTTACTGTATCTCTGCCTACCGTATCTCCATGATCGCTATATATGTACCCAGCTATACTATGTGTATTTGTTATAGATGTTTCTATCTTATAAGTACCGCTACTGCTTGGAATAAACAAATAGCAATCATGATCATTGGGAAAATCAAATCGTGCTTTAATACTTCTTGAAATCCGTGTGCAAGAAAAGACAGTTTCTCCGGCTCTGTCTCTATAAACCGTCTGAGTGTATATAGTGTCCTCTCCATGCCCATAAGCATGCGGATAATCAATTACTGCATCTTTGCCAATTAAAAAATATCTTGTTCCGTCATCATAACCGCCCTCAGAAGCCACAGAATTGATATTTGAGTCAGTTATCGTAACTCGTGAAGTAATTGACTTATTTGTGATATCCGATGCCCCTCTTTTATGCGACCAGTTTCCTGATTTATGCCTCATATAAAAATGAAAGTCACTGTTTATACCATCTTGCTTAATCACAAGTGCAATTTTGCGTTTGTTTGATGGTACTGTCGCACTGGCGGTTGTTTCAGAAATCGAATAACCCAATGTTACAAAATCCTCAAAGATTCTGTCCTTAACGAAATAGTACAAGTTGTTCCATGTTGTCATCGCATTTATATAACTATTGACTAATGACGAGTATTTTTCATTTTTGTTTGCAAATTCTCCCGGTTGTTGTTTGTACGGGTTCGTCGCGCTAACGCTCCCATTGTAAAATGTCGTTATCGCATATCCATAGCAATTCATCCTGTATCTGAAAAAGCCTGCATTAAACAAAGTGGGATTATATTCCGAATAATAGCGATCTTGTTCTTTTATCAACGCAGAAGCTGTATTAACAAATACAGTCAATAGCAACATAGTTATCAACAATGCAATCACAAGTTTCTTTTTCATTTGTTTCTTCTCCTTTCGTTACCATGCGTAATGCTTAGCAAACGAAAATGCCCATTGGTATCCTCCCCCTTCACACAATATGCTATCATATCCGATTGTGAAAGTCAATAGCGATATTGTAATATTTTTCAATATATCCGCTCTTTGATATTCACGCTTTCGGAAAGTTTCTTGAGGCTGCACGCCGAAAATCACCCGTTATAATCAAAAAAGGGCCGCACATGCGGCCCTTTGCTGCTGTTTAATTTTCCGGTTTGCCATGCGGAAAGCCTGTATTTATTACAGCTTCCGTCTTAAAATATCCATATATTCAAGCCGCAGAGTGCAGGGTACCTTTACCCTTTCCTGCGGATTGGGTGCCGCCTGAACGCTGCAGCCTTGGGAGGAAATGATGCTTTCCACCGTGAATTTCCGCCCGCAGCGGGAGGGCTCGGGGGACAGCACCTCCAGCACATCCCCCACGCGGAAGCGGTTGCGCTGCTCAAGCGTGAGATACTCCCCGTTAGAGGAGAGCACCACCGCCGAAAACTCGTGGCTCTGGCGGCACTTGCTGCTTTCGTAGCGCTGCCCCTGCTGAACGGGGCCGAAATAAAAGCCGGTGGTAAACTCGCGGTTTGCCGCCTTTGCAAGCTCCTCCTTAAGGGCAGGATCCGGCTCCAACCCCGCCTCAAGGCGGTCTGTCGCCCTGCGGTAGGCATTGGTTACGGCGGCGGTATAATATGCCGTTTTCATTCTGCCCTCTATCTTAAAGGAGGTCACTCCCGCATCCGCAAGCTCGCCCAGATGGTCTATCATGCACAGATCCTTGCTGTTAAGGATATATGTGCCCCGCTCGTCCTGCGTTATGGGAAAGCTGTCGGCGCGCCCCTGCGGCACAAGCTCATAGCCCCAGCGGCAGGGCTGAGCGCACTTGCCCTGATTTGCACTGCGGCCGGTAAGATAATCCGAAAGCAGACATCTGCCGGAATAGGATATGCACGCAGCGCCGTGAACGAAGGCCTCCAGCTCCGCTTGGGGAACCTTTTGGTGTATCAGGGCTATTTCCTCAATTGACAGCTCGCGGGCAAGCACTATTCTTTCGGCTCCGGCATTGCAGAAAAACCGCGCCGCGGCATAGTTTGTAACATTTGCCTGTGTGGAGATATGCACCGGCAGCTCCGGCGCTCCCTTTTTTGCCGCCTCCAGCACTCCGAGGTCGGAAACCAGCACTGCGTCCGCTCCTATATCGTACAGGAAGCGGAAATAGTCCTCCATGCCGTCTATATCCGAATTATGCGCGTATATATTTACGGTAATATACGCCTTTTTGCCCTTTGAATGCACAAGCTCCAGCGCGTTTTTCAGCTCATCCGGCTCGAAATTATCGGCAAAGGCGCGCAGGGAATACCTGCTGCCCGCCATATATACGGCATCCGCGCCGTAAGCCAGCGCATATTCCAGCCTCTCCCTGTTCCCTGCGGGCGAAAGCAGCTCGATCACTTTTTCTCGTCCCTTTCCCGTATGGCCTTTCTTTTCATTTTTCCGCTTATGGTTTTATCTATCTCTTCCACAAATTCAATGATTCTGGGATATTTATAGGGCGCGGTTATACGCTTTACATGGTTCTGAAGCTCTTTTTTAAGCTCGTCGGTCGGCTCCCAGCCCTTCACCAGCGCCACCGTCGCCTTTACAAGCTGTCCGCGGTCGCCGTCAATATCCGGCACGCCGGTAACGGCACACTCCAGCACCGCCGGGTGCTCCATAAGCGCACTTTCCACCTCAAAGGGGCCGATACGGTAGCCTGAGCTTTTTATAACATCGTCGCTGCGGCCTATGAAATAATAGAAGCCCTCTTCATCGCGCCATGCCACATCGCCGGTGTAATAAAGCCCGTTTTTCCACACCTCGGCTGTTTTTTCCGGGTCTTTATAATAGCCGCAGAAAAGCCCCGCGGGCTTTCCGTCCCCCACGCGCAGCACAATAAGGCCCTCCTCACCCGTGCCGATGGAGTTGCCCTGCTCGTCCACAAGGTCGACATTAAGCAGCGGATTCGGCTTGCCCGTGCTGCCCTCCTTAGGCTCCATGAAATAATATGTACCCAGTATGGGCGTGCCCTCGCTTTGCCCGAAGGCCTCGAATATACGGTGTCCGCTTATTTCGCGCCACCTGCGGAACACCTCCGGGTTAAGCGGCTCGCCTGCCGTTGTAAAATGCGTAAAGGAGGAAAAATCAATTTCCGAAAGATCCTGCTTTACAAGGGAGCGGTATATGGTGGGCGGAGCGCAGAAGGTGTTTACCCCGTGCCGGCTTACTGCGGTTATCAGGTTCATGGGGTTGAACTTGCCGTCGTAATCATAGACGAACTGTGCGCTGCCCGCTATCCACTGGCCGTAGCATTTGCCCCAGCCGCACTTTGCCCAGCCGGTGTCCGCCACGGAGATATGCAGCCCGTCATCCAGCACCTTGTGCCAGTAGACCGCCGTTATTATGTGGCCAAGCGGATAATTGAAATCGTGCAGTACCATTTTAGGCATGCCGGTAGTGCCGGAGGTGAAAAACATAAGCATCGGGTCGTCCCCGCCCGCGCGCACCGGCGGAACAAAGCCTTCATCGCCCTCTGAGAGCAGCTCATCAAAGCTCTCCCAGCCCTCGCGCGCGCCGCCAAGCAGCACGCGGTGCTCAAGCGTCGGGGAATCCGCCATGGCGGCGTCCACATGCTCAAGAATGTTTTCATCCTGCGCCGCAATTATCATTTTTACTCCGGCTGCATTGTTGCGATACACCACATCCTTCTTTGTAAGCATGTGAGTGGCCGGTATTGCCACTGCGCCAAGGCGATGCAGCGCGGGGTAGGTTATCCAATACTCCGCTCTGCGCTTCATTATGAGCATTACAAAATCGCCTTTGCGTATACCCATTTTGTAAAGGGAAGCCGCAAGCTTTTTGGAAAGACGGGATATCTCGCCGAAGGAAAACTGCTTTTCCTCTCCCTTATCGTTGCACCACACAAGCGCCCGTTTTTCCGGGCAGAGCCGTGCGTATTCGTCCACTATGTCAAATGCAAAATTAAATTTTTCCGGGATCCTGAGCTTTAAGCGCTGCTGCATTTCCTCATAGCTGCCGCAGTCAGTATCCAAATATCTCTGTGCAAAATTCATCTGTACCGTATTACCTTCCTGATTATCCCCGTAATTTCCCTGCGGGCGTTATAGCTCCCTTTTATCCGTACTTCCATGCGGCCAAAACGCCGCTTTATCAAACTATTACCACCAGCATTTTCGCTTCCTTATCTCCCACCGAGCGCATTCCGTGCGGAATGGTGGAATCAAAATATATGCAGTCGCCTTCATTGAGCAGCAGCTCCCTGCCGCCCATTATAAGCCGCAGCGTTCCTTCAAGAACATATTCAAACTCCTGCCCCTCATGGCTGGAGGTATCTATATGTCCGCCGTTTTCCAGCGGCGCAGTTACAAGCAGCGGCTCCATTTTTTTGCACATGAATTTATATGCAAGGGAGTTGTAGGTGTATTCGCCGCGCCTGTGAACCTTAATGCCCTCGCCCTTGCGCACCAGCGTGTAGGTGCGTAAATGGGCGTCGCCGCCCGTAAGCAGTGTTACCATCTCCACCTTATAGAAATCCGCCAGCGCATACAGCACGCTTACCGGGATATCCCGTCCGCCCTCTTCAAAGGTCATATACTGCTCCACCGACACTCCCGCCGCTTCTGCGACCTGCTGCGGAGTATACTCGCATATCTCTCTTAATTCCTTTATACGCTCGGCTATCGCTTTGACCTGATCCGTCATAAGTCTGTCTCCTTTCGTGTTTGATAAGGTGCTTTAAGCCTTTGCTTCCGCTCCGCCGTCTGCCTCTGCCTCAGCGGGTGCCTTCGCCGCTGCGCTGCTTTGGCCTTCCTCCGCCTTTGCCAGCTTATCCAGCACCTGCGTGCTGCGCTTTAAGAATTCCGTCATTCTTTCGGGAGTAAGCGGAACATTCGCAAGCGCTGCAAGGTCATAGACCTGATGCATGATAAGCGTTTTTTCCTCGCCCGACGCCATAAGCCCCAGCTTTTTGATAAGCTCGCTGTTTGTATTCAGGGTAAGGGTATACTTGCCGGGGAACATTCCCTCCATGTTCAGGCCGCTGTAATACCGGCTCATATCCTGCATACGGCGGTTCTGCTCATCCAATAACAGCAGCGCCGGCATATCCGAAGCAATGCTGCCCGCCTTTACCGTTGTGTTGGCATCGTCCAGCATGGCGGTAAATTCGCCGCACAGGCCGTCAAAGCCGGCGCTTTCCCCGAGCAGCGCACCCAGATCGGAATCTATGCGCGTAAAGGTGACGCCCTGACGCTTGCTTTCGATAAAGCTGATAAACGGCCCGTCCACCGGTCCGTCCAGCAGCACGCAGTCTATATCATGCTGATTGAAAAGCTTTATATACTGCGCCTGCTGTATTTCGTTTGTAACATAGTATACCTTGTTTTCGTGGCTGTCCTTGGCATCCGCAAGATAATCGTCCAGAGTAAGATAATCGCCCTGCACGGTTTTATAGATAATGCAGTCCTTCATGCGGTCGTAGAATTTTTCATCCTTCATGCAGCCGTATTTTATAAACAGCCCGATGTCATTCCAGTATTCGTTATATTTATCCCGCTCGCTTTCAAACATTCCGGTGAGCCTGTCCGCCACCTTCTTGGTTATATGCGCCGATATTCTGCGCACGGTGGCGTCGTTCTGCAAAAAGCTGCGGGAAACGTTAAGCGGCATATCCGGGCAGTCGATTACGCCCTTAAGCAGCATAAGGAACTCCGGAATGACCTCCTTTATATTGTCCGCCACAAACACCTGATTGTTGTACAGCTTTATCTGACCCTGCATGGTATCGATGTTCTGGGTAAGCTTGGGGAAATACAATATGCCCTTAAGCCGGAAGGGATACTCCACATTAAGATGTATCCAGAACAGCGGATCGTTATAATCGTAGAACACCTTGCGGTAGAATTCGCGGTACTGCTCGTCCGTGCATTCGCTTGCAGGCTTGTTCCACAGCGGATCGGTATCGTTTATCTGCCGGAAATCGGTTTTGCCGTCCTTCTTTTCGCCCAATAATACGGGATACGGCAAAAAGAAGCAATATTTGTTCAATATTTTGGCAAGCTCCGCGCTGTCCAGAAACTCACGGCAATCCTGCGCGATGTGCAGCGTTATCACCGTGCCCGGCGTTTTTCTCTTGCCCTGCGACATGGTATATTCCACCGTGCCGTCACTTTCCCAGTGTACCGGCTCGGCACCCTCCTGATAGGACAGCGTATCTATCTCCACGCTGTCCGACACCATGAACGCAGAATAAAAGCCCAAGCCGAAATGCCCGATTATGCCGTCCGCCCCGGTTTTTTCGTACTTCTGCATAAACTCCGCAGCGCCGGAAAACGCCACCTGGTTTATATATTTTTCTATTTCCTCCGCCGTCATGCCTATGCCGTTGTCCTCAACGGTGATTGTGCCCGCCTCGGCATCGGGCAGCACGCGAACCTCCGGCTTCTCCACCGGCTTTGCCTCGCCCAGTGATGCTATCTTATTCAGCTTGCTTACGGCATCGCAGGCGTTGCTTACAAGCTCGCGCAGGAAAATATCCCTGTCGCTGTAAAGCCATTTTTTAATTATGGGCATCAGGTTTTCGGTATTGACGCTCAGATTACCCTTTTGCTGCTGCATATATATCCATCCCCTTCTTCCGCAAAAGCGCACAGGCGCCAATGACGGAATATTTTTTATGACTGTTTTATCAATAGCCGCATTTTCGTATGCCGTTGTATTTTTGCCTTATTTTCCGGCCCGGATATATGTGGCTTTACTGTATGTCGTTTACTATTACGGCAAGTATCCTGCAGGGCTCGTCGCTTATTCCCTCCACGGAGTGCTTGCCGTTGCGCACCATGGCGCTGTCCCCCGCCGCCAGCATAAAGGGTATTCCGTTTTCCGTATATATTGCGGCGCCGGAGAGCACATAGAACAGCTCCGCCTCCTGACGGTGTTCATGCTCGCCTATGCCTGCTCCCTTTTCCAAAGTGAGTACGCTTACAAGCCGGCAGCCCGACGGCAGCTCCTCAAACGGGTGCTCCAGCATTACCGTGCCGTTTCCGCCCCGCATGGCCTCCCGTTTTTCCGTTTTTGCGTTTTCCTTTTTGCAGATCATCAAAAATAACCTCCGCGGCTTTTGCCGCGCACCGAAATGTTTTCTTTTTGAGTTTTGTTTTTCAAGGCGGCAGCGCCGGCTTATCTCATGGCCTCAACGCGGATCATGCCGCCCAAGGACAGTCCGTCCACGGCGCTTATGCCCTCTATTGCCTTTTTCATGCTTTGCTCGCGGCAGCGGTGAGTGAGGAATATCACCGGCACCCGGTCGCCCTCGGCGCGCTCGCGCTTTTGTATCATGGAGGCTATGGAGATATCGCACGAAGCAAATATTCCCGCCACAGTTGCAAGCAGACCCGGCTTGTCAGGCGCCCATATGGAAACGAAGTATTCGCTTTCCCAATTGTTATTAAAGCCCTCGCGCGGCACATCGTCGCTGTTGCGGAAGGTGCAGTAGGAATGCTCCTTCTGCTTTGAAGCATATATGATATCGCTTACCACCGCGCTGCCCGTGGGCAGTGAGCCCGCGCCCTGACCGGAAAGCACCAGCTCGCCCAGCGCATCGCAGTCAAGATATACGGCGTTGGTGGCTCCGCTTATTGAAGAAAGCGGATGTCCGTCCGGAATAAAGGTCGGGTGAACCCGTACCTCAATGCCGTCCTGCCCCTTTTTGCCTATTGCCAGCAGCTTAAGAGTAAGCCCCAGCTCCTTGCCCACGGCAATATCCTGCTTTGTTACGGCGGTTATGCCCTCATGATATACCATGCTCACCGGCACCTTGGAATGAAAGGCTATGCTTGCAAGCAGGGAAAGCTTGTACGCGGCGTCCAGCCCCTCCACATCCAGCGTCGGATCAGGCTCCGCAAGCCCCGTGCGCTGTGCTTCCGCCAACGCCTCCTTGTAGCTTTTTCCCTCCTGCGTCATGGCGGAGAGAATATAGTTTGTGGTGCCGTTTATTATGCCCATTACTTTATTTATGCGGTTTGCCTGCATGGAGCAGTGCAGCGTGCGGATAATGGGTATACCCCCCGCCACGCTGGCCTCGTAATAAAGCCCCGCGCCGTGCGCCTTGGCCGCCGCCTCCAGCTCCGGCCAGCAATTGGCAAGCACCACCTTATTGGCGGTAACCACCGTTTTGCCGTTTTCCAGCGCGCGCAGTATATAGGTGCGTGCCGGCTCCGTTCCGCCCAAAAACTCCGCAACTATATCTATCTCCGGGTTATCCAGCACATCATCGGGGTTCTCCGTAAGTATGCTGCCGGGAATATCGCCCCTGCTTTTGTTCTTATTGCGCACAAGCGCCGCCGTTACAGTATAGCGCATGCCCTCGCGGTGCGTTATCACCTCCGCGTTGTCCCGCAGAATGCGATATGCTCCGCTGCCTACATTGCCCATGCCCAAAAAACCGATCTTAATTTCTGTCATGCCCGTTTTTCCTTTCCCGCCGCCGGCGGCCTGCATAATTACCGTGCTTCTGAAAATTTGTGCCAGACCCGAAGGTAACTGTTTATGTTTTTTCTGCCCGGCCCTAAGCCGTTTCAGCTGTTCATTTCGTATATCAGGCGCAGCCCCTCAAGGGTAAGCAGCGAATCCGCCGTGTCTATCGCCTTTGTTGCGCTGCCTATCACCCTGCTCATGCCCCCGGTTGCTATAACCTTTATATCCGGCTGCGCCATCTCCTGCTTAAAGCGGGAAATAAGATATTCCACCTGCCCGACATAGCCGTAGAGCAAGCCGGACTGCATACTGGCCACGGTGTTGCGCCCTATCGCCCTCTGCGGCAGCTCAAGCTCAATATTGGGCAGCTTGGCAGCCTTGCCCGCCAGCGCGTCCAGCGCCAGCTTCACTCCGGGGCATATGGCCCCGCCCAGAAACTCGCCCTGCCCGCTTACGGCGCTTATAGTGGTGGCCGTGCCGAAATCCAGCACTATGCAGGGGCCGCCGTAGCGCCGGAAGGCACTTATGCAGTCGCATATTATATCGCCGCCCAGCTCCCGCGGATTATCCAGCTTTATATTCAGCCCGGTGCGTATCCCCGGGCCTACCAGCATGGGCGTCTTATCAAGATAATGCGCCAGCATATGCTCAAGAGTGAAATTTATGCCCGGAACCACCGAGGACATTATCACACCGTCTATATCTCCGCGCTTAAGCCCGGCCGACATAAGCAGCGCCTGAAGCGCCACGCCGTATTCGTCGCCGGTCTTGCTGCGGTCCGTTGCCAGCCGCCAGGAATTTATCAGTCTACCGCCGCTGAAGAGGCCCAGCTTTATATTGGTGTTGCCGACATCTATTGCAAGCAGCATCATTTTGCTTCCTTTCCTTCCTTTTTCTTTGAGACAAACCTTTTAACGGGCAGGCATACGGCGGGGGCGCATATTCCGGCAAGCACCGCCTCCGGGACTCCGTTTGTAAGCACCGTTCCGCAAAGGGCAAGCAGTATCATGGCATAGGGCGTGTTCACCGCCACTGCATAGGACTGACCGAAGAACAGATATATTCCGCCCAACACCAAAACGGTATTGGTAAGCGAACCCGCAACCGCAGCCGTCGCACAGGCCGCAATGCTTCTCCAGCTGTTCTTCTTGCCTGCCTTTTTAACCTCGGCTGCCGGCAATGCCGCGCCTTGGGGGAGATTCTGTACCGCTGCGGCAGCCTTATTCGCTTTTCTTTGGTTCACAATGCACATTCCCTTATACACCATGCCGGTCACGGTGCCGGTAAGCGCACGGGGAAAAAGGCATATAACAAGGCTCCAGATATTCCCGTGGAAATCCCCCAATGAATAAAACGGGGAAAATACAAAGGCGGTAGCGGGGCTCGGCGGCATAAATGTCCACACTATAAGGCTGAAAACGCCGGTTATAAAGCCCATAAGCGTTCCCACCCCGGTGCCGAAAAGTACGGCGGATATAATAACCGGGATCATGGCAAGGGTCATTACTATCGGCCCTATTGCCGGCAGCGACCCCAGCGGCGTAAAGCAGAACACCGCCTCAATTGCAACAAGCAGCGCAAGCTGCACAAGAAACAGCGTGCGTTTGCGTCTTTCCTGCGCCGTTACCGTGCGGCGCTGCGCCGGACGGCGGTATTTTTTTACCTCGCCGCTCTTGGCCTCCGCTCCCGGAGCGTTCTCCGTTTTGTCATTGCCGGGGGTCTCCGCCGCGTCCTGCTTTGCAACGGCCGCAGAGCCGTTTTCCGTCTGCGCGCTCTGCTGCAAAGCCGTTTCAGTTCTTTCGTTGTTTTTGTTTTCGTTGTTTTCCATTTGCTCCTCCATTCGGGCTCTTTTTCGATGCCCCATATCGGTATTTTTTACGGCATCCCCGCGCATATCCGCGCGTTTTTGCAAAATGTCCGCTGATGTCGGGCTTTTGCGGCTGCCGATTTGATATATTATAATCCCATTTGTAAAATCACGCAACAAAAAGCAGAACGCCCGCCGGCTGCAAATAGAAAAAACGGGTCAAGCGACCCGTTTTGATCCTGATTCTTTGCTTATCTGTTCTGAATTAACTCCTTGACCTTGCTGGCCTTGCCCACTCTGTCACGGAGATAATAAAGCTTGGCTCTGCGTACACGGCCACGGCGAGTAATCTCGATGTGGTCCAGCTTTGGCGAATGAACCGGGAAGGTACGCTCTACTCCTACGCCGTAGGAAATGCGTCTTACGGTGAAGGTCTCTCTGGAAGAACCGTTTCTGCGTGCAATAACGGTGCCCTCAAAGGCCTGCAATCTCTCGCGGGTTCCCTCAACGACCTTAACGAAAACCTTTACGGTGTCGCCAACCTTGAAATCAGGAATGTTGTCACGAAGCTGTTCAGCCTCGATGGCCTGGATGATTGTCATGATCCTTACTCCTTTCCCTCAAAGGCGTTCGTTCTTCCATTATGGCGCAAAGTTTCGCGCGACGGAACAGAGGACCGCCCGTACTGACTGATAGATTATAGCACAGTCCGCAATTATATGCAAGCACTATTTTTATGCCGCCATGCCCTTAAATACGGCATTGCAGCCCAAAAAGCCCTTATGCTTCCTTGCCTGCGCCGTGTTCCCCGGCGCCTTCGTCATCGCTTTTATCCTCGCGGTCTTCCTTTTTGCGGAACAGGCCGCCCGTTTCCTTCTCCTCCTGCTCCGGCTGGGGCTGGGGCGGCTTTACCTCCACCGATATTTCCTTTGTCATAACATCATCGGCCTTGGTTACGGTTATATGCAGGTTTTCATAGTCGAAGCTGTATCCGACCTCCGGGATATTCCCGCTTATTTCGGTAAGCCATCCGTTTACCGTGGAGGCATCCGTTTCGTCCTCATTCTCAATGGCAAAATACTCGCGGAAATCATCCACCGACGCCGTACACAGCACGCGGTAGGTGTTCTCGCCGGTTTTTACAAACTCGCTTACTTCCTCGTCGCTCTCATCCCAGATCTCGCCCACCAGCTCCTCCAGAATGTCCTCCATGGTAACAATGCCCGCCGTTTCGCCGTATTCGTTTACCACCACCACCATATGGGTGTGCGAGGTCTGCATGTCCTTGAACAGAGAATCCAGCCCCACGCTTTCCGGCACAAACTCCGGCGCGTGCAGGATATCCTTTATCTCAAAGCCCGGCGTTCCCCGCTTTATAAGATAATCCTTGGTGTGAAGAATGCCTATGACCTTGTCGTTTTCCTCGTCAAACACCGGCATGCGGGAATAGCCCTCTTTTTCAATGCGCGCCATTATTTCCGCATCGGTGCTGTCCAGCGACACCCACACCATGGACTTGCGCGAGGTCATAACCTCCTCCGCCGTCATGCCGTCCAGCTTGAAGACATTCTTTATGTATTCTATGTCATGCTCGTCCAGCGTGCCCTCGTCCGCGCCCGCATCCAGCATAAGCACTATGTCCTCCTCGGACACCGGCTCCTCCTTTTCCCGCGGGTCAATGCCTATAAGGCGCAGCACCGCGTTGGTGGATACGGTAAGGAACCATATAATGGGGCGCAGCACCGCCGCCAAAAACGATATCACCCCGCAAACCGCGTTTGCAAGCTTCTCCTTGTGCTTCATGGCTATGCGCTTTGGCACAAGCTCGCCCAGAACAAGGGTGAAATACGAAAGTATTATGGTTATGACTATAACCGCCACGGTATTTACCGTGCCCTGATATTGCTGCGCTATGCCGAAGTCCCGGCATATTGTTTCCGAAAGCCTCTGAGCAAAGTTATCCGCCGCAAATGCCGAGCCCAAAAAGCCCGCAAGGGTTATGCCTATCTGTATTGTGGAAAGAAAGCGCGTGGGCTGCTCCACTATTTTAAGCATCTTTGCAGCCTTTTTGTCGCCGTCCTCCGCCATGGCGCGAACCTTTTTTTCGTTAAGTGATATAACCGCAATTTCCGTTGCGGCAAAAAAAGCGTTTACTAAAATAAGTACAAGCTGCAGCAGCAGCTGTCTGACAATGTCCATATAAAAATGATAACCTCCGAATAATCCTGTTTTGTTTCAATTGCAGCTGTCGCCGTGTCAGTTTTTGTCCGGGAAAAACATTTCCCTTATAACACGGCGCCCGCGCTCCCTTAAAGCACATACCGGATTCCGGCGCATCATTTCTTCCTGCTCCCTACATCGGGGGGACGGATCCACAAAACCAACTCCTCTCGCACGACCTAAGCCGCGATATATTTATACAGTATAATATTATACACTCCGCCCCGCAAAAAATCAAGAGGAAAAATCATTTTGCCTTGATTATCGCCATTCGTAAAATTTTATATGGAGTATTGACTTTGACCCGCAGCATCTGATATACTGTTAATAGGGGATATTATGCAAAAAGCATAACAAAACCAAATTATAATTAAAGGAGAGATACCAATGATCACAATGAAAAAAACAAAGGGTCTGCTGGCACTGGCAATAGGGGTTGCCATGTGCTTTGCCGTTTCGGCATACGCACTGACCGCGCCGCGGGATACACAGGGCAGCATTTCAGACAACGCTTCTGATGAACCGTTTTCCGAACTTCCCGCAAATGAAGATATTTTCGTTAATTCCTTTACTGATTACCCTGATATTGATGCTGTTAAGCAAGCCGCGCACACCGCTTATGCCGACAACGAAGCAAAAAAAATTGATTTTGTTAACGGAATACTGCAGGCCGTATGTAATCAGTCGGATTCCGTCAACAGGATTTACAGCAAAGAAATGGGCATTTGGGTGCCTTCCGCCATGCCGGAAAATCTGCAAATAAGCAAGATTCGCATAGCGAACTCGCGCGGTATGATATTTATAGCCTTTAATGACGAACAGGGAAAACCTGTCGCGGAGCTTTGTTCTCTTTACAGCTACGGCATTGATGAGCTCAAAGAAAAGCTCGAAAGCGACGGCATTGATTATAACGGTCAGCGCTATATTATCAACTGCGATTTTACCTCTGTGGGCGAAACACTCTGTTTTGTCCCCTATTACCAAATGAGCTGCAAACAGAATGTGCAGTGGCTGCAAAACGGCAGACACTATAAAATGTGCATATACAACGGCAGCTATACCGAGCAGGAGCTGCTTGATATGTGCAGCCTTACCCGGATAGACTTCTGATCCTTCCCGTTCCCTCATGCAGGGGCCAAAGGCACAAAAAGGGCCGCTTTTGGGCAGCCCTCATAAAACAGCATAAGATTGTTTTCGGGAAACGGCGTAGCTTCGGCTATGCCGTTTCTCCGTTTTGCAGGTCA
>ERZ827186.823-NODE-823-length-30665-cov-6.309703_pt1 | contig 30665 bp, 28 predicted proteins | sample MGYA00519918_ERZ827186 | MGnify/ENA primary metagenome ERZ827186 (study PRJEB31778, sample SAMEA3449275) | human gut metagenome | biome: human gut; feature: human-associated habitat; material: faeces | place: United Kingdom | collected 2010/2012 ...
TGAGGGTACTGAATATTTCTACTCCGGAGTCTGTTAAGGATGATATTTCTATAATAGGCATAGTGACTTCTTGAAATGATCTATTTTATTGCAGCGATGATAGCATGCACTTCTCTTACTTACCGATGCAAAATATTTTTTTAACGCCTATTTATGTTCTTGTAAGTGCTTGATATATAATATATTGCAGAGTTTTACCGAAGGACATAAGTTCGTTCGGGGGGACAAACTGGGGACTGCATTTATGCAAAGAAACTAATACAATCTGCAAAAATGCACTTTTTTTAGATTTTTTAGCATATTTGCATTTCGTTGCATGGTAAAATGGCCTTTAATTTGAGCAGAAATTGCACCTGCGATAGCTATTAAATTTAGTGGTTTAGTTTAGTCCAATGTATATATAGAATAGAAGTAAACTAAACTGCCTTCATCGTCAAATCTAAGAGGTCTGTTATAGCAGTGGCTTTACACTCTTCTAAAATGGACTTTGTTCCTCTCATTTGCAGATGTTATGTGTTTCTTTATATCCGTCTACCTTTTAATACGAGTTTCTGAGAAGTGCCAAATATACTCTTTTTGCTTCTCAAAAGAAGAGAAATTAAACCAGATTCTGTTCATTTTTCTTTTGTCAAGCAATCAAATTTCTGAAAGCATCTGGTCTAATTTGTCCAAAGCATTATGGTAGCTTTCTTCCTCCGTTTTTGTAAGTTTCAAGTCGGTCAAGATAGTCGGATCATCAGATTCTGTTTTGGACGTATCATCTGACATTAACGGTGTTGTAGATGGTGATTCTACAGATTTTGTATTTTCAGATAGTATATGAATTCTTTTCAGTTCATTAAGATATTCGGTTACTTTTTCAAGTATAGACTCTGCCTGAAGTCTGTTTTGACTATTAGCAATACGAGCTTCTGGAGTATCATCATCTGTAAGGTATAACCCAAGGAATTTTCTCTTGCGACCTTCGAATTTATCATTTCCTAGATAGATGATATTGGATCCGAAGTTGCAGTCAAGGAAAAGCGATAGACGATTATCCTTTATCTTCCTATGTCCTATGTGAATTGAAATTGTATTGATGTTGTTGATTACGCATTTTGAAGCGTTCACCATCAAAAGTTTAGAAACGGTATTTGAAGATTTGGCCAGCGAACTAGGCAATTCAATAGGTTCGTCCTTTGATTTCTTTACAATTGGCTGTAGACCATCTTTCTTCAAGGTATCAAGCTCTGCCTTTTTCTTTTCCAAAATCTCCCTTGCTAACTCCATAGTTCTCTCATTAGCCAATTTGTCTTCAGGGGAATTTTCTGGAATTAAATAAAGACCAAGATGCTCTCTCACTCTTTCACCACGCTGCTCGTTTGATAGGTATTCAACATTACCGTTGTAGTAGTCAAGTATCAACGAGAAACGGCCTCCTTGAAGTGGCTTCTTTCGTAGCTTGACTGTGAAGCGATATGTCTTTCCCTTTTCACTCATAAATGGTATCTTGTCTAAATTGTCCTCAAAGGTAGTGATAATCCTTCACTGAACATTGAGTTAACCTGATTTTTTCCTCATTTTAGCTGATTTAGCCAAGGCATTAAGAGTTTCTTTCTTTTAAAAGCATTACCTTTGCAATCCTTTTTTGAATTTTATAAATAATCAGATAGAGAACTATGACAAAAGCAGAAATTGTCAGCGAAATCGCTGCAAAGACAGGTTTGGAGAAGCAGGTTGTATTAACTGTTGTAGAAGGTATGATGGATACCATTAAAACCTCAATGATCAATGGAAATGAAGTGTTCCTTCGTGGATTCGGTAGCTTTATCATTAAGCACAGAGCGGAAAAGACTGCACGAAAGTCGACCGCTCGGCCGCCTATGCCTGCCGCTATGTCGCCAAGAACATTGTGGCCGCAGGCTTGGCTTCTCGTTGCCAGGTTCAGGTCTCTTACGCCATTGGCGTGGCTCAACCGATCAATGTGACCGTTCGCACGTTCGGTACCGGCAAGATTGCCGATGAAAAAATCGCTGAATTGGTTCGCCGTCATTTTGACCTGCGTCCCCGCGGCATCATTCAAATGTTGGATATGTTGCGGCCGATCTATTCCAAGACCGCCGCCTACGGACATTTCGGCCGCGAAGAACCTGAATTTACTTGGGAACGCACGGATAAGGCTGAACTGTTGAAAGCAGATGCTTTCTAATCATTGACAGCTTTTGTAATAATTAATGCCTCGTTTCGGACTTCCCCAAACGAGGCATTGTCTTATCAGCGAAACTCTTCAAACAAATCTTCTTTTGATAAACGCGATTTCGGTCTTGCGGCGTTACTGTCGTCTGCCGCTCTGTAGCCGAGACTGACGGCGACTACACTTCTGAGTCCACGGGAGCGCAAACCCAAAATATCATCAAGTTTGTCATAATCAACCCCTTCTAAAGCGGTTGAATCAATACCCATACCCGCTGCAGCAAAAAGAACAAAACCAAGAGCAATATAAGCCTGAGCCGTTTCCCAAGCCAATGTGTCACTTACCGTATGACTGTGCAGACCAACAAAATGTCTGCGTCCTGCATCCAACCCCTCGATCACGTCTTGTTTCGCATATCGACCGTCGACAATTTCCTTATCGAGCACTTTTTGCAAATGTTCTTCCGTGATCTTTTCAGGCACGGCAAAAACGATAATGTCACTGGCTTTACTCACGCGTTCTCTGTTGAAGTCAAGGAAGCCCTCCATGAGTTTATCTTTTGCTTCCTGCGTACTGGCAACGATAAATTTCCACGCCTGAGCATTCACGGACGAAGGGGTCAATCTCAAAATTTCAAGTAACTCATTGAACTGCTCACGAGGAATTTGCTTGCCGCTATAGTGTTTGGTGGTATAGCGATTCATCGCTATTTGAAGCATTTTGTTTTCAGACATATCCAACTCCTTATTTGGGTTCTCTCAGTTTAACGCTTCTCTTCCCTAGCTCAAATCCTTCTTTCGGCTATGAATACACTCGCATTTTGACCTTTCCAAATCAGAGCCATACAATCTAGAGATTTTCGGTTTCCATTTATTTGGGGTAAAAATGACTATTCGTGTATTAACCGGCATCAACACAACGGGAACGCTTCACATCGGCAACTACGTCGGTGCGATTCGTCCTGCTATTCAAGCCAGTCATAAAAAGGACGTTCAAAGCTTTTTCTTCTTGGCTGACCTTCACGCTCTCATCAAGTGCCAAGACCCTGATCGCATTGAACGCTCACGCCTTCAAATTGCTGCCACTTGGTTGGCTGCCGGACTTGATCCCACGCACGTCATTTTCTATCGTCAAAGTGACATTCCTGAAATTCCTCTTTTAAGCTGGATGCTCACCTGTGTGACGGCTAAAGGTCAAATGAACCGTGCTCATGCCTACAAAGCCGCACTGGAAGCAAACGTGGAAAACGCAGACGATCCCGATGCCGGTATCTCTATGGGTTTGTACAGCTACCCCATTTTGATGGCGGCTGACATCCTCATGTTTAACGCTCATAAGGTTCCCGTCGGCAAGGATCAAATCCAACACTTGGAAATGGCTCGCGACGTGGCTACACGCTTTAATTACCTGTATGCAACCGAAGACAAGCCTTTCTTTGTCATGCCGGAAGCCATTGTCGATGAAACGCATGAGGTCTTGCCCGGTCTGGATGGCCGCAAGATGAGTAAGAGCTACAACAATGTTATTCCGCTTTTTGAAGGCGGCAGCAAAGCTCTTAAAGAGGCCATTGCCGGAATTAAAACAGACTCGAAACTGCCGGGCGAACCTAAAGATCCTGCCTCCACCTCTTTGACGGCTATTTATGAAGCCTTCTCGACACCGAAAGAATACGCCGCTTTCTGCAAACGCCTGCAAGAAGGCTTAGGTTGGGGAGAAGCCAAGCAAGAGCTCTTTGAGAAAATCGAAGCTGAAATCGGACCGATGCGCACCAAGTACGAAGAATTGATGAAGCATCCGGAACAAATTGAGGAAATCCTGCAAGAAGGTGCTCGTAAGGCCAGAGAAATTGCGATCCCCTTCACGCAAAAGATTCGCCAAGCTGTCGGCTTGAGAAACTTCGCCCATTTCGGCGAAATGAAACGAGTCACTGAAGAGAAGAAAAAAGTTTCTCTTCCGATCTTTAAGCAATACCGCGAAAAAGATGGAAAGTTCTATTTCAAATTGACAAGTGGCTCCGGAAAAGAACTGCTGCAAAGCGTAGCTTTTGATAGCGGCAGAGACTGCGGTCAAGTCGTCTCCAAACTGAAATGCAACGGCTTGTGCAGCGACTCTTCTGTCATGGCTTTAATCAAGGATGGAGAGACTTTATCCGTGCAATGTGTTCAACTTTGCCCCGGTGTGACACGAGAAGATGTTGAAGAGGCTTTGAACACATTGAGAATCGCAGAAGAGGAAAAACGAAAGAAAGCCTCTCACTGAAAAAAGTTTTTCTCAAGGAGCGCTGCGAGACGACCGGTTACGGTTGCTCCCAGGCTTGAGATAAATCATAACGGCGCTCACCTAAAAATTAATTCATTTTGAAGGAGACTTTTTGATGAGTACGCCTTATATCATTGCCGACATCGGACTGGCCGATTGGGGCAGAAAAGAAATTCAAATTGCAGAAACCGAAATGCCGGGTCTCATGGCTATTAGAGAAGAGTATGCCCACTCTCAACCGTTGAAAGGTGCTCGAATTTCCGGTTCCCTGCACATGACCATTCAGACTGCGGTTCTGATTGAAACGCTCGTTGCTTTAGGGGCTCAAGTCCGTTGGGCCAGCTGCAACATCTTCTCTACTCAGGATCACGCAGCTGCGGCCATTGTTGCTGAAGGTATTCCGGTTTTTGCCGTTAAGGGCGAAACTGTTACCGATTATTGGGAATACACGCACAAGATCATGGAGTGGGATGACGGCGGTTATTCCAACATGATTTTGGATGACGGAGGCGATGCCACGCTTCTTTTACACCTTGGCGCACAAGCTGAAGAGGACCACAGCGTTATCGAGCATCCGAGAAGCGATGAAGAAAAAGCACTTTTTGCTGCCATTGACCGCCACCTCAAGGAAGATCCGCACTGGTACTCCAAGCGTATCGTTCATATCAAGGGCGTAAGCGAAGAAACCACTACGGGTGTGCACCGCCTCTACCAAATGGCAGCCAAAGGCACACTTCGCTTCCCCGCCATGAATGTCAATGATTCGGTCACCAAGTCAAAATTTGACAATCTTTACGGTTGCCGTGAATCCTTAGTCGATGGAATTAAGCGAGCCACCGACGTCATGATTGCCGGTAAGGTTGCGGTGGTTGTCGGATACGGCGACGTGGGCAAGGGATGCGCTCAAGCCTTGCGCGCCTTGGCCGCTCAAGTTTGGGTGGTAGAAGTTGACCCCATTTGTGCCTTGCAGGCTGCCATGGAAGGCTATCGCGTGGTTCGTATGGATTGGGCTGCCGATAAAGCCGACATTTTCGTAACGGCGACGGGTAACATCAATGTGATCACTCACGATCATATGATCCGCATGAAAAACGAAGCCATCGTCTGCAACATCGGACACTTTGACAGTGAAATTGATGTCGCGAGCATGCGTCAGTACAAGTGGGAAAATATTAAACCTCAGGTCGACCATATTGTTTTACCCTCCGGTAACAAGATCATCCTGCTCGCAGAAGGTCGCTTGGTCAATTTAGGCTGTGCCACGGGCCATCCGAGCTACGTTATGTCGAGCTCTTTTGCGAACCAGACACTGGCCCAAATTGAACTCTTCAACAACACGGATAAATATCCTGTCGGTGTCTATGTGTTACCGAAGATTCTCGATGAAAAGGTTGCACGCCTTCAATTGAAGAACTTTAATGCACAACTGTCAGAACTCACCGATGAGCAGGCTGCTTATATTGGCGTACCCAAGGAAGGGCCCTATAAGAGCGATGCCTATCGCTATTAATCCTTTGTTATTCTGACATTCTCTGCGGCTTTACCTACCCAGGTAAAGCCGCTTTCGCATACCCAAGCACTCAAGGGTTGATCGTAATGTTCGTGAGGGAGAACCTCTACCACTAGCGACTGAGGTAAGACACCGATCGTGAGCTTAATTTCGGTGCTCGACAAATACCGGTCATACCATCCTCCGCCATATCCCAGGCGAAATCCCTGAGCATCAATAGATAGGCAGGGAACTAAAAGGCATTGCGGTTTAACGGTGAGCCCACAAACCGGTGCAGGCACTCCCGCCTCATCTCTTTGAAGACGATCACTTGATTCCCAGGCAACAAATTGCATCTCTGAGTCTTTTATCCGCGGCAGAGCAAGAGTCCGAACAATCCCCTTTTCTTTCAGATCCATCAGAACCGAACGCAAGTCGATTTCATTGCGAATCGGGTAATACAGTCCTACAGAATCGAACCGATTTTCCAATAAAAAGTTTTTAACATGTTCAGCAATCCGAGGGATTATTTCGGTCAAATTCATACCCATTCGTTTCTGAAGACACGCTTTTCTGAAAAAAGATTTTTCTGACATGGCGCAGTGACTGTTTTTTCAATTAAAGTACGAGATATGCAGTCTAAATCAATTTCTTCTCGTTTCCTGAAATCGGTCAAGCTTTCAATGTGTGTGTTGGGAGCAGTCTTTTTATGTACGCTTGCCCCCTCAACCTTAGCGGCAACCTCCTTTAACACCACTAAAATTCTCAAGTCCTCACAACCGCAAAATAACGCTGAGGTGATTGAATTTTTAGCAGGAGACGATGACAAAGCGAAGCTTCTTTTTTTCCGAGAAGCATTTGAAAAACAAAAGATTCATCTCTTTGAAAAACCTCAACAATATTTTGAGGAGAATTATCCGCTCAAAGACTACGTTCAAGCCTGGTCCTTACTTGCTCAAGTCAGAAGCGAACCTCAAAATAACCAACTGCAAAAAGAACTTCAGCGTTTTATTGAGCAGCATAAAAACGATTACATTGCCGAGCGGGTCAAAACCGATAGGATTTTGATCATGGCCCCCTACTGGGATCAAAACCGACAATGGACACGCTTTAAATCGGCTCGTTCTCAATTGCAATGGAACCACTCGGAGCCCAGCATTATGTGTTGGGATCTTTTCCACCGTTTTCGCAACCAAAAAAATATTTCCAAAACGGTTGCCCACGACGCTCTGACCCTTATCAACTCTCCGCGTTACAAAGGCAATGCTGTTTGCAGAAAAGTCTCGGATATTCTTATCAACAAAGTTCCGTCCACAGCCTTTACACGCCTGGTTATATTGATTCAGCAAGGTCGAATTTCTGAGGGTAAACAGGTTCTCAATACCCTTATTAAGAAAAAACGTTTACCGGCGCAAGCCGCTCGCCTGGCTTTTAACAATCCGAGCCGATGGTACCGTATCAACCGCAATAAGTTATCGAAGCAAAATAAGCATGTGCGCATTATTGCTGCGTATCGTCTGACCTCTGTCAATTTTGATTGGGCCGTTAAAACAGCTGATTCTCTACAAGGAAAATTAAACAAACAGGAAAAAAGTGCTCTTTGGGGACGATTAGGTTACGTAGCCGCCATCGGGCACGATCCCAAGGCACTCAAGTGGTTTGAAAAAGGTGGTCCAACGGTTTGCACGGGCCCCTACAGCGCACTTCCTAATGACTGCCTGGAGTGGCGCGCTCGAGCCGCGTTAAGAGCACAACAATGGAAAACTCTGAACCGATACATTGCCTCGATGCCGGCTTCGCTCGCCAAACAAGACAACTGGACTTACTGGCGGGGGCGTGCGCTTACCCAGATCGGACAAAAAGAATCAGCCCAAACCTATTGGCAGCAGCTGCGCTCTGTCCGCACTTTTTACGGTAAGCTTGCCCACGAAGCACTCGGTCAATCTTTTTATTACTCAGGAAACGAAACTGTCGAAGCCACGCCCGAAGCCATTGAAGCAATGGGAAATAACCCCGGTTTGCTAAGAGCCAAAGCCTTCTATGACGTGGGGATGTTCTACGAGGGCAACCTCGAGTGGCAATGGTCAATACGCACAATGAATCCAGCACAACTTCTGGCGGCTTCTCAATGGGGAGAAAAGCACTCTTTGTTGCATCGGGCTATTAATACCGCTATCAAAGTGGCCGAACACTACCCCGTTGAACATGAGCTTTTGTACCCTCGCCCCTTTGAGGATGAAATCGAAACCTACGCCAAGAAAGCAAAAGTTGATACCGACTGGGTTTTCGGATTGATAAGGCAAGAGTCACGATTTATTGCTGCAGCCCAGTCCAATGTCGGTGCAAACGGCCTGATGCAAATCATGCCTGCCACGGCCAAATGGATTGCCAAAGGATTAGGAATCGAAAACTTTAAATCCGAAGATATTTACGAAATTGATACCAATATCTATTTCGGCACCACCTATTTGCGCTCATTATTGGATCGTTTAGATAACAATATTATTCTTGCCACAGCGGGCTATAACGCCGGTCCTAATCGAGCAAGCCGCTGGCAGCGCTCACTGCCGAACGTAACCGAAACCGCAGTTTTCATCGAAACCATTCCCTTTACGGAAACTCGAAACTACGTACAAAATGTTCTGGCCAATACAGTCGAGTATGCTCACGGTCAGAATAAAACCATAAAATCGTTTAAAGACTGGTTGGGAGTGATTGATCCCGAAGCCGACACCAGCACGGAAGAAAAAATTTAACTATGCACATTTATCTTGTAGGCGGTTATGTCCGCGATCTTTACCTGACAAAAGAACTCGGATACCCCAGACATAAAGGGGATCGCGATTGGGTCGTTGTCGGCAGTACGCCTGAAGAAATGATAAAAAGAGGTTTTTACCCGGTCGGAAAAGATTTTCCTGTCTTTCTTCACCCGCAGACTCATGAGGAATACGCTTTGGCTCGTACCGAACGAAAGGTCGCTGCGGGCTACCACGGCTTTGTCTTTCACACTTCAGAGACGATCTCTTTGGAAGAAGATCTCAAGCGTAGAGACCTCACCATTAACGCCATGGCGTTGGATGGCAATCATTTGATTGATCCCTACGGAGGCCTCAATGACATACGAAACAAACTTTTACGCCACGTCTCTGAGGCTTTCAAAGAAGATCCCGTACGCATTTTGCGCATTGCCCGTTTCAGTGCGAAATTACCCGACTTTCGCATTGCCCCGGAAACGCTCGAATTACTCAAAGAAATGGTCGCTAACGGCGAAGCGGACAGTTTAGTGCCGGAGCGTGTTTTTCTTGAAATGCGTAAAACGCTTTCAGAGAAAACCCCTTCGCGTTTTGTTACCGTATTGCAAAATTGTGGACTTTGGCAACGGTTTTTCAATAACTTTCGGATTGATCAAACCGTTTTTTCTCTTCTGGATAAAAATAATCAGCTCGAAGAAAACGAAAAGTTTGCACTCCTCACGCATAGTGAGGATGACATAAACAAGGTCAAAAAGTTTATGTCGATCCTCAAACCCCCGACAGACATCTCCGAGACGGTTTTTCTATGGAATAAACTCAAAAAGAGATTCAACCATAAGGATGCGGAAAACATTTTGAAGGTCATTGAAGAGGCTGATGCCATCAGACGTCCGCAACGACTCAAAAGCGTCTTAAATTTAGCTCATGTAGTTTACACAACGGATAAGGAGCCTTGGCTTACGGCTCTCGAGCACATAAAGAAAATGGATTCGGCTAAAATCGCCGCCTCCTGTTCGGATAAATCCATGATCGGTCATGCGCTGCACAGTGCACGACTGCGAATCATTGAGGAATTGGTTTGATATGTCTTGGTACAACGACCCGTTATTAAAAAATTCACGTCATATTCTTATCAAAGATGTTCAAAGAAATATGATGATCGGGGCTTATGAGCACGAAAAATCCGCCGCTCAACCGGTCGTGATCAATGTGGAACTTTTTATCAACACTAAAAATGAGGGCGATGATCTTGGCAATGCCTATAACTACGATGAAGTCATTGAGACGATTGACGGCATCTTAAGTGAGGGACATATTTGTTTGCAGGAAACCCTCGTAGACTTAATCGCTGAGCGATTGCTTCGCAATCCCTTGCTCATAGCGGTTGTTGTCAGAAGCGAAAAGACCCAAGCTTATCCGGGTGTTAAGAGCGCCGGGGTTGAAATATTTAAGGTGCGTCATGACCGATAAGATCATTCAAATTGTTGAAGACAAAAATATTTCCATCGAAGACGATACGGCAGAAATAACCAGCGACGGGAAAAAGCCGAAAAAATCCGTTGCTGAAAAAAAGAATGAAAAGTGCATCATGCGACTGGCCGGTAAAGCAATTGCCGAGTTCGGCATGATTGAAGGCGGCGACAAGGTCATGGTTTGTATGTCAGGCGGCAAAGACAGTTATGTGTTGCTTGACGTTTTAATGAAATTACAAAAAAGAGCTCCGGTTCCTTTTGAACTGATTGCCCTAAATGTCGATCAACATTTGCCGAATTTCCCTAAAGATATCATTCCCAATTACCTCGAAAAAATCGGCGTGCCCTATCACATAGAGGATCAAGACACGTGGTCAATTGTCAAAAGAGTGATTCCTGATGGACGTAATGTCTGCTCAGTTTGTTCACGTTTACGTCGAGGGATTATCTACAGAGTGGCCAAAGAGTTAGGGGTCAGCAAAATTGCATTGGGTCACCACATGGATGACATCGTCAGTACCCTGCTATTGAACATGTTTTACGGTGGCCGTCTCAAAGGTATGCCGCCGATTCTAAGAAGTGATGACGGACAAAATGTCATCATCAGACCATTGGCCTATGTTCGTGAATATGAAATCGAACGATGGATTAAATACAGAGATTACCCCATCATTTCAAAAGAAATTTGTCGAAAAATTGAAAATAAAAAACGTGCAGAAATCAAAGCACTGATGCGTGAGTGGGATCAGAAGTACGACAGTCGTATCTACAACATCTTAATGAGCATGACACGCGTGGCTCCTTCTCACTTAATGGACAAATCCATTTACGATTTCAAGGCGTTGATCCCTGACGCATTAAGAAAAGAAGCCGACGAAGACTAAGCGCTTTTTTGTGACAACAGCCAACGGTAAATATCATCGCGGGTGACTCCGACGATTTTGGCTGCTACAGCCGAAGCTTTGGAAGCTGGCATGGCCGCAGCCAACGCCTGAATCCACTGTTTATCTTTTTCGGACAACTGGAGAGCGTCGTTGTCGGGCTCAACATCAACCAAAATAACGTACTCTCCTCTTGGTTCGTGTGCTTTGGCCCAAGTTTCTAGTTCTGCAGCAGTGAGCACCGTAAACGTTTCAAATTTCTTTGTGAGCTCCCGAGCCACCACCACCCGTCTTTGAGACTGAGCCAGTTGGGACAGGTCTTTGAGAACATCCTTGATACGATGAGGAGCCTCGTATAAAACAAAACTTTCTTTTTGTCCGAGCAAACCTCTCAGAGATTCCCGTCTTGCCTTGGATTGAGGAGGCAAAAATCCGACAAAGTGAAATCCAGCCGGCTCCAGACCCGCAGCCGATAAGGCGGTGATCACTGCACTGGTACCGGGAATCGGCATCACTTTAAAACCTGCCTTGAGTACTTCCCGAACCAGTCTCGCCCCAGGATCAGATACGGCAGGTGTTCCCGCATCGGTCACCATGGCAACTTTCTCGCCCTTTTGCAGACGTTCAATTATCATATGGGACTGAGCAACTTCATTGTGTTCTCTGACACTGACTGTCGGAACAGAAATGGAAAATCGCTCTAAAAGTTTTTTGGTCTCACGCGTATCTTCCGCAGCAATAACATCGGCTCCGGCAAGCACCCATAATGCCCTGAGAGTAATATCTGCGGCATTTCCAATCGGTAGGCCCACAACGTAAAGAGTGGAGTCCGGAAGAGTTTGTGATTCGAGACCTGCCAATTGCATTAGCAATTGTTCTGACCATTGATTGGATTTGGATTGCATCGTGAATACCCGTTTAATTGTTCGTTTTCTTTGCCTGACTATTGTAGCGAGCTTTAGCTCATTGAGTTCAGCCCAATCGGCAGTTTCGTTTGCCGTTTCCGATATTGGTTTCACACCTCAAAATGCGCACTCTCAAAACCCGATAAAAATTGCGGTTTTAATGCCCAGCCAAGACAGTCCGATGACCACGTTTGCCAACTCTATTGTCAGCGGCATCAAGTCGGAGAATGCTCAACAGTCTTCTCCCTATGAAATTATTCTTCTGCCTCGGAAATTCGGGCAAAACGCATTATCACACCTGCAGGATGCAGCTTTAATGGGTGCCAGCGTAGCAATCGGTCCGATCGGCCGAGACGATGTCAACGAGGTCTCCTCGCTGTCGTTTTTGCCGCTTCCGGTGGTTTCATTGAATTTACCCCAAAACGGAATTGCCTCACCTGAATTAATGATGAATTACTCTTTGTCTCAAGAGGAAGAGGCAAAACAAATTGTTGCTATCGCTGTCAAAGCGCTGCCGATTGCTGTTGACGGGTTTGTACCGAGTGTAGCTATTTTTGAAGCCGACTCTCCCCTTGAGCACAGAATTGCCGATACCTACGCTCTTGAACTTCAAAAGTTGGGAATCCCATTCACACGACAAACGCTCACTGCTGAACTGATGCAACAGCCTAAGTTCTACACCATTGAAAGTAGTGACATTCCCCAACCGCAGCTTGAGACACCTCCCGATGCTACAGAAGACCCTTACGGTCATCAGAGAGTCACATTACGCAATGAAAGACTGATAGCCCAATACCGAGCCAAGCTCGAATTCGAAGCTGCCCCCTATCAGGCCGCCTTTCTTGCCATGGATGCACGTACAGCTGCACTGGTTAAACCCCGGCTGCCTCGTACGGCACGAGTATGGGGGACCAGTATGATCAACCCCGGCAACACCAGACAAGGCAGTTATGCCTCCCTCGCATACGATTTACAAAATTCCGGTTTCGTTGATTCACCGTTGGTCATTCATTACAGCGATTCGGACTTTAAAGCCAGTTTTGGAGTCAATCCGCCGGCCTCTTTAATTGAAAAAAGACTTTTCGCTTTCGGTGTCGATGCCTATCGTTTAGCCTGTAATTGGATGCACTGGCAAACCGATATTCACATTGGCGGTACAACCGGCACCCTGACGTTTAACCAAGGACAGACCGCAGATGTCAAACGCGTTGCTCAACCGGCCATGGTCCTCAACGGAAAAATTGAAAACGTTACTGAAGAGCAATTAATCGCACCGGTACAGCGCCCATAATTCATTCATGACTATTTTTTTAACATTACAAGACGCCGAACTCGCCTTCGGCGATCAGCCTCTTCTGGACCACGCCAATCTTACCGTCGCTGACGGAGAACGAATCGGCGTGATCGGTCGCAACGGAACCGGCAAAAGTTCTCTGCTCCGGGTTATTGCCGGCGTTGATAAACTCGATGACGGTTCCAAAACAGTCATGGACGGTTTAGGGATTGCTTATGTGGAACAGGAGCCTCTTTTACCTACCGCTCCTACCATCCGAGATTCCCTTATTGCCCGAGCCAAATTGGATCTGGAAAATGATGACCAGCTCAAGTGGCAACAAATCGCTCGTCTTGAGGAATATTTGCATCGTTTCGGGCTCGATGCCGAACGATCCTTAGACGGTGCCTCAGGTGGCGAAAGAAAACGGGCGGCTTTAGCCCTCGCATTTGCCTTGAATAAAGACCTTTTACTACTTGACGAACCTACCAATCACCTCGATATCGAAGGAATTCTTATTCTGGAAGATTTAATTAAGAACCAATATCGAGGCTCTAAGTCTCTGATGGTTATCACCCATGATCGAGCTTTTTTAGACTCAGTGAGCACACGTATCATTGAACTGGATCGGGGAGTCTTGAGAAGCTATCCCGGAAACTTTGAAGCGTACGAAAACAGAAAAGAACAGGAACTGTACGCAGAAGATATCGCACGAAGAAAATTCGACAAATTCTGGGCTCAGGAAGAAGTGTGGATCCGAAAAGGAATTGAAGCACGGCGCACACGCAACGAGGGACGAGTCAGAAGACTGGAACGTTTGCGCGAAGAGCGAGCCGCCCGTCGCGACCGCTTGGGGCAAATCAACCTCAACATTGATGCCGGAATGAAGAGCGGCAAGATTGTGGCAGAGCTCGAAAAAGTCAGTCTTTCTTTCGGCGATAAGGTAATTGTCAAAGATCTTAATTTCAAACTGCTCAGAGGGGATCGATTGGGGCTTGTCGGTCACAACGGTGTTGGGAAAAGCACCTTGATTTCCCTTATCCTCGGCAAGCGTGCCCCCGATAGCGGAACGGTGAAATTAGGTACCAATCTTCAAATCGCTTATTTCGATCAGCTGCGCGCTCAGCTCGATCCCAATAAGACCGTGGCTGAAACCATTTCTCCGGGCAGCGAATGGATTGAAATCGGTGGAAGTAAAAAGCACGTAATGGCCTACTTGGGAGACTTTCTGTTTCCTCCCAGGCGAGCCAATGTTTCCGTATCCAATCTGTCCGGGGGCGAACGAAACCGTCTGCTTCTGGCTCGTTTGTTTGCGTTACCAGCCAACTTACTGGTGCTCGATGAACCGACTAATGATCTGGACATTGATTCTCTTGAACTCTTGGAGCAAACGCTACAGACTTATCCTGGAACATTGATCCTTGTCAGTCATGATCGGCGCTTCTTGGATAACGTCGTCACTGAGGTTTTAGCGCCCGAGGGAAACGGACTTTGGAGAGAATATGTAGGAGGCTATTCTGATTGGCAACACTACAGACCAAAGACAGAACCAGTAATCAAAAAAGAGGCTTCTGTCGATAAAATCACTTCAAAAAAGCCTAAATCCGTCAAACGTAAACTAACTTATAAAGAAAATAAAGAATTAGAGGCTTTGCCGGAACACCTGATGCAACTCGAATCTGAGCGTGATGAATTAATTTCAGCGATGAACGCCCCGGACTATTACTCAAGTCACAGTGTATTGGACATTAAGACCCAGACAGAAACACTTCAGAATTTGGAAACTGAAATCACTCAGGGTTACCAACGCTGGGAAGAGCTGGAAAATAAAAAATCACTTTGTGAAAATAACAAATAAGAACCGCTATCATTTACAAAAACTATCGAAATTAAATTTTCGATAGTTTTTCTCTATTAAATAATTAGGATTTATTGAAAAATATCATATAGATCCTTATTATTCGTCCTCCATTGATAATGATTATCATTTATTAAACCGATTTTCATTTTATTTTTATTAATAAAGGGCGCCCATGCAGCTAAAAAGCCTTCACAAGTCATTTGAATCGTCTCAGCGTTCCATGATGGGAAGTTATGCTTCAGCACTGGAAGATATGGTTCATTTTGAAGCAGAAATTACTGACAATCCCTTAAAAAATGCTTTTAAAGGCAAAGCTACAGTCCATACTCACATACCCGGAAAAAGCTACATGGGCGACGAAGCTATTTCTGTAATTAAGAATCAATACGAAAATAAAAGAAAAGGGACAGGTTTGGCCTACATTCACGTTCCTTTCTGTGAGACTCGTTGTCTTTACTGCCTTTTTTATCAAAATCCTCTTCGAGACGAATCAAGCACGCACTACACCAATTTACTGATTAAAGAATTGCAGCTTTGGAGTGACATGCCTGCCCAAAAAGATGAGCCCATCCATGCTGTTTATTTTGGAGGCGGCACTCCTACTGCCTTAAATCCCCAGGATCTCTATCGCTTAATTACCGCAGTCAAAACCTATCTGCCTCTTGCCAATGACTGTGAAATAACACTTGAAGGCAGAATTCATCACTTCCCGGAAGAGAAAATGGAAGCAGCTTTCAAAGCGGGGATCAATCGTGTCTCACTTGGCGTACAGACCTTTAACACCCAGGTTCGTCAAACAATGAGACGCGTCGATGATCGAGACACAATGATTCGGGCTATCGAAACACTCGCTTCATATAACCAGGCTAGCATTGTTTGCGACTTAATTTACGGCTTCCCCTATCAAGATATGGCTGTGTGGGAAGATGATGTTAAAACAGCCATTACGTTACCGCTCGACGGGGTTGATTGTTACCAATTAAACGTTTTCGAAAAGTCGCCTCTCGGTAAATTCATCGCAAACGGCAAGTTGCCCGCCGGTGCGGATAAAGAAGAACGTGCAGAGATGTTTGCCCGATCAGTCGAACTCTTAACAAAGGCTCAATGGCGCCGTCTATCGAACAACCACTGGTGTCAAACATTCCGCGAACGCAATATCTATAACCGCTTCGGCAAAAGTGCAGCCGATTGCCTCGCCTTTGGCAGCGGTGCCGGAGGAAAGTTAAACGGCTTCAGCTTCATGATCGAACGAAAGTACGACGAGTGGGCTAAAAAAATTGAAGAGGGAATCAAACCCATTGCGTTTGCCAGCGCTCCCAGCGATCACTGGCACGCCCTGCGTACCGTCTCGTCTGAAATGGAACTGGGACGCATCAATATGCGCCGGTTAAGCGACATTTATTCCCTACCTCTTGACACTCTCAGTCAGGATGTTTTCAAACAATGGACGCAAGCCGGTCTGATAAATCCGGTCGGCGACTGGATGGTACAGACCGTTGCCGGTCAATTCTGGCATACCACAATGGCGCAATTACTGGTCAATGTTTTAGGTAAGCGTCTATCTCAAACGAAGTAAAGATTTTTTCAACCCAAAGAGAAAAGCTAATAACTGTTTCTCTACTGACTAAGATGACAAAAAGTCTCTCTTTTAAGAAAACCAGCCTCGCTATCGCTGTGGTACTTTCTCTCCCTTTAATCAGCGCACAAGCCGCAGAGAACTACAAAGCTCAAGACGTTGTTGTGACCGCCTCTCGTGTTGAACAACAGCTTGCCGATGTCAACATGAGCGTGTCTGTCATTACAAGTGAAGACATTGCTGAACTATCAGGCGCTAAAACTATTGCTGACTTATTAGAAAGTAAAGTTCCCGGCATTCAAGTAAAAAATGACGGCGGTCAGGGTATTGACCGCATTAAGATTCGTGGTGAAGATGCTTTCAGAACCCTCGTCATGATTGATGGGCAACGTATCTCTGAACAAAAATCCATGTCCGGCGTACCGTTGCTCATTGATCCTTCTCAAGTAGAACGTATCGAAGTAATCCGTGGACCGGCTTCTGTCCTTTATGGATCTGATGCAATCGGCGGTGCCATTAATATCATCACCAAAAAAGGCGGTAAAGATGCCTTCGGAGCAACGGTATCAGCAGGCTTAGATACTGCCTCAAGCGGCAAAGAATTATCCGGTTCCATCTACGGAGCAGCAAACGGCTGGAAATACCGTTTTGGAGGAGCGATTCGCAATGCGGACAACATTGACACTCCTGTTGGCGAAATGCCTCATACGGAATTTAGCTCTAAAGCCGCCAATGCTTTCCTTTCTTATGACATCGATCCGAATAAGACCGTTGGTTTGTCCCTAAGCCATTTTGATCTGGATTTTATGTCCGGAGCCATTTCGTACGAACCAGAAGATTTCTTTGTTGATGTTCCTGAATGGCAACGTACTCGAGGAAGCATTTTTGGAGAATTCAAAAATTTAACAGAAAATCTTGCTCGTTTACGCATTGACGCATCTTATGAAAAAAATCATAAATTGATGGAAAACTTCGTTCAGCAAAAGGGTATCTATACCCCCTTTGGTACTACATCAATGCTAATGGACAATTTTGCTGATAATGATTTGTACACAACTTCCGTTTCAATTCAATCCGACTGGATTGTTGGTGACAATCATTATCTGATTACGGGTTATGAATTTTCATATGACGATCTTGAAGCAGGCAGTCAAACTTTCGGCCACACTCCTTCAATGAGTTTCATGCCAGGTGTTGGCCCTGTCATGGGAACTGCTCCTTATGAGAAAGCTCAGAATTTTAACGGCAGCCAAACTCGTCACTCACTGTTTGCTTCAATGGAAAGCACTGTTTTAAACGACCTGGTGTTCAATTATGGTGTACGTTACACATGGGTTGACAGTGATATGGATATCAACACCACCCACAGTCTGAATACAGATTTTGAAGTAGGTAAAACAAGCTATGACACCTGTGACGGTAAGGCTATTTTTAACTTTGGAGCAACTTATAAAGGATTCAATAACTTGAGTTTACGTGCGAATTGGTCTCAAGGTTATCGAACTCCACTTTTGCAAGAGTTGTTCATTGATACTTCAATGGGAGGCGAGTTGACCTATGCCAACCCTGACCTCAAGCCGGAGACCTCTGACAATTTCGAAATTGGTGCAAGATACACCAATGGAGTTTTAACCGTCGATGGATCTGTCTTCTACAGCAAAGCTGACGATTACATTACAACAATCGCTGTTGGTGACGGCATTAACAGATATACCAATATGGGTGAAGCTGAGACACTCGGCCTTGAATTAGATGCCAGCGTAAAGGTCGGAGACTTTGAACCCTATACGGTACTTACTTTAATGCGTCGGGAGTACAAAGAGAACGGTATCAAAACTACCAAATCAGGTACGCCTAAAGTGATGGCTCGTTACGGTGTTCGCTATCAAAATGAATACGACAGCGCTTTGTTTAGATTTGACGCTTACGCCGTGAGTCAAACCAAAACGGAATCTTGGAACTTCGAGAAAGATCAGTTAAATGAAGATGGATCTTTTGGCGGTTTCACCACGTTTAACTTGACTGGCGGTGTCTCATTTGGACCTCAAAAAGCATATAGCGTTGATGTCGGTCTCTACAACCTCACTAACAAGCTTTACCAAACCAGTGATGCGATTTATGAGCCCGGTCGTTATTTCGCTTTAAAAATGAACGCAACGTTCTAAAACCTTTGACGAGTGATCAAAATGACCGTTAAAACGGCCTATTGGAAATCGCAAGAACTCGTCATGATCGGAGTTTTTGCCGCCGCCATCAAGCTATCCTCTCTCCTAATAGCTTTGGCGGGCGGCGGCATGAACCCCGTTACGCTCATGCTCAAAAACCTTGTGTTTACAACACTGCTGATTGTCTTACTTGCAAAGGTAAAAAAAAGCGGTACGTTGTTGCTGTTCACAGCCGTGTCAATGATCGTCAGTGTTCTTTTAATGGGAGGAAGCATCACTCTTTTACCGGCAGCTCTTGTCGGTGCTATTGCTGCTGAAATCGCAATTTTGCTTACCGGTGGTTTCAAACACACCTGGACGACTTATATTGGCGTTGCTGTTTACGACCTGGGTAACAAAATTTTTTCCATTGCCGTTTCATACCTCATGATGCGTGAAACGCCTGCCCTGGTGCTTTCCGTTTTACCGATTATTTTTATCGGTTATACCGGATGCCTTCTCGGTCTTTTTACGGGTTATCGGGCACTTAAAGAACTGCGCCATGCCGGCATTGTCAGGAGCTGATTCATGAATACCTCTGTCCTGACACTGATTGATGCCCGAACAAAATTGCTCCTGACACTGTTAGGGGCCATAACAACCGTCGCTTTCTCCAGTTTAGCCGCTCAGTTGGTCCTTTTTGCCATGAGTTTCATTATGGCTTTACTTATCAAGAGAGCCTCACTTGTTCTTATTTTGTATCTTTTGATGGCTTTGATGATGGGACTGGCAATCGGCTGCACGCTCATTATCACACTTTTTATTCCCGCCCTCGGCGAGATGACGATACAAAATTTATTGATCCCATTTTTGCGCGGCCTTACCATGATGAATCTTGTCATGGGGCTGGCCCTTTCAACAAAAATTGAAAATATCATGGCAGCCCTTGCCCAGTTACGGTTGCCTTTTGTCATTACGTTGCCGTCAACAGTGATGATCCGTTTTATTCCGACCTTCGCTCATGATGTTTCTCAGATTTGGGAAACATTAAAAATCAGAGGCTGGCAATTAAATTTCAAAATGCTCAGCACTCATCCGTTTTTGTGCGCAAGACTAATCTTTACGCCGATTTTATTCAGAGCGCTCAAAAGCAGCGAAGCACTCGGAGTTGCGGCCGAATTAAAGGGGTTAGACAAAGGATTGGGCAGCCACGCAACACATGCTTTTTGTTCTGAACGAAAACTTTCTGAGCGCGACTGGATAGCCATGAGTGTCGGAGTTTTAACTGTGTTATTAGCGCTCATAGCAGAAATATACCTGGGCAGTTGGGGTATCGATCCTACTGCGGTACGAATGCCCTGATAGCGGAGAAAGAATCATGATCACATTTGAAAATGTTTCCTACCGCTATCCGTTTCAGAGTGAGTGGGCAGTCAAGTCGCTGAATCTGACAGTCTCTCCCGGTCAGGTCGTATTGGTTACCGGTGTTTCCGGCTGTGGGAAAACAACCTTGATGCGTTTAGCTAACGGACTTTGTCCGCACTACTACGCCGGTGAAATGACCGGGCGGGTTTCCGTCTTCGGTAAAGAAACGGACAAAAGTTCCGTTTCCGATATTTCGGAAAAAGTCGGTACGCTTTTTCAAGACCCTGAAGATCAGTTCTTTGCACTCAATGTCAGAGACGAAATGGGTTTTGCACTGAAAGTCTCCGGAGCAGAGCCAGACACTGTACAAAATCGCATCAATAGCGTTGCCAAGCGCCTACATATTGAAGAGCTTTTAAGTCATTCTATTTCGGCACTCTCAGAAGGTCAGAAACAAAGAGTAGCCCTCGGAGAAATTCTTGTTTCAGAACCACAAGCTCTAATCCTGGACGAGCCATCGGCAAACTTGGATCCGGAAGCTACCGATCGGCTTGCCCAGGAACTTTTACGACTCAAACAGCTGGGTTTTGCCATCTTGGTCGTTGACCATCGTTTGCATTGGCTCAACGGTGTCGCTGATGAAGTCATTGTCATGCAACACGGAGAAATCAAAGAACGGGGCTCTTTTGAAATTCTGGAAAATCAGACACTTCGAAAGGAATATGGCCTTCGCGAGGCTTATGTACCGGATGTTCGGGATACGTTGCATGAAGGTGATCCCAAAGATCCCATTTTGATGACCTCTGACCTCACCTTTGATTATGAACGGGCTAACCGTCACTCCAAATTGGCTAAATTTAAACGCCTCTTTAAAGGCCAACCGGCTGAACACAAAGAGCTTTTGCTCAAAAACATTCATTTCAAAATCGGTCACGGTATTACGGCCCTGATCGGAGAAAACGGTAGCGGGAAAACCACCTTGGCGCGCCTAATCACCGGACTGAATGTCGGTACAGGAGAACTCTATCTGAAAGGGGAAAAAACCTCTGCTCGAACGCTTCTTAAGCACACGGGACTGGTTCTTCAAAATGCCGACCATCAGTTGCAGATGCGCAGTGTCAGAGAAGAAATCAAAGCCTGTCTTTTTGCGGCAAATCAGACTCAGCATACCAACGAAACCATCGATCAGCTGCTTGAAGCATTTTCCCTGACGGAACTCTCTGAACGGCATCCTCAGTCGCTTTCAGGCGGACAAAAGCAGCGTTTGGTCATTGCATGTGCATTAGCTAAAAACCCGGACATTCTCATTTTGGATGAACCCACCAGCGGACTGGACGGCGCCAATATGAAACGAGTTGCCCAAGCTTTGCAGGAACAAGCCGATCGAGGTAAGGCTGTTTTACTGATTACTCACGACTTAGAGCTTCTTGCTTTGTGTGCAGATCAAGCTTTAAGAATGAATTCACTTAAAAGAAAAGATTTTTCACATTACGGAGAATAAAAATGGATAAAAAAGAAAAAATTCAAGAACTGATGAATGCTAAAAAGCCCGTCACCTTAGGATTAATTGCCAAGGAACTTGGCTGCACGGATTTAGAAGCCGCTCAAGCTCTGCCAAGTGAGATCTGCTCCTTTATCAAAGATATCTCGTCTTTCGATGTTTTATGGGCACAAATGAGTCAATGGGAAAAAGTGACTCTGTTTATCATTCATGAAGGACATGTCTTTGAAATTCAGTCCAAACTCAGCGCCGGCAAACGCGGCATGGGCTACTACAACATTTTGTCTAAAGACGCCGTAATCGGCGGTCACCTTAATGCCGACTCTTTAGAAACCATTGCTTTTATTTCCATGCCGTTTATGGGACGTGAATCTCATTACGTCGCTTTTTTCGGGAAAGATAAAAAACTTCACTTCAGCGTCTATGTCGGACGGGAAAATCATCAGCTCATCGAATCGGTTAAAGAAGGTTTCATGAAAGCAAAAGCTCAATTTTGCTGATAAAAGGATGTCATGTATGTCTGCTTTGATCATTATTAGCTCCATTACGGGAAACACATGGAAAGTCGGAGAGGCACTCAATCGGGTTTATCCGACAACTTCTCTTAAACGCACCACAGATGTGCTCAAATGTACAGAACTTCTTGATCAACACAATGAAGTAATCGTCGGTTTTTGGTGTGACAAAGGGGGACTGCCGCCCGATCTGGCTCAATTAGTCCCTTATATTCGCAATAAATCTCTTGGGATTTTTGCCACCATGGGCGGCAACCCTCAAAGCGAACGTGCCAAAGATTGGTTCAAACGTCAGTGCGATGCAGTTGTCGGCTCAGAGCGTGGTAATCGTCTAGAAGCCACATTCCTCTGTCAGGGCAAAATCAATCCGGTTTTAATTGAGCAAATGAAAAAAATGCCGGGTTACAAGGAAACTCCCGAATCCGTTGCCCGTCGGCAAGAAGCAGCAAAACACCCCAATGAGCAAGACTACAGGGCTGCTGCTGAAGCTTTCCGAGAGCTTTTAGCCTGAGGATTGAAGTCATGGAAAATTTAGAGTCTTTGTACACATTAATCGGTCCGGCGGGTGTCGCGTTGATTTTTGTTGCACTTTACGCCCTGTACGTTTCTGTTTGGCTCATCGCTTATTTAAATCGAGTATGGAAAAATTTCCGTCGAGACTTCCTTGACTTGGAAAGCGGCAGAGATCGCTGTCTGCGAAATATTGATCCCAATACTGCCAATCCGTTAATTCGGATCATTTACGATATTGTCGCAACTCACGGTTCTCACTCCGATGATATCCGGGCGGAGGTGGCCTACCTTTTTCACCGAAATTTCAAAAGGGTCAGTAACGGTCTTGTATGGCTCAAGCTAATCAGTGTCATCTCTCCTTTATTGGGGCTTCTCGGTACTGTATTCGGTATGGTAGAAGTTTTCAAAACACTGTCTTTCACTGAGATTCCCTCCACGGAATTATTGGCTGCAGGTATTTGGCAGGCACTTATTACAACGGTTATGGGTCTTTGTATTGCCATTCCCGTTTTAATGGTCTACTACGGTTTAATGCTCAAATTCAGAGGGTTTCATATTGAGGCGGTTGAACACAGTTATCGTGCGCTCGAAATTATGAACCGCATTCGTAATAAAAATAATTCCAATGCTGTCAATGATGAAGAGGAAGGAAAATGAGCATTTTTATTCCACCGGGCCTCTCGCCCATTGATGATGATCCGCAAATTGACCTGACTCCCCTCATCGACTGTCTGTTTATGCTCATTATTTTCTTCGTGGTCACGATGAGTTTTTCTAAACCTGTCTTAGAAATCATCCTGCCTGAAAGTGAAACAGCAGAGCTAAAGCGCGCCGACAGACAAGTGAGTGTCAACGTCCGCTCGGACGGCTCGTATTGGATGAATAACCAACCGGTGACTTTAGCGCAGGTCGAGGGTGCCCTTGCTGCCACATCGAACGCTATTCTCAATATCCACATGGATGGGAAAGCCTCTTTTGATTCTTTTGTTCCGCTTGTGGACTTAGCCAAGGAAAAAAATGAAGGGCGATTTGTCATCAGCACACAGGCTAAACAATGAAACCCGTCAAACATATTGCCTACAACACGATGCAACAGGGACCTGATGAACGTCAGGCGAGTTTTACTGCAAAACTGTTTACCAGTGTCGTTTCAATGACTTTACTGGCTGTCGCTTTTTTACAGTTTTCCGATCCGCTGGCAATGCCGCAAAAAGCAAGCATCCAACAAGAACCGATTAAACCGGTCGATTCTATGGCAATACCTTTGAAGAAGGAACCTCGCTGGGTCATCATGACAGTTCCCGCCAGCTCGTGGAAAATCCATCTTGAAGAGCCTCAGCCGATCATAGAAAAAGTTAAAGAGGAACCCAAACCTGTCGAAGTAAAACCAAAAGAGCCGCCGAAAGAAAAAAAGAAAACAATTGAAAGACCGCGCAAAAACGTTACAAAGAGCGTAGGCAGTGCCAAACGGGCTGCAAGCAGCAACGGCAGCGGTCAAACCAATAACGAAATGTCTAATGCACTGATGCAGATTGTTCAGGTCATTGAGCAAAACAAACGTTACCCCAAACGCGCACGTGACATTGGTCTTGAAGGACAGACAATTTTGATTGTCTCCATTGACGCTTCAGGCGCTGTAACAGACTATCGTCTTCAGGAAGGCGGCAATGCCCTATTCAGACGGGCCACTCTTTCAGCAGCTCAGCACTTAAAAGGATTAAAAACACAAGTTAGCAAGGCAGCCACTTTAGAAATTCCGGTTCGCTACGAAATTGACTGATTACTATGAGTTCTCCGATTCTTGATATTCATAACTTACATAAAACTTATTCAAACGGATTTGAAGCGCATAAAGGCATTAATCTTCAAATCACTGAAGGAAGTTTTTTCGGTCTCTTAGGTCCCAACGGCGCAGGAAAATCCACTTTGATCAATTCATTGGTCGGACTGGTTAAACCCACCCGAGGCCAAATTCGAATCGCCGGATTTGATATCGAAAAAAACAAAACACTTGCTTTGATGAATATCGGTGTAGTCGCCCAGGAAATCCTCTGCGATCCCTTTTTATCTGTCTATGAAATGCTTTCCTTTCAAAGCGGCTACTACGGATTGAAAAATAACGATGACTGGATAGAAGAAATTTTAGAAAACCTCGGTCTGACTGAAAAAATACAGACTCCATGCCGATTACTGTCGGGCGGCATGAAAAGACGGGTTATGGTTGCCTTGGCTCTCGTACATAAACCGCCTTTAATCGTGCTCGACGAACCGACCGCCGGCGTGGACGTTCAACTGCGCAACCAGCTTTGGCAATTTATTGAAAAACTGCATCAAAAAGGTCATACGATTGTTTTAACGACTCATTACTTGGAAGAGGCTCAAAATCTCTGCTCTGAAATTGCCATTATCAACCACGGTGAAATAGTCACTGCCGGTACTACCGATGAGTTACTCAATGCAATCGAACAAAATACCGTCCGATTCAGACTGATCAGGGGAAATTTCCCGGCGAATCTTCAAAGCAGAGTACTGCGGCTTGAAGCTCAACATTACGTTTTAGGATTCTTTAACGCTCAGGATCTTACCTATATCCTCAATACACTGTCGGCAAATCACTGTATTGTTGAGAATCTGCAGACATCCAGAGCGACGTTGGAAGATCTTTTTATTAAGGTAACGCAACAATAAATCCGAACATGACACATTCAGCTCAAATTTTTTGTGCAAAAAATGCTTTTCTGACGTTACTGAAAAAGGAAATCATTCGTTTCAGAAAAGTCGCGTTTCATACCATTGCTGCTCCGGTTCTATCATCTTTACTGTATCTGATAGTTTTTGGAACCGCTCTGCAGGATCGGGTCAGTACGCAATCCCAAACTCCTTATCTGGAGTTTCTCGTACCCGGTCTGGTGATGATGGCTGTTTTACAAAATGCTTTTGCAAACAGCTCTTCTTCTTTTGTTCAATCAAAAATATCCGGCACGCTGACATTCTTACTTGTCACACCGCTCAATCATGTATCAATTGCCGCAGCTTATATCCTGTCATCCGTTTTAAGAGGATTAATTGTCGGAGCTTGTGTCTGGATTGCAACTGCTATCTGGATAGCACCTGCTGCCAGTTCCTATTTTTGGGTGTTTGTATTTGCTGCCTTAGGGGCATTCATTATGGGAGCACTCGGGCTGATCACTGCGATTTGGGCTGATCGTTATGAACAGATGGGAGTCATTCAAACATTTTTTATCATGCCTTTGACCTTTCTGTCCGGTGTCTTTTATTCATGTGAGATGTTACCCTCACCTTGGCGCGAGCTCTCTGAATTTAATCCTCTTTACTATCTCATAGACGGATTCCGCGGGGGATTTCTGGGTTACTTTGAAACCGAGCCTCTGACAGCAACCGTTTGCGCAAGCCTCACTTGCCTCACTTTTTTTGCTGTCTCAGTGTGGTTGCTCAAAATCGGCTACAAAACGAAAAACTAAAAGCAATTACTAAACACAGCACTAAACACTGGTCTTTGAGCTTAAAATAGGCGCATTGTTAGCTTTTATCTGTTTTTCCGAGGTGAACCGTGGCTATTGATTCTGCAGAAATTCGATTCAAAGCACTCAGCCAATTAAAAACATTGGACCAATTTGTTCCGGCCCGTGCCAAAATTGCCCCGCATACTGAGGCATTGAGGCAATTTGACCGAAGATCAAATACCTGGGAAAGAATTTCATATCGAGATCTGGATGAACGGATTCAGCAGTGGCGCAGGGCATTCTGCAAGATGAATCTCAAGCATGGAGACCGCGTAGCGATTTTATTGCCAAACGGAGTGGATGCAGTTTGTTGCGACCAAGCTGTTTTAGCTAACGGCTGTGTCCCCGTTCCGTTGCACGCGATTGACACAGCCGGTTCCAGCGCTTTCATTATTGCTGACAGTCAGGCTAGTGTACTCGTCACCAACCGTCAAAGCCGATGGGATGCCATCTACCTCACGCACACCGTTATGCCCGACTTAAGGCATGTGATCTTTACCGAAGAATCTTCTCCCGAAGCCCGTCAGGACGGTGTCAAACATTGGGACCTTGAATCTTGGCTTGCAACCGGTCACGGCGTTACCGAGCTGCCGGAGGGACCCAGTGAAGGTGATCTGGCAGCCATCGTCTACACCTCAGGCACAACAGGCAAGCCCAAAGGTGTGATGCTTACTCATAAAAACGTTGTCAGCAATGTTTTAAACACTTTAAAAACGGTTTATCCGAAACCGAGCGATGTCTTTTTGTCTTTCCTTCCAGTTTCTCACACTTTTGAGCGCATGGCAGGTTATTACCTTGCGCTCGGAATGGGCTGCACGATTGTGTATACCCGCTCCATCCAGCAGCTTGCCGAGGACTTCAGAATTGTCCGACCCAACGTCATCATTTCCGTTCCGCGCATTTATGAAAGAATCTTTGCAAAGGTGCAGGCAAAACTTGCAAGAGAGTCCGGTTTTGTCCGCTTCCTATTCGGTTGGGCGGTTGAGGTCGGCTGGAGACGTTTTTGTGAAAAATACGGTTTGCCCAGACAAAAAGGTGGTATAACACTGCTTGACCCTGTGGTATGGCCTATTCTTGAGCGTCTTGTCTCCAAAACGCTGCTCAATCAGTTCGGCGGTCAGCTCCGTATTGCCATCAGTGGCGGAGCGGCGCTTAATGCTAAAGTCTCCAAGGCTTTTTGTGGTTTAGGTTTACCGATTATTCAGGGATACGGCATGACGGAATCGAGCCCGATCATTGCCGGTAACTCTCTGACTTACAACCACCCCAACACCGTCGGCAAACCGTTGCCTGAAACTGAGGTGCGTTTGGGTGAAGATAATGAAATCCAAGTGAAGTCACCTTCTGTTATGAAAGGTTATTGGAATCGTCCTCAGGCTACCCGAGAAGCCTTTACGGAAGACGGCTGGCTCAAAACAGGAGATGTCGGAGAATTTGACCACGAGGGCTTTTTGAGAATTGTCGGGCGAATTAAAGAAATTATTGTTACGAGCACCGGTGAAAAAGTGCCTCCTGCCGATTTGGAACTGGCCATAGAAATTGACCCGCTTTTTGATCAGGCCTATGTCATTGGGGAAAACCGCCCGTTTATTTCCACGATCGTTGTCCTCAATAAAGAGGAATGGAGAAAATTGGCAGCTACCTTAGACTTGGATCCTAATGACCCCGAAAGTCTCTTAGCGACCGTGACGCGCAATGCCGTTTTAAAGCGAATCAAAACTGCCGTAAAAGATTTCCCTCAATATGCCTTACCCAGAAATGTGCATATGACGCTTGAACCCTGGACGATTGAAAACGGGCTGATTACGCCGACTCTAAAACTTAAGCGTAAAGCGCTCAACGAAAAGTTTGCTCCGCAGATTCAAGCACTTTATGCGGGTCATCGTTAAAATGAGTCTTTTACTTTGAGCGAGTTGTTAGGTTGCTATGGCTGAACACAATAAGTTATTACCGGATTGGATGATCGGGTTAACAGACCGAATCATGAAGTACTACATCGACCGTGAGTTGAACGTGGAACCGATCATTCTTGATCGTCACCCTGCACCTCAGGAAGGTCATCAGTACATGATGTATGCGCATATTCCTTTCTGCCATACGCTGTGTTCATACTGCACATTTCACCGCTTCATCTTCAAAGAATATAAAGCCAGGGAATACTTTGTCAATCTGCGAAAAGAAATGCAGATGGCTCGCGACATGGGCTATGACTTTACCTCTATGTACATCGGCGGAGGGACTACCACTATTTTGGAAGACGAGCTGATCAAAACCATTGAACTGGCTCGAAAACTCTTCCCCTCCATGAAAGAAGTCTCATGTGAAACCGATCCCGCTCATTTGGCGACGGAAAGTTTCCGTAACCTCAAAGGCTTGGTCGATCGTATGTCTGTCGGCGTTCAAAGCTTCGATGACAATATCCTCAAAATGATCGATCGGTATGAAAAATTCGGTAGTGGCGAGCAAATTTTCGAACGCATCCAAGCCGCTCAGGAACTCTTTCCGATCATGAATGTCGACATGATTTTCGGCTTCAGAGGACAAACGGAAGAGATTTTGCAGCGGGATGTGGATTTATTAATGAAATTAAATCCCCGTCAGATCACAACCTATCCGTTGATGGTCACCACGCAAACTAAAGCCAGTGTTCGAAACACCATTGCTGCCCCTACGGCTGATCTGGCGGCTCAATACCGCATCATTTTGGATACGTTGGGGAAAAACTACAATCAACTCACCTCCTGGACATTCGGACGTTCTCACGATGAAGGCTTTGATGAGTATGTCGTCGATCATGATGAATACCTCGGACTCGGATCCGGCGCCTTCAGTTTCCTTGGCGACTCACTGTATGTCAATACGTTTAGTCTGCGTCGTTACAACGAGCGCATCAGTCAGGGCAAGATGGGTGTAGAGCGAAGAAAGCGCTTCGACAAACACGCGATTTTGCAATATCGACTGCTGTTGGGTTTATTTGCCGCTCGCTTATCGAGAAAGTACTTCCGAGAAGTTCACGGAGTGGACTTGGATAAAGCCTTATTTAAAGAAATGCTCGGATTAAAGTTAGCCGGCGCCATCAAAGATAATCCAGCCGATCCCGACAATCTCATTGTTACCGATGCCGGTAAATTCTTAGGCTTGGTTATGATGAAGGCTTTTTATTCCGGCATGGACAATGTTCGCGCTGAGTTAAGGAAGCCTCTGTCTGCGATCGACATGTAATGACATAGCTACCTCTTTTGAGGTAGCTCTTTTTGACTCTTTTTTCTTTATTTTTTGTAAAAATTCTTTATAGTTCCACCGTTGACAGGGGTTTTGCCCGGACCAAGGCGTGCCTCTGACGACAGGAATTGTACGTACAATCCCTGAGTTTCAAGCAGACCTGTGCACAAGGCACTTGTGACTTAGAGATTCTATTTTCAGTAAATCTTGGGAGAGATTTAAACATGTCCAAAACGATTATGGTCAATACATTTACTCCGCCGCCCAATGCGCACGGAGAAAATGGACCTGAATACGTTGGCAACCTCCGTCGCGGTGAATTGCGCGGTGTGATCAAGATCAACAAGGATAACTGCGTTGGTTGCGACACCTGCCGTAAAGTTTGCCCGGTACACGCCATCTCCGGCGGCTTGGGTGTTGTCCACTCCATCCGCGAAGACGCTTGCTTGTCTTGCGGCCAGTGCTTGATCGCCTGCCCCTTCAACGCGATCGAACAAATGAGCTTCGTTGACGAAGTGATGAAGATGCTCGACGATCCCAACAAACTCGTCGTGGCTCACCCGTCTCCGGCTGTTCGTGTTTCCGTCGGTGAAGAGTTCGGCGCTAAGGCCGGCGAATTGGTCACGGAACAATTCGTGAATGCTTTGGAAAAGGCCGGTTTCGTCACTTATGACGTGAACCAAAGTGCCGACCAAACGATCATGGAAGAAGGTTTTGAATTCATCAACAAGATCCGTTACTGGGTCTTGGGCGAACGCGGTCCTGAATTGGAAGAAGCCGCCAAGCACCCCTTCCCGCACTTTACCAGCTGCTGCCCGGCTTGGGTCAAGAACGTTGAAACGTTCCACCCGGGTCTGATTCCGCATTTGTCTACGGCCAAGAGCCCGATCCAAATGGGTGGCCCGGTGGCTAAGACCTGGGCGGCCGAATACGTCTGGAAGAAGGATCCGCGCGACATTTACGTGGTCGCCGTAACGCCTTGCACGGCTAAGATTTTCGAAGCCGCTCGTCCGGAAATGAACGCTGCCTGGCATCACCTCGTTGAAACGGGCGCCATCCCGGCCGATACTCCGTCCTTCCAAGACGTCGATGCTGTCATCACGGCTCGTGAAATCGCAGAAATCTTCCGCCGCAAGGGTATCAATCCCTTGGAATTGCCGAAGACTCGTGAACGCAGCACGATGGAAGTCTACACCGGTGCCGGTACCATTTTCGGTGCTTCCGGCGGTGTGATGGAAG
>ERZ827186.826-NODE-826-length-30599-cov-4.478392_pt1 | contig 30599 bp, 25 predicted proteins | sample MGYA00519918_ERZ827186 | MGnify/ENA primary metagenome ERZ827186 (study PRJEB31778, sample SAMEA3449275) | human gut metagenome | biome: human gut; feature: human-associated habitat; material: faeces | place: United Kingdom | collected 2010/2012 ...
ACTGTGCGCCACTCAGCCATGAGTTCACGCATATTGATCGTTGTACCCATGCCAAAAACCACAAAGCCCACGGCCCATTTGCCGATTTGAGTGAGACCGGCCTGATTAATGACATCATCAGGAATCCAGTCGGCCATGAAAAACACAAGGAACAATAAAAGGCTCACGAAAACAGAAGAAAGTTTTGCTTTCGTGGCCACACCCAGAAAGTCGCCGATGGCAAAAAACGCCAGGCAGACAAAAATGTAAAAAAGCATGCCTTCAAACATGAGAGCTTCCTTTCATTTTCAATTAAAAAAGTGTGAAACTAATTCTTGTATTTTGCCCATCTGAAAGTGCATAAAACGTCTTTACCGAAAGCTTTTTTGAAACTTGTAAGCATTACGCTCTAAGGGAATTTCCTGATTGTCTGCTCGGTAGCCCTAAGAATCGGGAAAAAGGAAATATTTTGGGTACGTTTTGCTCTAAAAATGTCTGCTTTAATTGTCAAAAAAATGCCCCAAAATCTGTTTATAAGACTTTGGGGCACATTGTTAAATTTCAAACAAGGAATTACTCTTTCTGTTCTGTTGGTGCGGTGGTTGTCTGCGGTTGCGTCAGAGCCGGAGCAGTTTTAGGTTTGCGCGGGCGTCTGGCAGCGGGCTTGCGCGTTGTCGTCTTCTTCCCTTCAGCATTTGTATTGCGTTTGCGGGGAGCACGAGGTTTACGAGCCGTTGTTTTAACTTCTTTTTCTTCTCGGACCGCAGGGGCGACTTCCGCTACAGGCGCCTCTGTTGCAACAGGTTTAACCTCGGTGATTTGAGGTTGAGCTTCAACGGGCGATTCAGTCCGGGCAACGGACGCCGGTTTCACAGCAGGTTTGCGACGGGGAGCCTTGGGTTTTCTGACCTTGGTACTTTGTGTTGAAGTGGGTTTTTCAGCGACTTGAGTTTCTGCTGCAGGCGCTTGGGTTTGTTGAGTCCAAGCGCTCTGGCGCTTAGCCGAACGCTTGGTTTGGGCCGATTTTCTCTGCGCTTTTTGTGCTTCGCGTCTGGCGTGTGCTTCCTTTTGAGCCGGTGTGCGGCTATCGGTTAGCAGCAGAACCTGCTCTTCAACCGTTTCAGTGCTTTTAGCAAAGTAAAAAATCACGGCGGCTGCGACCGCAACCAATAATATCCAGATTGAATCCGTAGGTAATAAATAACCTACGATGAAAAAAAGAAGCGCTCCCCACAAGGCCCATTGCCAGGGGATACGCTTTTTGTCTCGGCGGCCTTTTTTATCGGCGAGGGCTTTAAGGCCGAAAATATCGCCGAACATGGCAGACCACTGTGTGCCGCCTGCCGTTTGTTTAGTTTGGGATTTTTTCATGAAATGTTCCTTTATTTAGGAAAATCCAACTCTTTGACTATATCACAGGCAGAAGACTCTAAGAAGCCAAAGGTTATGTTGCGCTACAATTGGCGCCGATTTTTTGACCTCTTTTTTCTTTAGTTTATGCTCTCATACGCCTTTGTTCTGTTACACGCATCTATCCTTTTAGCGGGATTTACCGGTGTGCTCGGACGCTTGATTACCTTAAACGAGGGACTGCTTGTCTGGTATCGCGTCATGATGGCAAGCGTTTTCTTTTTTATTTATCTTGCTGTCACCAAAGGTCGTATTCGTCTGCCTATTAAAGACATCATTCGTATTGCTTGGGTCGGGCTGCTTTTGTGCATTCATTGGCTGCTCTTTTACGGCTCTATTAAGTATTCCAATGTTTCAATCGGAGTGGTGTGTTTTGCAAGCGTCGGTTTTTTCACCGCACTCATTGATCCCTTCTGCAGCAAACGTCCCTTTTCCTTTCGGGAAGTCGCCTTCAGTCTGCTCACGATTTTAGGGATTGCTTTAATTTTTCATTTTGATACCCGCTATCAAACGGGCATCATTTTGGGGATTTTCTCAGCGATTGCCGCTGCACTTTTGACTATCGAGAACCGCCGGGTGGGCTCAGACTACCCCTTGATGACCTTTCTTTTTTATGAAATTGCGGCAAGCTTTGTGATCATGAGTGCATTTTTGCCGCTTTATCTGTCGTTTTTCCCGGTGCCGACAATCGTACCGTCCATGAGTGACTTCATTTATCTTTTGTTGTTGTCCTCATTTTGTACGGTAGGCATGTTCTCACTTCAGATTGAGGCCTTAAAACGTCTGTCATCCTTTACAGTCAATTTAAGTTATAACTTGGAGCCGGTCTACAGCATCATTTTGGCGATGATCATTTTCAATGAAGCCAAGGATTTGAATTTCTCGTTTTATGTGGGGCTGATTCTGATTTGCGCGTCGGTTATTTTGCAAAGTTACGTGCACTGGAAGACTTTCAAAAAGATACAGGCGGTTGCAAAGCACTCTTCTCGGAAAAATTAATAATTGACTCATCCTAGATTTCGCAAGCACGCTAATAGACTTTCAGCATTCGTTGCAAGATGGAATAGTCTTTGTCAAAGTTTGAAATTAGTTAGTCGATAGATAACTTAATTTAATTATTTTTTCAAAAAAAACTTATTATCGCATTGATATATAAGGAGTTTTGAAAATTTAAAGTTGAAAGTTAAATTTTCTATAAGGACTTAAGTTCTCTCAAATTAAAACACCTGCCGAGAGATTCCCGGCAGGTGTCAAACTAGAGGTCGATTACTCGATTAACGGGCACGTTTTTTCAAGAAACCCTTTGTAATACCGTCCACACCGCTCATGGCGCAAGCCATAAGGAAAGCCAATTGCGGGCCTTGGTAGGCATCTACGTGTTCGTAGACTTCATCCAAGGTGTGCATCTTCCAGTTGCGGCCGCCGGCACCCATAGCGAGGCTCGGAATGCCTAAACTCAGGGAGACGTTATGGTCGCCGGAGGTGGAAGCATACATGTGAAGGGGAAGACCCAAGGCAAGAAGGCCCGCTCGGATTGCTTGGCAAACCGGGCTTTCATAGGGTTGTTGGCCAGCCGGACGATCACCGATCGGCGTAATCGTCACTTTCACCTTGTTGGCTTCATCAGTAATACCCCAGTGGGCGTTTTCTTCTTCGGCAGCCTTTTCGAAGCAGGGCAGAATCTTTTCTTTGATGGCTTGAAGCGAAGCGTTTTCCGTGCTGCGCATGTCAATATCAATTGAGCAGTGAGCGGCAATGGAATTGACGGTCGTGCCGCCTTTGACCACACCCACCGTGTAGGTGGTCTTCGGTTCTTTGGGCACTTCGAGGTCGCAGAGCACCTTGCCGGCACGCATCATGGCATGAATGGCAGAGGGTTGACCGAAACCCAGGTAGCTGTGTCCGCCGGGGCCGTCAAAGCTCACGCGATAGCGCAGGCTTCCCGTTGCACCCACGATGGCATCACTCGGATCACACCAGTCAAGCGACATGAACGCATCCACATCCACTTGCGGATCACGGAAGAGGTGTTTGACGCCGCGAAGATCGCCTTCGCCTTCTTCACCGACCGTGGCCACAAAGAGGATGTCGCCTTCGGTTTGGATGTTCAATTCCTGGAACATACGGATGACTTGCAGGAGACCGGCCAAACCGCGGGAGTCGTCACCGATGGAAGGAGCATAGAATTTGTTCCCTTCCTGACGAACCTTGAAGTTGGTGTCCTTGGCAAAAACCGTATCCAAGTGAGCCGAGATAATGAGCTTGGTGCGCGGTTCGGGACCGACACCGGGACGAAGGCCGAGAACATTGCCGACTTCGTCCATGTGAACATCTTGTAAACCGAGTTTGGTGAAACGTTCAACGAAATCTTGACCGCGAATTTCTTCACCGAAGGGAGAGGAGGGGGTTTCGGTGATGGCGATTTGTTCCTGCAAGCATTGTTGGTCTTGATCGACTGCCAATTGCAAAGCCTTCTTAATGAGGTCAGCTGCCATCAGCGTGTCCATGACTTCTTTCGTTTCAGGAAGAAGGGGCGGTAAGCCCGGTTCAAGATTCTTTTTTTCTGTGCTCATGGGTATTTCCTTTAAGCTTATGGGTTAAAACCCTATTATTTTAACGAAGCCTTTTTCTTAACAGTTTTATTTTTATCATTGTTTGGCGTATTAGTTCAGTCTGTATACAAGTTGATTTTTGACAAAATTGCACTTTGCCGTGCGACAATATCGCTCAAAGAAAATTGCGCTTACGTATTTCAAAATTCAATAGGAATCACCATGCTTAACTTTAATTACTGTAATCCGACCCGTATTCTCTTCGGTCGGGATGAACATAAAAAATTGGGCCAAGCGCTTCAAAAGGAAAACATCGGCAAGGTGCTCATCGTTTACGGAGGAGGCAGCGCTCTTCGTAACGGCACGGTCTCTGCCGTGCAAAGTTCGTTGGAAGAAGTGGGAATTGAGTACTTTACGATCGGCGGCGTGCGTCCTAATCCCACGCTGGATTTTGCCGCTAAGGTGAAAAAGATCGCCGTGGATTCTCAAGTGGATGCCCTTTTAGCAATCGGCGGCGGCAGTGTGATTGACACCTGCAAAGTCGCGGCCGCCTGGGCTAAATACGAGGGGGACGCGTGGGACTTCTTCACCAAAGGCGTAGCCATTAAAGAAGCGCTTCCCGTAGCCTGCGTTTTGACAATTCCCGCCGCAGGAAGCGAGCAATCTATCCGCATGGTCATCAACCATAACGGTTTGAAATTGGGGACTGCCAGCGAAAAGATCCGTCCCTTGATTTCCGTTGTGAATCCGGAACTTTTTTTCACGCTGCCCGAGAATCAAATTGCAGCGGGCGTTGTGGACATGATCAGCCACATTTTCGAGCGCTACTTTACCAACACCGAGCATGTGGAATTTGTAAGCGGCCAGGCAGAAGCTGCCATTCGTACAGCAATTGAAATGGGGCCCAAACTGATTGAAAATCCGAAAGACTACGATGCGTGGTGCCAGGTAGCAATGGTGGGCAGTTGGGCGCATAACGGCTACTATGGTTTAGGTCAGGTTGAAGACTGGGCCTGTCACGCCATGGAGCATGAACTCTCGGCTTTTGATCCCACGATTACTCATGGGGCTGGTTTAGCTGTCATTACGCCTGCCTGGCTGCGATACGTGGCCTCGGTCAATCCCGTCCGCATGCAGCGCTTTGCACAAAGCGTGATGGGAGAAGAAACGCTCGAAGGTGCCATTGAAAAATTGCAGGCGTTTTATCAGACGATGAAAATGCCGTCCAAACTTTCTGAATTCGGGCTCACCGAGGAGGCTTTGAAGGCCTGTGCAGAAAGCGCCTGTGCCAGAACCGGTACGATCGGACAGTTTAAAAAACTGACCTCTGAAGATGTTCTGGCGATCTATCGCAGTGTCTTTTAGGCAAAAATGCTCAGTGTTGCGCTTTACAAAGCACTTTTGACGGGACTACAATAGGCGCATCAGTTTAATAGGAACTTTCAAGTGTATAGCTGTTTTAATACTGCTCGAACTACGACAACTCGTTAACAATTTGCTAACGAGCCCGCTTGTGTTGCTTGAAAGAATTCAAAATTTAAAAGTGTGGCTTCCCAAAAAGCCACACTTTTTTTATTAGTACCGAAAGAAAAGGAATCGAAAAATGTTATCCGTAACGCTTCCAGATGGATCCAAACGAGATTTTGAGGCACCGTTGTCTGCCGCTGATGTCGCTAAAAGCATCAGTACCAGTCTCGGTAAGGCTGCAATCGCCGCACGTCTTGACGGCAAATTAGTGGATTTGTCCACCGTGATTGATCACGATGCAACATTGGCCATCATCACTGAAAAGGATCCTGAAGCGCTCGAGATCGTTCGTCACTCGACGGCTCACTTGATGGCTCAGGCCGTCAAGGAACTCTATCCGGAAGCTCAAGTGACGATCGGACCGGCTATTGAAAACGGCTTTTACTACGATTTCTCTTATACGCGTCCCTTCACGCCCGAAGATTTAGTGGCCATTGAAAAGCGCATGGATGAGTTGGCTGCGAAGAATATCCCGATCGTGCGCAAGGAAATGAAGCGCGAAGACGCCATGGCTTTCTTCCTGTCGGAAGGTGAAAAGTACAAGGCTGAGCTCATTGAAGCTATTCCTGAGGGAGAAACCATTTCCCTTTATGAACAAGGCGACTTTATCGACCTTTGCCGCGGCCCTCACGTGCCGAGCACGGGTAAATTGAAGGTGCATAAGCTCATGAAGGTGGCAGGCGCCTACTGGAGAGGCGACTCCAAAAACGAAATGCTGCAGCGCATCTATGGTACGGCTTGGTTAAAGAAAGATGACCTCAAGGCCTATCTCACGATGCTTGAAGAAGCCGAAAAGCGTGACCACCGCCGCTTGGGCAAGGAATTGGATTTGTTCCACTTGCAGGATGAAGCGCCCGGCATGATTTTCTGGCACGCCAAGGGCTGGGCCCTGTGGCAGCAGGTCGAAAAGTACATGCGCACGATTTATCAGGATAACGGTTACGACGAAGTGAAGGCCCCGCAGGTCTTGGATCGCTCCTTGTGGGAACGCTCCGGTCACTGGGCCAAGTATCGTGAAAACATGTTCACAACGGAATCGGAAAACCGCTACTACGCCTTAAAGCCCATGAACTGCCCGGGCCACATTCAGATCTTCAATTCTGCTCTTCGCAGCTATCGTGATCTGCCGATGCGTTTGGGTGAATTCGGTCAGTGCCACCGCAATGAACCCTCAGGCTCTCTGCACGGTCTGATGCGCGTAAGAGGCTTTACGCAAGACGACGGTCACATTTTCTGTACGGAAGATCAGATTCTGTCCGAATGCGAAGCCTACTCCAAGCTCGTGCGCGAGGTGTATCACACGTTCGGTTTTGAAAACATTGCCTATAAGGTCGCTACGCGCCCAGCCATGCGTATCGGAGAAGATTCCGCTTGGGATAAGGCCGAAGCCGCCTTGATGAAGAGTTTGGACGACTTGGGACTTGAGTATGAAATTTTGCCCGGTGAAGGCGCTTTCTATGGTCCGAAGATTGAGTACCACTTAAAGGACTGCCTGGGTCGTTCCTGGCAGTGCGGCACGATTCAGGTTGACTTCCAGATGCCGGGTCGTTTGGGCGCCGAATATGTCGCTGAAGACAATTCGCGCAAGGTCCCTGTGATGCTTCACCGCGCCATTATCGGTTCAATGGAACGTTGGATCGGTATGCTGATCGAACACTATGCAGGCGCTATGCCGGTATGGTTGTCGCCGATTCAAGTGGCTGTAGCCAACATTACCGAACATCAGGCCGATTACGTTGATGAAATCGCTGCCAAGATGAAGGCTGCGGGTCTTCGCGTTCAAAAAGACGTTCGCAATGAAAAGATCAACTACAAGATTCGTGAATTGAGCTTGCAGAAGATCCCCTACATTGCCGTGGTCGGCGAAAAAGAACGCGAAGCCGGTACCGTGGCCATTCGCGCTCGTGGCGGAAAAGACTTGGGTGTCATGAAGTTGGAAGATTTCATTGCCCGAGTGGTCGAAGAAAACGACAAAAAAGTTAACGGTTAAGTCTTAATCGACTCAAAGCGTTAGACGAGCCCGACTCTAGGCGTATTGACTTAGAGTCGGGTTAATTTTTGTGCTTTAAGGCCGATTCGATACGCTTAATGTTGTTTTTTTGCGTGTCAGGTCCCCAAAATTTTTGGAAAAAGTGCTAAAGTGAGCGCTTCGTGCCGTGTGGCGCGAAAACCAATCAGTTTGAGTTTTTAGGAGAACGATCATCGCTCAAGAACGTACGCACCGAATCAATCGTGAGATTCGCGTGCCTGAAATTCGCTTGACGGGTGTCGACGGCACCCAAATCGGTATTGTGCGCACTTCCGAAGCTTTGGCTATGGCCGAAGAAGCGGGGGTGGATTTGGTGGAAGTGGCTGCTAAGGCCAATCCTCCTGTTTGCCGTTTAATGGACTACGGCAAGTTCCGCTATCAGGAACAAAAGCGTCAGCAGGAAATGAAGGCCAAGCAAAAGGTCATTCAGGTCAAGGAAGTGAAATTCCGTCCTGCCACCGACGAAAATGATTACCAAACGAAGCTGCGCGCGCTCATCCGCTTCTTGGGTGACGGCAACAAAGCCAAAGTGACGCTTCGTTACCGCGGTCGTGAAATGGCTCATCAGGATTTAGGCCAGGATGTGCTCACACGAATCCGCGAAGATCTGGCAGAAGTGGCTCAAGTGGAGCAATTTCCGAAGCTTGAAGGCCGCCAGATGATCATGGTACTTGCGCCCAAGCGCAAAAAGTAATATTATTCGCGTTTTTGAAGTCGAGTCATTCTTTTTAGGAATCCCTCGCAGGTGTTTTTATGCGCTGCGACAAGGCAAAAAGGGACTCGACATATAACAAGTGAGATCCGGCCGACAAGTCTTTTGCGGGGTGCAAAAGCGCCGGTGATCATCTAATAACAAAAGGAAATCGGTCAAATGCCGAAGATGAAGACAAAGAAGGCTGCCTCCAAGCGCTTTAAGGTGCGTTCCGGCGGTTCTATCAAACGTGCTCACGCCACCAAGCGTCACATTCTTTCCCATCGTACGACGAAGAACAAGCGTCATCTGCGCGGAATGGTCACCATTCACGACTCTGACAGCAAGTCCATCCATCGTATGTTGCCCTACGCTTAATTAAGAGGAGAGAAAGATGCCCAGAGTAAAACGTGGTGTTACCGCTCGTGCTCGTCATAAGAAGATTTTGAAGCTCTCCAAGGGTTTCATCCTTCGTCGCAATAATGTTTTCCGCGTTGCCAAGCAAGCGGTGATGAAGGCCGGTCAATACGCTTATCGTGACCGTCGCAACAAGAAGCGCGTGTTCCGTCGCTTGTGGATCGCTCGTATCAATGCCGGTGCCCGTGCCAACGGCATGACCTACAGCGTGTTCATGAACGGCTTGAAGAAGGCCAATATCGCTTTGGACCGCAAGGTTCTGTCCGATATGGCTATCTTTGACAAGGCCGGCTTTGCCAGCCTCGTGGAAAAGGTGAAGAGCCTCTAATTCGTCATAGACGAAGTTTCAAAAGAATTAAAGCCGCAAGACTTTGTGCCTGCGGCTTTTTTCATTCCTGCTTTAAAACAGTTTTTCACGACTTTTCAACTGTATTTTCAGAAGTTTTCCACAAGGTTTTAAACAAATTTTGTGGAAAAACTCGTACTTTTCCCCGTCGTCACGATCAATGAGCAGTCTAGACGAAACCCTGACGATGGCTTAAAATCAAAAAATTCTGTTTTTATTTTTTAGACGCAAAAATGAAAGAAATTCGCACGCGTATTGCCCCGTCTCCGACCGGGATGATGCACTTGGGTACGGCCCGCACAGCTATTTATTGTTGGGCTTATGCCCGCCATTTTGTGGGCGGTAAGTTCCTGCTTCGTATTGAAGACACCGATCAGGAGCGCTCCACGCAGGAAGCTGTCGATGTGATCATCAACGGTATGAAGTGGCTTGAACTTGATTACGATGAAGGTCCTGTCTATCAAATGGATCGTTTGGGCCGCTACAAAGAAGTTGTCGACATGATGCTCGAAAAGGGCTTGGCCTATAAATGCTATGCGACTAAGGAAGAATTAGAAGCCTTGCGTGAAGAGCAAATGGCCAAGAAGATTAAGCCTCGCTACGACGGCCGTTGGCGTCCTGAAAACTGTGTTGGTAAACCCATCCCTGAAGGCGTTACGCCCGTGATTCGATTCCGCAATCCCGATACGGGTACGGTAAGCTGGGACGATATGGTCTACGGTCACATCGCTTTTGAAAACACGGAGCTCGATGACCTCGTTATTATGCGCGGCGACGGCATTCCGACCTATAACTTTGCCGTTGTGGTCGATGACATCGATATGAAGGTCAGCCACGTAGTGCGCGGTGCCGACCATATCAATAACACTCCGCGTCAGATCAACCTCTACAAAGCTCTTGGCGCTGAGGTGCCGGAATTTGCCCACTTACCTTTAATCAACGGTCCTGATAACCGCAAGTTAAGTAAGCGCAACGGTGACGCAAGTGTCATGGACTACGAAAAGAAGGGTTATTTGCCCGAAGCGTTGGTCAATTATCTGGCTCGTTTGGGTTGGGGCCACGGCAATGATGAAAAATTCACCAAAGCTCAGTTGGCTGAATGGTTTGATTTGCGTCACTGCTCGAAGTCGCCTGCCTGTCTTGACCCCAAGAAGCTCAATCACTTAAATCACCTCTATATTGCAGAGGCTGATAATGATCGCTTGGCCCGCTTGGTGCGTCCGCGCATCGAAGCCCGAGGCGGTGTAATCGACGGCCACGCCGATTTGGCGCGCGTGATGGAAATCACGAAGCAACGCCCCGAAACGCTGGAAGCCCTGGCCGATAATTGCATGATTTTCTACCGTCCGCTGCAGCGTGATGAAGCCCTCGTGCGTGAAGTGCTCGCTAATGATCAAAGCCTAGCTGCCGTGAAGCTTTTCTTGGAACGCGCCCGTGCTGTTGAAGACTGGACCGCTGAAAATATCTACGGTGTTCTCAAGAGCATCATGGATGAAATGGGTATCAAGATGCCGGTGGTGGCTGTTCCGATCCGTGTGCTTGTCTTCGGTGAAAAGGTTTCGCCGATGTTTGATAAGACGCTTGAACTTTTCGGCAAAGACACGGTTATTGCCAACATTGAAAGCGGTCTGAAGCTCATTTAATTGAGTCTTTAGACAGAAAGTCCCACGAGTCAGGCAGTATTGAAAACTCGTGGGATTTTTTTAACTTCGGAAAAATCGTCTGCCTGTTTCGTCAGATTGAGTGATCATTCCGATTTCTTCTAAAGCGTTGATCAGATCTTTAGCCCGTTGTTCAGAAATGCGAAGCCGATTTTGAATCGTTTGCAATGTGCGGGCTTCATCCAGTACCAAAAGATTTTTGGCCGCACCGATGAGGGCGTCGCCCGCATCTGAGAGGTCAAAGCTTGCCGTCTCAAAATTTTCTCTGACGGGCGCACTCAGGCTTCTGATGTAATCGTCCGTGGTATTTTTCGAAGGTGTCGGTAAAACGAGAAGCGAGGTGTATTCAAAACGTTGTTCGAGTGCTTTCAGGCGCATGGTTGTAATACGCCTGGGCGCACTTTTTGCTTTACCGATGACCGCACTGATGCGGGGCGCCACCGCGTCATCTGCCATCGCTTCATATAAGTAGGCACTGAGCACCAAAATAAGTTTCGGTCGAAGCGTTTCAATGGCATGAACCACTCGGTCGGCCGTTTGAACAAAGTATTTGACAGTCTGAGGGCCGTGAAGATGAGCCGGTACCTCATCGCACCAGATCACTTCTGTGGTATGGGCTTCAAGCCACGAGGGGTTGGCGGTTGAACGGGTAAGGGGGATTCCCCAAATCGCAAACCACTTCACCAACGCATCGCGAATTTTTCCCTGCTGGGCGCGGGGATCAAAGTAGTGAGTGGACAACTTCCCGACTGCCCCCTGTCCCGGTAGGGTCACAATGAGTAAACCCCCTTGTATGGATGATTCGTTGCCCGTCATTTTTACTTTCCAATGCTTTTAGCTTGTGCCATAAAGAGTTTAAGCCGATTGGTAAAGTTTGCACGAGAGGTGCCCGCCTCAAAGTCAATGGCGCAGAGGTTGGCACCGCGATAAAGTTCGCGCAGCACCCGCATGACGCCTTTGCCTGTGATGTGGTTGGGCAAACACGCAAAGGGCTGCAGACAAAGCACGTTGGGGGTGCCGGTTTCGAGAAATTCCACCATTTCAGCTGTCAGCAGCCACCCTTCGCCTGCTTGTTGAGCGGGAGACATGAGCGTTTTGAGGCGATTGAGGTGTTCATTAAGAGTGGGCATTGCTTCAAAGCCAGCTTCAACTAACGCTTGGTTTGCTATAGCGCGCAAGGACTCGAAGTACCTGACCAAAAGAGCAGAAACGAATGCACGGGTTTGGGGACCCTTTAACGCTTTAGCTTGGAAAACCGGATCGTAGAGGCAATACAAAAGGAAACTGGAGATATCACCAAGCCTGGGTTCAGCGCCTTCGGCAAAGAGTTCTTCCAAAATCTGAAGATTCGCCTGTGGGTGGTATTTGAGCAAAATTTCCCCAACGATACCCACCTGAGGTTTTTGGATACGGTCGATGGCCACAGCGGCAAAATCCTCAGCCATGCGTTTAGCGTTTTGCCGCAGACCTCTTCTACCTTTATTGATGTCGCGGCAGGCAACGGCCTGCCACTTTTGTAGCAGCGCTTGAGCGCTTCCTTTTTCAATTTCGTAGGATCGGGTCTTTAAGTACAGCTTTTGTAAAAGATCTCCGTATATCACAGCAAGCGCTATGCGATTGATCCCTTTTAACCCAAGCGGAAGGTGTTCCGTACCACTGATTTTGCGAGTGGAAATGGTGATCACCGGAAGATCTTCCATATCCAGATCTTTAAGTGCCCACTTCAGGAGAGTTGCGTAATTGGTGGCACGGCACGGCCCGCACGTCTGTGCGAGCAATAGTGCACTCGTTTCCCGATCGAAGTCTTTGGATAGAACAGTATCCAAAAGCTGACCGATTACTACGATAGCTGGGTAACAGGCATCGTTATTGACGTAGCGAAGCCCCAATTGGATGGCTTCGGGTCGCACTTCAGGCAGCAATTTGACGTTATAGCCCAGGCTTTTGAGCGCACTTTCCAAAATGGGGAAATGAATAGGCGCCATCTGCGGGATATAAATCGTTTTGACAGCCTTTGGATTCAGAGGCTTTTTAGGTACGTTCGGGTGCCAGACAACGGGCGACTCTTTGACCCCGACGGCGCTGTCTCGGCGATCCTTGACCGCAGCAAAAAGTGAGCGCAGACGAATGCGGGCAGCCCCGAGCGTGTCGCCTTCGTCAATTTTGAGCATGGTATAGAGTTTGCCCGCAGGCTCCAGAATGCGCTTGACCTGTTCGGACGTGATGGCATCCAACCCGCAGCCGAAACTGACTAAATGAACCAATTCAGCCCATGATTTGTCGCGCACGAGTTCGGCTGCCCGGTAAAGGCGGCTGTGAAAGGTCCACTGATCGATTACATCAAGAGAGGTCGTATCAGGCGCCATGTGTGCGATGGAATCTTCGGTGACAATCTCAACTCCCATCGAGGCAATGAGCGTGCAGATACCATGGTTGACAAAGGGGTCCATGTGATAGGGGTGAGAGGCAATCACCACCAACGGGGCCTTGGAAATCTCGTGCTCTCGCCAGCATTTTTCACCCATCTGTCGAATCTGTCGTTGATAGGTTTGCTGTGCGGTCTCAGCGCTTTGAACAGCCTCTTTGATTTCTGAAATGGAGATTTCGGGAAAAGCTTTTGCTACAGCTTCAATGACCGTTGCCGCTTCATTTAAATCAACAAAAGGCGTGATGAGTGTACTTTCTTTATGCGTGCATTCAAAGTTAAGCTTTAACGCTTCGGGGTAACCTCCTACCACCGGACAGGCAAAACGACCCGGCACGTTTTGGAAATTGGTGCGCTCTTTAGGAACGCAGGGTAACCAAATCTTTTTAACGCCTTTTTTAGCTAACCACGTCACGTGCCCGTGGGCAAGTTTTGCCGGCAGACAAAGGCTCTGTGAGGGAATACTCTCTACGCCCAGGCCTGCAATGTAGTGATCGGAATAGGGTGAGAGTTCAACGTGAAAACCAAGCTTGGTAAAAAGCTCAAACCAATAAGGGTAGTGTTCGTAAATATTGAGTACCCGAGCCATACCGATCGTGCCTCTGGGGGCCGTATCAGCCGGCAGCGGTTCACGATTAAAGAGCAGGGCAAGCTTTTTATCGATAAAGTGTTCGGCGTTTTTCGCTTCGGCCCCTTTGAGTGCAAAGTCACAGCGGTTGCCGCTCACGTGCTTTTGGCCGCTTGCAAAGCGGTGCAGAGTGAGCAGACAGTGATTGTTGCAGCTTTGGCAGCGAAATTGTGTCGTTTTAACGTCCGAGAGATCAAGCGCCTTTTCGCTCAAATCAAGGGCAGGCGTATCCTTGGTCGTTCTTTCCTTGGCAATGAGTGCGGCGCCATAGGCTCCCATGAGTCCGGCGATATCCGGTCGAATGACCTCACGGCCGATGTAGACTTCAAAGGCGCGCAAAATGGCATCATTTAAAAAGGTTCCGCCCTGAACGAGCACGTGTTCGCCCAATTGTTTGGTGTCAGCGATTCGAAGAACTTTATGCAAGGCGTTGAGCACAATGGAGTGACAAAGACCGGCTGCAATATCATCGACCGTGGCCCCTGCGCTTTGAGCTTGCTTCACCTTTGAATTCATGAAAACGGTGCAGCGGGTACCCAAATCGCACGGGAGCTTTGCATGCAAGGCTCGCTCAACGAAATCCTTCAGTGTCAGGCCTAATTGCTTGGCATACGTTTCGATAAAAGAGCCGCAGCCTGAGGAGCACGCCTCGTTTAATTTCACGTCCGCAATTGCCCCACCTTTGACTTTCAGACACTTCATGTCCTGACCGCCGATATCGATGACATAGGACGTCTGGGGATCAAAAGCCACGGCCGCACGTTGGTGGGCGAGCGTTTCAACTTCGTTAAACTGACTGCCTAAAGCAGCTTGTGCAAGACTGGCTCCGTAGCCCGTGGTACAAATCGAGCGAATGCGAGCGGCTGGCGGCACTTTAGCTGCCAATTGCAAAACTTTCGGAATGAGTTTGGGCAGGGGATCGCCTTCGTTATGATCGTACCAACTGTCAATAATGGCGCCGTGCCTGTCGATGAGTGCGAGTTTAACCGTGGTGCTGCCCAAATCAATGCCTAAAAAGAGGTCTCCTGTCGAATTTTCCAAAGATGCTCTTTTTGCGCAGTGGGCGGCATGACGGGTTTTAAAAGCGCAGAGTTCCTCTTCATTTTTGAAAAAAGGAGCCAGTACATTTGTTTCGCCCGCGATCGTACTGATGGGGGCAAGTTTTTGTAAAAAGTCGCTCAATGTGGGTTCAGACTTGGATGCATTATCCAAAGCGTCAAGCGCAGCACCGTAAGCTACTGCGTACTGCGAGTTGTCAAAATGCTCAAAAGTAGTGCCTGGGGCTTTTAATTTGCGTTCGAACGCATGGGCAAGCTCAGATAAAAAATGCAACGGACCGCCCAGGAAAGCGACTCGACCGGCAATGGGCCGTCCGCAAGCAAGCCCACTTATCGCCTGATCAGCCACCGCTTCAAAAATACTTCTGGCAATTTCCTCTCGTCTTACACCGCTGTTTAAAAGAGCAACGACGTCTGTTTTGGCAAAGACGCCGCAGCGTGAGGCAATCGGGTGGGACCGTTTGGCATGTTCTGCGAGATCATTCAAACCTTTGGGATCGGTATCCAAAAGAGACGCCATCTGATCGATAAAAGCACCGGTGCCGCCCGCACAGGCCTCATTCATTCGCAATTCCACCCCTTGCGTGAGGTAGATGATTTTGGCGTCTTCGCCGCCTAACTCAACGGCAACATCCAATAAGGGATCATTGGCACGCAGATAGGTACCGGCTGCGACCACTTCCTGAACAAAACCTACACCGGTTACGGAGGCCAACATCAAAGCACCGGACCCAGACAGGCGGACACGAGCCTGTTGACAGTCCATGCGGTCGGTCAAATCTTTTAATAATTCTTTGAGAGTTTGAACCACGGCACTTTTGTGGCGTTCATAGCGAGCGGCGAGGATCGTTTTATTGCCGTCAACCAATGCGTATTTGATGGTTGTTGAACCGATATCAATGCCTAAAGACAAACAGGCGTTATTGATCTGCATACATCCAAGAATAAAAATTATTTTTATTAAGTCCGGATCTGTGTCATACAACTTCCAGACTGATTTGAAATTGATGCAACCGATTGTAATAAAGATGAGGCTGAATGGAATGCCTAATTTTTAGCGAAATTGTTAATGAAGAGGGCAATTTAAAAGATAAAATTTGAACTAAAAAGAAAAATCCCGAAATTTTTCAATTTTCGGGATTTGAAAGCGTCAGTCGTGTGATATTAATCTTCAATCACTTCGGCTTTTTCAATGATGATATTTTCCTTCGGCACATCATCATAAAAACCCCAGCGACCGGTTTTCACGCGGGCGATATCGTCAACAACGGATTCACCGGATACAACTTTACCGAAAACCGCATAGCCCCAGCCTTGGGGAGTGGGGGCGGTGTGATTTAAAAAGTCGTTATCGACAACATTGATAAAAAACTGAGCCGTTGCCGAATGCGGGTCGCTCGTGCGGGCCATGGCGATCGTGTACTTGTCGTTGCGAAGACCGTTGGCCGCTTCGTTTTCGATCGGTTCACGGGTTTTCTTTTGTTTCATGCCCGGCTCAAAGCCGCCGCCTTGAATCATAAAACCGGGGATGACACGGTGAAAAATGGTGTTGTTGTAAAAACCGTCACGAACGTATTGTTCGAAATTTTTGCTGGTTGCCGGAGCGTGCTCGTAGTCGAGCTCAAGCTCGATGATACCTTTGTTCGTTGTTAAGCGAATCATTTTTTATTTTCCTTTAATAACAGACATATTTTTTATCACTACATCGCGGATGGGAACATCATCGTAGTAATTGACCGAGTGAGTTTTGACCCCTGCAATAGCATCGACCGTTTCCATTCCCGAAATCACACGGCCGAAAACCGCGTAGCCGTTACCATCCTGAGCTTGGGCGGCGTCAAGGAAGTGATTGTCGCGCACGTTGATGAAAAATTGACTCGTGGCCGAATTCGGATTATTGGTGCGAGCCATGGCGATCGTGCCGCGGCGGTTGGTTAAACCGTTGCGCGATTCCAAAGGAATCGGAGCTTGCGTCTCTTTTTCTTCCATGCCGCTGACAAATCCCCCGCCTTGAATCATAAAGTTGGGAATCACGCGATGAAAAAGGGTGTTTTTATAAAAGCCACTTTTAACATACGTTAAAAAGTTAGCGACCGTTTTGGGAGCGGCTTTGTCATTGAGTTCGAGTACAAAGCTTCCCATGTTGGTCTCTACCTTCACTTGGGTGGCGGAGGCCGCATAAACGCAAGGGGCCATGGCAGCCAGCGCGGCAGCTGTGATGATAAAGCGTCGGGTCAGACTCATGAATCACGTCCTTTAAGAGTTTTGCAGGCGATCGCGCAGCGCCTTCACTTTTCTGGAAAGCGGTTTATCACGCGGGGTGAGTGACAAAGCCTTTTCGTAGTACTCAAGGGCTTTTTCTTCATCGGCGTGACGTCCTTGAAGGGCGAGGTCGCCTAAATTTTCGTAGCCCATCGCAAAGTTGGGATTTAACGTCACGGCTTGAGTGAGTAATTCCCGGGCTTTGTCTAAATTGCCTTCGGCGGCATAGATGGCCGCAAGGTTATTGTAGGGTTCGACAATTTCGGGATACTTATCAATCATGTCACCGAAAAGTGTTTTGGCGACGCGGCGGTTGCCCATGCGGTTATAGACAACGGCCTTTTTAAATTGCAGCTGCACGTTGCGGGGATTGGCTTTAAGAGCCAGATCAATTTGCTTGAGAGCGTCGTCAAATTGCTTTTCGACGATCAGACGATCGACAAGTTGGATGCGCTCGGTTTCATTTCTGGGCTCATCGTACTCAAACTCGGCCATAGCCGGAAAAGACGCTGCGGCACCGAACATGATCGCGGCGATCGAATAAGTTAAAAGTTTTTTGCGATTAGACATGGCGGGATAAGAAGTTTATTCCCGACGAATTATAAAGATGACGGACAGTTGATATGGATAAGAAATGCAACGAAGCGTTTCGCTAAGTGTTTAGCCAAACAATGCAACTTCTTCAAGTTGCTTCCTATATACTTTGATGGTTAACCGTTTCTCATGATTGAAAACCCATGTCTCTTGAACTTTATTCAACGCTTTCTCGCCGCAAACAGGTTTTTGAACCGATCAACGCCGGCGAAGTGAAAATGTACGTTTGCGGTGTGACGGTCTATGACTATACGCACATCGGTCACGGCCGCACATTTATTTCTTTTGACATCATTCGCCGCTGGCTCGAAGCCTCGGGCTTTAAGGTGACCTTCGTGCGCAACATCACCGATGTGGATGACAAGATCATCCGCCGTGCTGCCGAGCGCCATGTGAGCTGTGATGAGCTTACCGACGAGTTTGCCCGCGCGATGCAGGAAGATATGCTCGCCCTCGGCTGTCTGGCCCCTACGGTTGAGCCCCGTGCCACGCATTTCATCCCTCAGATGCTCAACATCATCGATAAGCTCGAGAAAAAGGGCTTGGCTTATCAAACCAAGAGCGGAGATGTGGCCTATGCTGTCCGTCAATTCAAGGACTATGGAAAACTCTCCGGCAAGTCCATCGACGACTTAATTAGCGGAGAACGCGTGGCAGCCGATGAAACCAAACGCGATCCGTTGGACTTTGTGCTTTGGAAGAGCGCCAAGCCCGGTGAACCGCAGTGGGAAAGTCCCTGGGGTAAGGGACGTCCGGGCTGGCACATCGAGTGCTCGGCGATGAGCTGCCACTACTTGGGTGAAACCTTTGACATTCACGGCGGCGGCCCCGATCTTATCTTCCCGCACCACGAAAATGAAATTGCCCAAAGCGAAGGCGCAAACGGTAAGCGCTTTGCCAACTACTGGATGCACACCGGTCCTTTGCGTGTCATGAATAAAGAAGGCAAGGAAGAGAAAATGAGCAAGTCGCTCGGTAACTTCTGGACCGTTCGTGACGCCATTGCTGAAACCGATGACAAGTTCGGTAAAGGAAACGGCGCTCAAGTATTGCGCTTTTTCCTCATGCGCACGCACTACAGAAGCCCGATTCTGTTCGGACCGGATCTGATCGTGGATGCCTACCAGAGCTTAAAGCGTCTTTATACGGCGCTTAAAGATGTGCCCGCTGACGATGAGCCTCTCGATTGGAGTGAAGAATGCGCCAAGCGTTTTGCCGAAGCCATGAACGATGACTTTAATGTGCCGGTCGCCGTGGCTCAACTCTTTGAATTGGCCAATCGTGCTCAGGCCCAAAAGAGCCCGGCGATGAGCCGTCAGTTAAAGAAGCTCGGTGCTATTCTCAACATCTTACAGGGCGACCCGGAAGCGTTCCTTAAAGGCTCTACCGAAGGGCTCAATGAGGCAGCCATTGAAGAGGCAATTGCCGCGCGTGCTGCAGCCAAAAAGGCTAAGGACTACGCCAAGGCCGATGAAATCCGTAAGCACCTTGCTCAAATGGGTGTGATGCTCATCGATACGCCGCAAGGCACGACCTGGCAGCGCGTGTTGGTTGAAAAGGCCCATTAACCCGGTTATGGCTGAACGCATGCCTCAAAGCGCCTTTCCTGATTATTGGGATAAGGCGCTTAATTTTCTGTCCGAGCGCGATCCGGTGATGAAAGGAATCATTGACCGCTATCGTCATGTGCCGTTTCGTGCCCATCCCACGGTTTTGGATTCTATCTTGCGTGCCATTGTCGGGCAGCAGGTATCCAATATTGCTGCGGCAACGGTCTGGACGCGGTTGACTGAACAAAAGCGGGGACGTTGGGAATCCTTCATTTTGACAGCTTCGACTCGTTCGCTTATTGATTTGGGTCTTAACACCCGCAAGGTCGCCACCATGAAAGAGGTGGCCTGGCGGTGGGTGACGGGGCGCTGGAGTGAAGAGAAATTCCGCGCGATGAGCGATGAAGAAGCGATCACCGAAATCGTGAGTGTAAAGGGTCTGGGACCATGGAGCGCCATGAGTGTTTTGATCTTTGCACTGCAACGGCCGGACGTCTTTCCCGAGACGGATTTCGGAATTCGAGTTGCCCTTATTAAGAACTATTTACCGCACGAAAATATCAAAACCATTATCCGCAGTGAAGCGCAAAGCCGTGTAAAATTGATCGCTGACGTTTGGGCGCCGTATCGTACCGTCGCCACGTGGTTTTTGTGGCGTTCTCTCGAAAATACGCCCTTCGATAAAGAGAGTGAATAATGGCTAAACACGTTTTTCTTGAATTTGAAAAGCAAATTGAAGAGCTTCAGAGCAAGATCGATGAATTAAATGAAATGCAGGAAAAGGATGAGGGTAAAAAGATTGACCTCACCACTGAAATCGAACAGCTGAAGCTTAAAACGGAAGAACTCCTAAAAGAAACCTACGCGGATTTGACCCCGTGGCAGACCTCGTTGGTTGCGCGCCATCCTCAGCGTCCCTATATGCTTGATTACGTGCGCATGGTATTCACAGATTTTCATGAGTTGCACGGCGATCGCGCCTATGCCGACGATACGTCGATTGTCGGGGGCTTAGCCCGTTTGGCGGGGCACCCTGTGGTCGTGATCGGTCACCAAAAGGGACGTGATACCAAAGAGCGCATGATGCGCAATTTCGGTATGAGCCGTCCCGAAGGCTATCGAAAAGCCCTTCGTCTGATGAAGCTTGCCGAGAAGTTCTCGCTTCCGATTTTCACCTTTATTGACACGCCCGGGGCCTATCCCGGCATCGGTGCTGAAGAGCGCGGTCAGTCTGAAGCCATCGGCCGTAACCTCTATGAGATGAGTCACTTGAAAACGCCGATTATCGCAACGGTGATCGGTGAAGGGGGATCGGGCGGAGCCTTAGCGATTGCCGTGGCCGATGTCGTCAACATTTTGCAGTATTCGATCTACTCGGTGATCAGCCCCGAGGGCTGCGCTTCCATTTTGTGGAAAGATGCCTCGCGCGCACCCGATGCGGCTCAAGCCTTGGGTTTGACGGCAGACCGTCTGCGTGAATTGGGCTTGGTTGACCGAGTGCTCTCAGAACCCTTGGGCGGCGCCCATCGTGATCCGCAGCTTATGGGGGCAAGCTTAAAGAAGACGCTTACGGATCAGATGCGTCAGTTCCTGCCCATGGATACCGATGAGCTCGTTGCGCGCCGTCTTGAACGCTTGCTTCAGTACGGCAAGTTTGAAGAAAAAGAGCTCGATAAGGTGCTCGAACCCATTGCCGAGCATGAATCGATTGAGGAAGAACAACCGGCCAAAACGACTAAAAAGCGCGTAACGCGCAAGGCCCACAATGCCGACAAGAAGAGTGAATAACACAGCGATCACGTCAAAACGTTCCATATCTACGCTATCGGTTCAGACGGTGCAGACAAAAATTTTGAAAGCACTGCGTGAAGCGATCCAAGAGGCGCGCGGCAGCGACCAAGGCAATCTTTTTAACGCTGCCGCCCACATCGATCGTAAAGTCCGAATCATCGTGGGTTTTTCGGGCGGCAGAGATTCTGTTGCGCTTTTAAAAGCGCTTTGTGTTCTCAAAGATAAGAAAAACAGTCCCATTGAGGCACTTCAAGCCCTGCATGTCCATCATGCGATCAGTCCCAATGCCAATAAGTGGGCTCGTTTTTGCCGCCGTATGGCCGAAGAGCTTGAAGTGGACTTTAAAGTGGCCTACGTACGCGTAAAAAATACGGGCGAAGGCGTGGAAGCGGCGGCTCGCCAGGCTCGCTATGACGCCATCTTTAAAGCAGCCCGTGCATTTAATGCCGATATGGTGATGACCGCTCACCATCAGGATGATCGACTTGAGACTTTCCTTATTCAATGGATGCGTGGCTCCGGTGTAGACGGACTGGCCACTTTTCCCGTTACCCGTGATGTGCAAGGCATTAAACTGGTGCGTCCTTTAATGGGGCTGCCCCGGGAACTTTTGGAGCGCTACCTTGAATTAACGGCTCTGACCTGGGTTGATGACGAAAGTAATGCCGATACGGCTTATCTGCGCAACGCCATTCGTCACGAAATATTGCCCGTGATGCAAAAGATTCGTCCGGGTTTTAAAGAAGCCGCCGCCCGCTCGGTGGAGCTTGTCGCACAAAGTGCTCAGGTGTTGCGTGAGGTGACGCTCGAAGATCTGAAGAAAGTTAAAGACTGTGACAAAAACCTTTCTATCGATTTACTTCTGGCTTTGTCTGAAGCGCGTCAGGCGCTTGTCCTGAGAGCCTGGATTGAAAGTTTCGGTTTGATGCCTCCGACAAAAGCCAAACTCGATGATTTGCTCAAACAGGTACGCATGAGCGGTCATGACACCAAACTTGCTGTTAAGGTCGGAGGAAATTTACAGATCCGACGCCATGGATTAAAACTTTTGATGCGTGAGGCTGCTCAGGCTAAAAAGGATAAAACCCGTTTCGAAACGCTTGTTTGGCAAGGTGCCGGTCGCTATTCCCTGCCATCATGGGCCGGGGAGCTTGTGATTACGGAAGTTGAGGGTGATGGAGTCGGTATCGCCGAAGGTTATTTCGAAAACCGCGAGCTTCAAGCCCGACCGCGTCAAGGCGGCGAAAAGCTTAAGCTTTACAAAAATCGCCCGCGAAAACACTTAAAGGATCTTTACCAAAAAGCGGGGATCGCAGAATTTGACAGACCCAATCTGCCTTTGTTGTGGAGTGGAGAGGAGCTTTTATTTGCGGCCGGTCTCGGTATGGACGTTCGATACGAAACGGATAATCCCGAAGTGAAACGTTATCGCATTGAATGGAAGCCCGATGCGACGCTACTGTCGCTGATGCAAGATTGAAATAAGCGATCGCTTAAAAAATTGCCCGGATCTAAAACAATCGGACCCGGGCAATTTTTTTAGGATGGAGCGCTTAGCCCAAATACTTCAAAGCAAAAGCAACCATTACTTTCACGCCGTTAATGAGCGAGGCGGGATTCATATGCATATCGGGGTGATGAAGACCGGGCGTAGCACCGGTGCCCACACCGATATAAGCCGTACGAAGAGACGGTTTTTTGATCTTGAAGAAGTGGAAGTCTTCTCCGCCGCCGATACTGGTCGCGCGAAGTTTGTCGGCACCCAACGTTTCGGCGATGCAATCGCTCATTTCTTTGACGAGTTCATCGTCGTATTCACAAGCAGGAATGACGTCGCCTAAAAGCTTCATCGTGGCTTTGCCGCCGAAGGCAGCAGCAGTACTTTGTGCGCTGCGCTCAAGCTTTTCAAGCATATCCTTCATCAAAGGATTGGTTTCAGCGCGCACGTCATACATGCAGTAGCCCTTATCAGGAATGACGTTGACGGCTGCACCGCCCACATCAATCTTCGTGCACTTCATGGACCAGGTGAGCGTCGGGGCAAATTTCAACAGGCCTGCATTTTGGACAATGGCAGCGAGCATTTCAGCGCAGTTGACACCAAGGTGCGGACGCGAAGCGTGAGAGGCGAAACCTTCGACGTCAATGCGAACGAAAATGCTTGCCGAGTGCATAAGAGCTGCCGCCACCGTGCCGTCAGGAATATCCGAGCCCGGACGAACGTGCAAACCCAAAGCAATATCCACATCGTCTAAAACGCCGTCATCAATCACCGACAAAGCACCTTTGAGGGTTTCTTCTCCAGGCTGAAAGAGAAGCTTTAAAGTACCGCGCTTGATTTTGCCCTTGAGGCGTGAAGCAATGGCCAAGAGCATGGCACAGTGAGAATCGTGTCCGCAGGCATGAATCACCTTGTCTTCGCCGTTAATTTTGAAGGGCAGGGCGTCCATGTCGGCACGAATCATTACGCACGGTCCTTTTTCACCGCCTTTTTCAACAGCGACCACACCGGTTTTGCCGACGCCGGTTGTGACTTCATAGCCCATTTCCTTAAGTTTTTGGGCGATATAAGCACTGGTTTTAAATTCTTGAAAACCCAATTCCGGGGTTTTGTGAAGATCGTTGTACAGTTCGACAACATCGAGCTCTTGAGCCATGGGTTTCTCCTGCTAATAAGATGAATGATCTATTTAATTTAAGCAAGACCGGACAGAAAAACAATAAGGCGAATTAGCTAGAAACGAAAAAGGGGAAGCTTTTTTGAGCTTCCCCTCGAATTTGGTGCGCCGGGTAGGATTCGAACCCGCGACCCCCTGGTTCGTAGCCAGGTACTCTATCCAACTGAGCTACCGGCGCGTGGACTGGTATTATGCACACTTTTTATTGAACATGCAATAGTATCGGTTAATTTTTTTTGGTGTTTCCTAATTCCTGCATTTGCTCAAGTGTTAAAGCTTTTATTGAGAGTTTATACGATTGCAATTTAGAGTTGAATCGCAGGAAATTTTCAGCTTTTTGAGCTAAAAGATGCTCATTAACCTTACTCTTTTGGCGTTTGACCTCGACTATTTCGATTTTTTTCTCCAAACTGTTAAGTGCAACCAGATCAATTTCGTTTTCTCCTTTTTTATCCCACCATGTGCCTACCTCAGTCCATTGACCGGAATATGAATATTGTTTCCTAAACCAGGATTCTAAACATCGACCGGAAAAGGTCTCAAAGTCTTTTTTGCAGAGTTTTTGCATTAATGACCACTGCTGACTTTCGGCTAAATTTTTCATGACAGGTGTGTCAATGAAACGGAACCAAAAACGGAAATATTCGTCAGAAACGCTATAGCGTACATTTCTTGATGAAATTGACCTAAGCGGATAAACGCGTTTAATCAGGTTGTATTGACCTTCCAGACGGTTCAAGTAAGGGCCGATTTGTCCCGGTATCACGTTCTGCAATTCGCTCCATTTGCTTACGCCGGATGCGATGGCTCGCAACAGAGAATAGTAGATTGAAGACTCGATTCGGAATTCATTAGCCAATACGACATCGCCGTCGCTACGAAAGGCTGAACCTGACGGAGAAAAAACAAAATTGAACATATCATTTTGCTTGAATGAGCCGATTGAACTCAATATTTCAACATATCGAGCGACTCCTCCGGTGAGCGCGAACAAAGCCAATAGATCCTCCGACCTTCCTTTTGGATAAATGTCTTGAAAAATTTCTGTTAAAACATTTGGAGAAAATGGTTCAACAGTCAAGCTCAGATCCATTCTCCCATACAGCGGTTCGCTGATCGAGCCAAAAATATGCTTTAAGGCTGAAGCAACTGAACCGCTCATAATCAGCATCAGTTTGGAGGAATTTTTATTCAAGTCCCATATTTGCTGTAATTCTGACCAAAACGACTCGTTAATAAAATCAAGTTCCTGACATTCGTCGATAACTAAGATGATTGGCTGATCCACACTTTTTTGCATCACAAAGCGAATGACAGAGGTCAGTTTCAGACGGGCGGGCCCATCATCTTCAGTCAAATTAAATTGCTGCCGAACTTGTGATAACCATTCGCTGGCCAGTTCCTGTTCGGAATATTTTCGTTGAACAAAAAAGTACAGATAGGGCAGACCGCTTTGTTGGCAAGCTTTTAAGATTAACGTTGTTTTTCCTACTCTTCTTCGTCCGGTAATAACAGCCAATCGGGAACCGGAGGTGAGGTTCGAAAATTCCGATTCAAATGTTTTCAGTTCTTCTGTTCGTCCATAAAATTTCATACGTACCTCGAACCGTCAGATATTGTACTGTCAGTAATTGTACTGTCATTTGTTGTATTATCAAGTTCTTGAGAAAATTTGTTTTCCAGGGACGATATTTTCAAAGAGATCTGTTTATTCAGTTCTTAAGCGATTGAAGAACTTTTTTTGAAATAACCCTGACTAAAAATCGGGGAGCAATCTGCGCAGTCAATACCAGAATCTTATTGATCCAACCGTAGGTGACAACGGTTTTGTTGGTAAACATGGCTTGGAGACCGCACTGGGCAACCGCTCGGGCAGGTGTAAAAGCAAACTCAAAATGATTGTTATCGGCTACACCGGCTCGTTGCCAGAAGCCGGTTTTGACGGGGCCGGGACAAAGAACTGTGACATGCACGCCGTTCGTTTTAAGTTCTTCATGCAACGCTTCGGAAAAACTCAGGACATAGGATTTGCTGGCAGCATAAACATCAAGATGCGGGCAGGGCATAAACGCAGCAATCGAGGCAACATTGAGAATATAGCCCGAGCCTCTTGCTTTCATTTCTTTGGCAATCGCTAGGGTGAGTGCGGTCAGAGTTCGGATATTGAGGTCAATAAGGTTGATGTTTTCGGACGTGTCCTGATCAAGTGTGTCACCAAAAAGACCGAAGCCGGCATTATTGATCAGCACTTCAAGTTTGATGCCGTTTTCGTTGAGCGTTTTAATGAGATTGGCCAGACAAACGGGGTCGGTGAGGTCGCCCGCTAAAGCCATCTCGACCTGTTTAATCTCTTCGCGAATTTGCGCTAACTTTTCAGTATTCCTTCCGGTGACGATCAGACGATAGCCACGGGCGGCCAAAAGTTTGCAAAATTCAAGTCCAAGACCACCCGTAGCACCGGTAATGAGGGCCCAATGCTCTTGATTGATATCGTTTAACGGCATACGTCCGTGACCTCAGGTAACTCCACCACCTTAACGGTACCGTCTTGTGTGTAGAGATTATCAATGGCCGACTGAACCATGTAGGGCAAAATGTCATCAATGCGGTTGCAACCGGCCTCATTTCGTACGACTGCACTGAAAACAGAAGTGGCTTTAGAACCCTTCATTTCATAGAGTTTCAGTACCAGCTCGCGCATATATAACTGCTCCGGATAGGCTCGTGTGACAAAGCCCATTTGAGGACCGAAATAGGGCCCACCGTGCCAACCGTGATGGTGGTAGCGTCCCCAGCCGTATCCTCCGCCGATAACAGTCACCGGCACGTTCTCTGTTCTTTGAATAATACGTGACGGTTTAACAGACCAATCCACACTCAGACGGTATTTTTCACCGCTTCCGCGGCTGACGGTTTCCAGATGAGCGGCATCAAGAAGGCTCTCCAGACTTCCGACAACGGAAGAATAGACCGGATCATTTTTCTTTGATGAGACAGCAGGCACGATGGCAATTTTGTCTCCCCAGTCAGGCATTGCATAAAGCCCCGGGTTGAGATCCGGTGTCATGGAAAGTTTTGAGGAAATCGCCACATTGGTTTTTACGGTGGGCGCGGCGCACCCGGAAACCGCAACGAATGCGGCAGCGATGAGAGCGACTTTGAAAAATTTGCGCAACACTTTAAAACCCCGGTTAACTGCCTATGATGCTTTAATTCTAGTCGAGGAGTCTTTGTTAAGAAAAGGAGCAAAGCTCGGGTTTTGTGTCAGAAAATGTCAGGTAACCGCCCCGGTAGGCATTGCTGGCTCTGAAGTCCCAGTCAGGGAGCACAAAGCGGGAGAGTTTTTCATCAACCCGATACTCACCCGGACGATGCGTGTGACCGTGAATAACAAAGTTACAGCCCAAGCGCAAACATTCATTTTTAACGGTTGGATTGTCCACATCCATTAAAAGAGCATCCTTTTTCACTTTGCTTACCTTGGAGCGGGCTCGGGCGTTGTGGGCAATGTCAAGGCGCTTACTCAAGGGGAGTCTTAAAACCATCCACTGCCACCAAAAACTTCGGACTTTTCCGCGCACCTTCTGATAATCATGATCATTAATGCACCAGATGTCTCCGTGCGACAAAAGCACTTTCTGTCGGCCGATTTCGGCCACCGTGGGATCAGACAGTAAAGTGGCGCCAAGCCGACCGGTGAGTCTTTTTCCCATCATAAAATCGCGGTTGCCGTGCATGATAAAAAGTGCGTGATTGTTTGCCCACTCTTTTAACGGTTCAAGAATTGAAGCGGCACTGTCCCAGGCATCGTCTCCGACCCAGTAGTCGAAAAAGTCACCGAGAATAACAAGTTCTTTGTGTTTATCGGCCACTTCAGTGAGGAAACGCGAAAAAAAAGCGGCATGAGCTCCGACTTCGGTATTGAGGTGCAGATCGGAAATCAGGCAGGGATCGGAAAGGGTGATCCGATCGGTTTGCGTTTCTATCGTAGGGCAGGAAAAAAGCGACATCTTGAAGGTTAAATAAAAAGTCTATCCGTGCCATTGTAGCGAAAGATGCTAAAGACGAAAAAGCCGCTCAAAAGACTGAACTCTCAAGCGGCTTCTGTCTTAAAGACTGATGGGCTTAGTCAAGCGTTTTGACTTCAGCAGACATCTTTCCGAGCATAATGCCCAATTCCAAGGCGCGTTCAATGCCCGTGACCGACAGGCACTCAAAAATGCCGTGGTAGTTCATGCCGCCCGTAAAGAGGTTCGGCGTGGGCAGACCGCGAGCCGACAAACGGGCGCCGTCCGTGCCGCCGCGCACTGGTTTTTCATTGATTTCAACTCCGATGCGACGATAGGCTTCACGGGCCAATTCGCACACAGCCGGGTGTTTATCCAAATAGTTCTTGAGGTTGTGGTATTGGACCTTGATATCGGCCGTAACGCGATTGCCCCAGACCTTATTCATTTCTTCGACCATCTTGCGCACGTAATTCATGCGTTCTTCGAAACGGAAGTTGTTGTGATCACGAATGAGCATCTTCAGATCCACGCCGCGCACGGCACCGGTGATGCCCATCGGGTGGAAGAATCCTTCATGACCTTCGGTCTTTTCAGGGATGGATTCGGCAGGCAACCGGGAGATGAAGTCCATAGCCATACGAATGGCATTGACCATCTTGTTTTTGGCAGAGCCCGGGTGCGTGTTCAAGCCTTCGAAATGCACCTTCACCATGGCAGCGTTGAAGGTTTCGGTTTCAAAGCCGCCCAATTCATCACCGTCAAAGGTGTAGGCGTATTGAGCGCCGAAAGCGGGGATATCAAAGTTTTCTGTGCCGCGGCCCACTTCTTCATCAGGGGTGATCGCAAAGCAGAGCTTGGCATGGGGTACTTCGGGGTGTTCGACAAAATAACGGGCCGTTTCAACGATAATGGCGATACCGGCCTTGTCATCGGCGCCGAGCAGCGTTGTGCCGTCGGTGACTATCAGCTCCTCGCCCACATGCTTGGAGAGGCCGGGGCAGAGGGCTTCATTCATGACTACGCCGGATTCCAAGGTAAACTCGCCCTCCGGGCAGGTGATAACAGCAGGACGGACGTTTTCGCCGGGCGCGTCCGGGGCGGTGTCCACATGGGCTATGAGCGCGATGGAAGGCGCACCTTTAACGTTGGCGGGCAGCGTGCCGTATACGTTGCTGTTGGAGTCAAAGGATATGTCCTTTAAGCCAAGCTCCTCCATCTCGCGGGCAAGCTCGCGGATAAGCTCCTTCTGACGCTCGGTAGAGGGGGCGGTCTCGGAAAAATCATCGGACGTGGTGTAGTATGTTACATAATGAAGAAAACGTTCCCTTGGGGTCATAATATCCTCCCGAAAACAGTTTATTTTGTTCACCTCAAAGGTTAGCGCATTTGCGGGGCAAAGTCAACCTTTTGCCATATCGCCCAAACGATGGTATCATAATAACTGTAATGATTTTAAGGAGGGTATTTCTGTGCGGGTACTGGATATTGATCTGGACTTTTTCCTTGCGGGCTGCTGCCCTCTGGCCGATAAGGGCAGGCGGCCGGAGCTTTTTGGCCATGAGCCGTGGGAAAGCGGGCGAGTGCGGCGCTTTCTTGAGGGCAATTGCGGATTGAGCAAGGACAGGCCCATACCCGGCAGGATATTTGAGACACATGACTCTGCGCTGGAGCTGTGGCGGGATATGCTGGAAGCAAAGCGGCTTACAGCCCCCTTTGATGTGACGCACATCGACGCACACAGCGACCTTGGCATAGGCTATCCCGGACCGGGGTATGTGCTCAACGGCGTGCTGCCTATAAGATACGACAAACGGGCAGACGCGGAAAAGTACAGAAGGCTCAACGAGCTGGACGAGGCGAATTATCTGCTTTTCGCTCTGGCCTTCAGGTGGATATCCTCTTTGGAAAATGTGCGTAATCCAAGCTCCCTACCCGATATACCAAAGGAAATACTCGTGCCGGGCAAGGCAGATTCAATACAGCTGAGCTCTTTTACCGCTGCCCTTTCTCTGGGCATAAACGGCAAAGAGCCGGTTATACCATTTAATGTATATGAGGATTATAATGGGTTTAAGGCAGAGGAGAAGTATGATTTTATGTCCGTAGCCATATCCCCAAGATACTCCCCAAAGGAGGCGGACGTGCTTCTGCCGGTGTTTGAGGAATATATGACGCTGGTATAATTAGAGACGGATATTGTATAAAAATAAATAATATATTATTTTTGAAAAAGGTATTGACAGCTTGAAAAACCCGGAGTAGAATGTAGCCAACATTTGAGAAAGGATGCGTAAGAAGATGAAGATGTTCGCTGCTATAAAGAACGCCGGCATTTATTACTATTACTTTTATGCCACAGGTAATGGTTGTTTGTGCTGCGCGTCGAAGGCGAACAGATAAAGCTTACGATGATAAAAAGGCCGCATGAGCAACCGCTCATACGGCCTTTTTGTTATATTTTAGAAAATTTAATTTTCAGGAGGAAAAAACCATGAAAAAGACACTCGCTATACTGATGACGGCACTTATGCTGCTGGGCCTCACCGCCTGCAGCTCCGCACCCGAAGCGACCACTGAACCTGCGGCCACCGCAGAGCAGACCGAGCAGACTGCCGCTCCCGCGGAGGAGAAGCAGAGCTATACCGTAGGCATTTGCCAGCTGGTTCAGCATCCCGCTCTTGACGCTGCCACACAGGGCTTCAAGGATGTGCTCACCGAGCAGCTGGGCGACAGCGTGACCATCGAGGAGGGCAACGCCTCTAACGATATCCCCACTTGCGCTACCATTGTGAACGGCTTCGTTTCGTCTGAGGTAGACCTTATAATGGCAAACGCCACTCCTGCTCTTCAGGCGGCTGTAGCGGCTACCAATACCATACCCATACTGGGAACCTCCGTTACGGAGTACGGCGTTGCGCTGAGTATTTCCGACTTCACCGGCACCGTGGGCGGCAACGTCTCCGGCACCTCCGATCTGGCACCGCTGGATCA
>ERZ827186.831-NODE-831-length-30315-cov-5.327528_pt1 | contig 30315 bp, 39 predicted proteins | sample MGYA00519918_ERZ827186 | MGnify/ENA primary metagenome ERZ827186 (study PRJEB31778, sample SAMEA3449275) | human gut metagenome | biome: human gut; feature: human-associated habitat; material: faeces | place: United Kingdom | collected 2010/2012 ...
CCGGAGTTGATTTCACGCTTGAAGGCGAATTTGAACCTACAAGTTTTAAAAAACCGCCGGGATAGCCTTTGTAATTCCAGCGGTTGTTTTTATCTCTCCTGGATCCAATCGGGATCTTTTCCCTCAAATGAGGGGAGGCCTCAATCATAGGCACAAGTTTTTCATCATTGAACTCTTTCGCAGCACCTTCTTTTGCAAACATGACAATGATCGGACAAGGATCTATGTCAATTCTTTTGCCAATGTAGTTGAGCAAAACACCGTCAGTCCATGCCACTTGGGCGCTTTTTTGTGCCACCACACGTGTAATTTTTGGATCATCCAGTGCCTGATGAATACCTTTCACCCAAGGTGTCAACGATGCGTTATATCGCCCGGGTAGAGCCGTGGATTTAGCACTCATTCCCCGAAAAGCTTCAGCCCATGCCGTTGTCCCCATTTTCACCGGCGGCTTCATTATTTCCGCCAAGCGCCGGAAGACTTCCTGCACGCCCATTGAGGTATCGAGATAAGTGGTTGAGGACATCGATTGTGTGTTCATTCAAAATAGACACGTCAACATCAATCCCGTAAAGCGTGTCCAGTTCAGTTTTTAACTTGTCGTCTCGGGAAAGCAGCTCCTGGCGCATTCCCTGAAAAACAATAGAAAGCTCAGTCATCAAAGCTTCGACGTTGACAAGTTCTTTCTTCTTTTCTGCGAGCTGATACTGTTTGAGTTCGCGATCGACTCGCTCGGTCATGACTCGTTCTTTGTTCAAATCGTACTGACCGTCAATGCTTGCATGTCCGGCAGCGACTTCGCGCAAGCGTTTGATATACGCGAGCCGAATCTGATCTAGCGACATAAGCTGCCACTCAGCAATCCCCATTTTGTCCAGCGTTTTTGAAACAGCTTGCTGAGTGATTCCAAGATGTTCAGCAATTTGAAGTTGAGTAGGCATGAATCACCTCGAAATACAACCCCCTTAGGATCCTGGTATGTATTGGATTTTTGGGGTTCTGCGCACCCGCATCGTTGTTGGCCAGGAAGGACCCATGCAAGTGTCCGAATAAAAAACGGGGCATTACGCCCCAAAAACGTAAGGTGTATGAAAAAGACTTCAAACGAACCTAACGTAGCGAAAATAAAGAACGCACTCTGTAAAATTCCTAATACTGATCGAATTATTTACGAAGCACGATGAAAACATGATTGATCATATCAACAGACGCATTCTTATCTTGGTAAAAACCTATCCATCTCCCAGCAGCAAATACATCGAAACTTGTTGCACTGCTGGTATTGACGATCACGGCAACATGATTCGCCTATACCCCATACCCTACAGAAGAATGCAAAAAGAACAGCAATATCAAAAATGGCAATGGATTGAGGTTGACACAATAAAGGCAAGGGATGACAAAAGAAAAGAAAGCTTGAAAGCTGTTTTCAGTTCCATCAAACCTCTGAATAAAATTACCAATCCTTCTGAAAGGCTTAACTGGATTTTAAAGTGCCCACAATTTCTCGATATCGAAGAGGCTAAAAATAGCCCATACTCTCTTGGAGTCATTAAAGCTGATAAATTAATTGGGCTTGAATTTCAACCAGAATCTCCAGATTGGGCTCCTGAACAATTGTCCAAGCTTTGTCAACAACTTCAAGACGACCTTTTCAGCAATGAAGAAATTGAAATTGAGGCTTCAAGACGACTCGAAAAGGTTCCTTTCGGCTTTTATTATCAGTTTCAAAGTGGAGGCTCTAAAACCATTCAACGAATAAGAATAACCGACTGGGAAATTTATCAGCTTTATCGCAATACTCGTTGCCAAGATGAGAAGGTTTGGAAGGGTAAAATGATACAGAAGTACATAGAACAATTTTCCAAACAAGATATCTATCTTATTGTAGGTAATCAACACCGCTTCCAAAATCAATGGTTGTGTATCGGTGTTGTTCATCTACCTAAGGGCACACAAGTCCAGGAAACAATGGATCTGTTTTAACGATTCTCGCTGTTGATGAAGTAAGCGACGGACGTAAATCAAAACGTTTAAGCGATCCGTCGCTTATCTCAACCATTTTATCTGCAACAAAGGATCGATGACAGAAATTTGCATCTCTCTCAAAACATAGCAAGCAACAGTTCAAGGTAAGTGCCAAACCTGTAATATCCAGGACATCGTCTAAATGCGTCTGAAGATATTCCTTATAACGTCTAGAATATAAACTCCAGTTCCCATTTTCTTTATATGGAGTTCTGATCGAATTAGGACAACCTAGGGACTTAACGTGAAGATACGAAATCCCGTTATCTGATAAGTATTCAGACAACGAAGATTTCGAAAAACCGCTCTTTCTAGATATGGGAGTTAAACGAACATCTAACAACGTATCAATTTCGTAATCTAACAAAATATCTAACACATTGTTTATATTTGTTCCCTCATACCCAATAGTGAAAATATTCATGGGAGCCTCCTGGATCCGTAAGTTTAATACAACTTACGAAACATAGAGATTTCCATCTTCAGATAGAAAACCAAACCAACACTAAATTCGCTTTCATGGAGAGCGTATTATCTTTTTTAGATAACAACAAGTATCCGAAACTATTCGCGAAGTTTCTTGCCTTTGTTGCATTGCAAAACCACCTAGGCGGGTTATCGGAATCAGGCAAAAGGTGGTATTGCCCTCTTTGAGTTAGTCAAATAAACCTTATCATCCTGCACAAATACATCCCCGATAAATACGCCAAGCAAAACTTTAGCTTTCAAAACTTCTGAAGGCAATTTTATTAATGATCCCTCAAAACAACGCATATTCAAAAGACCATCAATTTGCCTTAGTTTCGGAAGCTTAGTTTTGATATCAACTCCACTTTCATGAATCAGCCAAACTAGTCTTGCAATTGTTGATGAATCCTTCTTTGCAATCTCCTTAGCTGAGTTTGTTTCAAAAAGAGGATTTGAGAAAAAATCTCTAATCATATTTAAATCAGCCCCCGGCGCATAAACTTCATCAAAACCAGGAATAGCCGATCTTATAGATTTAACGTTCTTAAAATGCAATTTGTTAGAGCTAATTTCGTACACAGCAGTTAAAGAGGTTGCTAGGGCAACTGCCGACTCTCGAATACTAGAGAATGTTTTTTCATCATATATACCAAAATATCTATCCTTTCTTGCTATCAAAGAACGAGAAAATCTCTGTATTAATAATTTATCTGGATGCGAAGGAATCGAAAAAACAAAAGCTCTACAAGAATCCAACTCATCCACAGAATTTAACTCTAATGAGGCTTCGCCATTTATAAATTTGCATACTGCCTGAACAACATTTCCCGGATCTTTATAATTTTCTACCGTCAGACACTCATCATCGTCTGCTTTATATCTGCCATCATAGTCAACAGATTCAAGAGACTCAAAAACTTTTAGTTGTTCATCTAAATACTTTTCAATTTGAGGACGTATAGATTCAGAAAAAGGGATTCTATATGCTTCAACGGATGTATCTTCACCAGCAAAAATTGCACACGCTTCAAACGTAGTTTTCATCACTCTACTCCATATAAACAAAAATCTGAAATAACAGCCGCTTTTGATACTTTAAGTGGCTGGACATTTTTATTCCCAATCAAAAGTGTTACAACTCGACGATCGGCTAATTCAACTTCGTAAAATTGTATCCCACACATTTTAAGCAAAGGTGAAAAGGGAATAGTTGATGAACAAAATGCCAATAGCAACAAAAGAATAGCACCGATTAAACAACCAACAAGCGGTTGCATGTTACTTTGAGTGATAAATAGCGGAAGAACATAGGGCAAGTATGACATCATACTATCTCCACCTAGCTGCTTGACTGAATTTATCTTAACGTTGTTACGCCTCAAGTATTTAAAAGCTATGTTAATTAATACTAGAGCAATTAACTTTCCTACCACTAAGTTCGCAACCGCAACATAAACGATAAAAAGAATTTGATCGTGTGACGTGCGTGTTATCATGAACGAAGGCAAATAGTCAACCCAACTATCTGAAAAAACAAAAGAAAATGGAACCGAAATTGGCAAAATCGTTGACAGCGCAATAAATGCGCGATAAAGCCTATTCATTCTACTGCCTAATAAAATGGATTATTTTCGAATTTTCAAACACGAATCCGTCAAAGCCGATTATAGGAAAAAAACATCCAAATCGCACTGAAGCCTACTGTTTTGAGGTCACTTCGCATGGCATCGGGTCTCACGCCCCAACTTCTCACGAAGCTTAATCTTTTGTCATTTCATTGGTTCCCTATTGTTGGTACAGTACGAATGAGCAGAAAAACTGACCAAAATAAGGAACCAGTGAAATGAATCCACTTTATGAGACCATTAAAAGAATTAACTCTCTCGAATTTCAAGAAGCACTAAAAACAGCACGCTTGGCACAAAGAACTATCGGGCAAATCGATCCAAAGGTATTAAGTAAAACATATAACTTATATCTCAATCAAAAACCAAACCTGTCTCTGATCCAGGAAATCCATAAAGCCGGCGGTTTCAATAATCTGTCACAAGTTTTTGCTGAATTGATTCAACATCAGCAAGTATGGGAAAAATTCTCCAAAATCTATGTTATTGACGATTTCGATAAGCTAACCTCAGCTATCAGGGATGCAACACAGTCTGAGACCTTTTCTACAATCATCGAAAAACCAGAAACAGTTGAAGTTGAGGATGTCATTAACGATTCCAATTTTGAAAAACTTCTTCAACTAGCCGAAAACTATGGGATTGAACCCAAAGACCTGGTAAATTGGCTCTTGATAATTCTTACATTAGTAGTCCAAATTATTTGTAGTCTTCCAAATGACAGCGCCAACATAACTGTCAATAATCAAATAACTATTTGCCCTTCTTCAAAAATTCCACTTCAACAAGTGCCTGATGCAACTTTCGAAGAAGGTCAAAGTAATCCTGCTCTAAAGTCCGAAGATGTCTAATTAATTCAGAAAATCTTTGAGTCCTGTCATAGAGTTTGAACAAGATACAGGTCAATGCAATCAAGATCAGGACGTTTGTAACTGCAACAACTGTATTCGGATTCATTAATTGCCCCTGAAAAAAAGCCCTCCGGCATGGCATTCGGAGGGCTGTTAACTTGAGGTCACTTCGCATGGCATCGGGCCTCTCGACCCAACTTCTCACGAAGTGTAGCCATTATGACTCACTTTTGTAACAGTCCGAAAATTCACTTTTGTTATTTTTTAAATCAGGGTAACGCTTTTCATTGATTTCATCAGCATCAGTAAGAGTAGATCTGGGAGCTACACTGGCTTCATTCTTCATTAAATGAACTAAGCAAAAGAACATATCCATTAAACAAATCAGACAATATGCAGATAACCCAACTATTGATGCATTAAAAACCTCTTTAACTATGTCAAGCATAGATTTTTGGAAAACCAGATATAGGAATATAAGTGAAACTGCTACAAAATTTAAGAATGCGCTCCAACTGAACGCACGTGTAAAGACATCCAACTCGCTATCGCTCAGGGATTGTTTACTAATTACATGCTTTAGAAAACGTGACGTTGAACTACCTAGCAAAATGGTGAGGGCTGATATGTAGAAACCAAAGGAAATTGAGAACATTACGCCCAAAATCATTAACGCGTTACCATCTAATTCGGCTTCAAAACTATATGTTAAGAATCCCAAACCAACAGCTATTATCAACCCTAAGCCATTTAAGAATTTCATTCCCCTAGCTCCATCACTCTATTTTGCAAAGCTTGTCTTACGCTCTCAAAGTCATAAAAACCACGGGAATTTTTATCAATGCCTGGCAACTGAATACGCTCCATGAAGCTCTCGGCATTAAACACCCGCTCAATACCTTGATCTCCTTGCCCGACACATACTAATGACTTGTACTTTCCTTCTTTAGTCAACCCGAGTAACTTATTGAGCGCATTAACGAAAGTATCGGCAATAGGTGCATCAAATTTGACATCAATCGTGTAGCTTTTCACATCGGCCAATAATGACACTAATCCCAAATCACTCAGGGGATCTTTGTCTTTAGTTTCTTCCGACACAAGACGAATTGACTTCACATTATGAATCAGCTCTGCAAATTGACTAGCAGATTTGTAAACATTTTCAAATTCCCAACCTATTTCGTCATCAGCTGTCACCTTGTTAAACAAACTTAATACAAAACCTCGCTTTTGGGTGCTTGACAAGTAGAACTCATCTCTATCTTTGTCATATAAGGCAAAAAATTGATCGTTAGGCTCAATTTCATTCTCAGTTCGAGGGTTATCCTTTTCCGATACGCTATCAACATCCTTAGCAATAACCTTGTCACTGAGGGGCAATGCCTTCCCCTTTGCAAAAGCCCAAAACACAAAAGGACCATCCGAGACCGCATTCGTCAAACAATAATCATCTTTAACACTTTCAATGTGGGACAAATCGGTTAATTTATCTACTACATATCGTTCAGGTGTGCGAAGAACACCTTCTTGGATCATGCGCAATCTTAAACGCCAAAAGTAAATCATTTCCGAATCCTCCGTAATAATAGAAGGATTATAAAAGACTAATTTCATCTCTATTTTTCCTTAGCAACAAAGTAATCAAACAAATATTTATCCGCAAGCTCCAACTTACGATAAAGAGTCACTCGACTGATGCGAAGTAACCTCGCATTGTCTTCCATCGTTCGGCATTCAGGATCCAGATAGACAACCTTGACGACCGCTTTTAAGTCAGAAGGTAATTTGGCAACGGCGCGATCAGTCTCCAGTGCTTCTTCAGATCCGGCTGCAACGGGAGACATAGCCACAGGAACACCATCCACTTTCACACACATTCGAGGGCTTTTTACGGCCCCGGCTTGGGCCACAGTGAAAAACCACGTCTGCCAGCGCTTTAAACGCTCTTCTATGTCTCTGATTCGCGCCATCAGTCATCCCCCAAAATCACAAACCGTGCACAAGTGCAGGGTTTGTGAAGAGTTTGTTCACAGTTTTAAAAACCTTTATTCCGTTGTTTTTAAAAGAAAAATAGGAATGTGTGCAGGGTGTGCACGGTTTTTGCATACGCATATACGCGCATGTGTGCGTGTGTGCGCAGACACGCACGCGCCTGCTCGCATACGTACGCGCGTTGGTGTGCACACCGTGCACAAAGTCACTCAATGACTGAAAAAACGGACTTTCACGCTCCTTCAAACCCTGCACAATACTGCGCACAAACCCCGCACAAACCGTGCACAAAAATTTCAAAAATGTCATAAAAGTTCACCTCCGTTGAAATAGTCGCTGGCTTTTGCGACCGCGAGTTGAAACTTCCGAACTGAAATTCCGATTTCTTCATCCGTGGATAAGTCAATATCCGGATCTTTGTCTCCTAAAACAGAAGGGAAGTAGATCTTCATCTGCTTATTAACCGTTTGACCGCGATATGGGCCATTAGTGGTATCCGCCTCATTGAAAGGCACATCAGACTTAAAAACATCAACGCGCTTGCGCTCACAGTGCATTACGCGCCCCAGACGAGTAAAAAATGCCGTACTCGAGGGAATGAATTTTTCACCGCTGGCTTTTGCCCACAACTGAAATGCCCGGTAAATGTCTCGACTGGTTGCCGGTCCCACCTCATAATCAAGATCTCCGGAAACCCACTCATCAATGAACCTTGCATCAGCGCCTTTACCCAACGCTTTAAGTGCCTTATGAGCCTCAGTATCGATCGGCTGAGTCCACGGCTTGAAGTCATCAAGGGGATAGTCCAGGAGCCATGCATAAAAGCCCTCCACGCCCCCATTTTCAATTTCCTGAGACAATTCCTCGTAATACTCAGGATCCCTCTGCAGATCGGTGTAAATCACCATGTAGCGACGATCGCGCTCATCTAAAAGCAGTGGTTGAAGTTCATTGGACAAGAACACAAAGTTTGTTAAATTCGGTTCTTCTCGCCAGGGCATGCCCTTGCCTTGTATTTGATGCGTGTGCCCGGTCACCATCGTCTTTAAGAGGTTCTTCAAAAGACGCCGATCGGCTGAACTGATCACTTCATCAGCAATGCAAAAAAGCTTGCCGGAGATCCAGTCATTGAACTGACTCTGCAGCTGAGTTTGCGTGATTGTTCTGGATGACCGCTGACCATAGATCCGAGCAACAACGTCAAAAACAATGTTCTTGCCGGATCCTTCCTGAATACCATGCACAACAAGGCTTGTGAACATTTTGGCGCCCTTGTGCTGCAGCGGATAAGCAAGCCACTTAACCACCCAGTCAAAAATCTTTCTGTCGCAGCCACAAAGATTGAATAAGTGATCCACAATCTTTTGGCAGGGTCGTCTTGGATCGGCAGTGACTGGCCAACCCTTGAAAATGTTGATACAGCCCTCCGGTACCTCACCATCAGGACAAAGCACAAGGTTTTCCTTGTAAATCATCTTGCGCTTATAGTCACCAAGCCACCATTCAACTGCCTTTTTACCCCAAGCTAAACGCAGCGCTGCAATGTCGATCAATTCCCCGACGAGATCATCCCAAACGGTTGTTGTGCCGTAAATGAGCGTATAGCGCTCAAGCATCATATCGTTTAAGTCACGATCGCCTTCATCGGGCTCTTTCTGCTTCTGGCCGAGAGGCTTTAAATTTGTCGCAAGGAGTTGTTGCTTGGCTACCTGGAGACCTTCTTCAACAACTAAGTCATTGAAGTCTGTGCCGCTCGTTTTTTGTGAAAACTTCGGAAAAACCAGGCAACAACGGTGATTCTTAGCTGCAATTGTGGCTTTGGTACGTCCGGCATTCGTGATATTGATCGTTTGTTTGACTTTTCGACCATTTTTCTCATACTTCACATAACCGAAAACACCTGTGGCCCCGTCTTTTTTAGCCGTATAGACCTCAAATTCCAAGTCCCCGGCAGCTTCAGAGTGACCGAATTGGATCTTTCCTTTTGTGTTGGCTCCAATCTCAGGATTAACGTCAAAGTGCTCTTTAAAAAAGCGCCTCGCGCGTGAGAGGATAAAACGGTCATCATCACCGGCAATGACAATTTTCGCTTCCGGCAACATGGATCGTATCCTCTGAACGACAGGATCCAAGTTCCCGGCATTAAATGCCACCACGACAGGCTCATCGGTTGCCTCACGGACACTGCAGCCTGTCGCATAGCCTTCAACCACGTACAAGAGTTTCGTGTCTTCCGTTATTTTCCCTAAAGGACAGTAGGCACCAACCGTATCTGTACCGGTCAAAAAGCGCTTATCAATGCCGTCTTCATTCTTTTCCTCAAAGATAAACTGAAGACCGACTAGCGCCTTATCTTTGTACATTGGAACAACCAACTGTTGCTGCAGGAAACGGCAACCGTAGGGTTTAATGTGCTTGCGTTCAAGGTATTTGTGAGGTTTGACTATTTCGCCCGCTTTTGACCAAAGCTCGTAAGCTTTTTTCGCTGCGCGCTCTGCGAGCTTTTGCCTCTCTTGTTGGTATTGCTCCCTGGCAGCCTTTGCCTTTTCAGCAACTTCCCTTTTCTCTTCAGGTGTCCAGTCATTGGCTGAAGGCTTAATCAAATAAACTTCAGAACGGATTCCGAAGGAGCCCGCATAATAAACATTTCCCTTGGAAGTACGGTTTTCGTAGATGCGGTACCAAGCCGATTTCTTTTTTGATTTCTGATCAGCAGGACGGAACCGATCAAAACCGGATCCCGTGACTTTTAATTCATATCCATCCGGGACAAAGATCCCGACAGAGGCCATTTGATCGGCCACGTCACGTAAAGTTGATGCCATGCTTTACCCCTAACTTCAATATCCCAATTGAGTTAAATAAACCAAACCGGATTGATAGCTTTTTCTTGTTTTCAATAGCCGGTAATTCCCCGATTTTCGAGGTGTCCAAAAGAGTTGATCAGTGGCCACCAATGAAGCCACAGCGTCATAAAAGCTCTGTTTTGGAATACCAAGCGCATGGCGAATTTCAAGCGCCCGCGCGCTGCCATGACTATCCAAAAAATCCACAATGGGTTTGTGCCACACCGAAGGACGGCCTACAGGTCTACTTCTTTGCATCGTCATCCTCCCGGACTTCGTAAATCGCAAACGAGATCGCAAGGATCTTTTCAAGTTGCTTATGAATTCGGTACGCCTGGCGCTTGAGCTGTGCTTTTTCAGCACCGTCGATCTGACCGTCTCGAACGGAGAGCTCATACTCTTTGGACAGCTCTCCGAGCTCTTGCGTCAGTCGATTGAATTCAGTCAGAAGTTCAGAGCGGTCACGGATCCCTGCAGGAATGACCTCCAGGAACACACCCCCGGACTGGCGGGCGACCTCATTGGCAAAGTGCTTGGTACCGGAGAACTCCTGCATCAAAAGCGCGTCCTCAACCGAAACAGATTGGCCTTTCTTTTCGTAAACCCGGTTCTTCAGAGCATCATAGGTGTATCCCATGGCTGAAGCGATAGCCGCGAAGCCACCGGGAAACGCCTTACACATCGCAATGTACGTTGCTCTCATCATGCTGTCTCCCACCCTAGTACACGTCCTGGTGTGGTTTACCAGCACCGGATACATCGTTACGCTTGAGATTGAGCAATTGATCGCGGGTGACCGCGCCCTTGGTCGCTTCCTCAATGCGGCTGGCGTAGTCGGTTTCGCCGGTCCAGTCTGTGCGAGGAAGGTAACCTTTTGCCTCCCAACGTTTCACGGATTGGTAAGTAACACCACAAGCCCTAGCCAACTGCGTTAGGCTGGTTAAATCAATTGCTTTAGAAATTAAATTTTCTTTCATGATCGAAAATCATACTTAAATAGTATGTTTTTGGCAATTGATTAATTCATATATGTATTCATAATCTGAGAATGGCCAAAAAAGCTGAAGCGTTTTCCATTCGGTTTAAAGAGGCAATGGATGATATGGGTATTCCCCCTCGTGGCAGACAAATGCTCATATCAAGACAATTTAACGTTTCTCAACCCAGCGCAAAGCGTTGGCTTGATGGCGAAAATTTCCCAGATACTGAGAAATTAGTTGAAATTGCAGCATGGACAAAAACAAGTATTGACTGGCTGTTAACAGGTAGAGGGGTCAAACATCCTAGCGAATTTGATTATCCGAAGTCTGTAAATACTTCGATCCAATACTTACTTTCACTGTCACCTGCAAAGCAAGAGATCGCTTTAAAACTGTTAAATGCTCTTAATTCCTCTGAATAACCTCAGTGTTTTTTGATAAATATCAAAGAACATACTTTTTTAGTATGTTTTAAACATACTTAAAACGTATGATTCTCTTCATCAACAGATGGAGAGAAAAATGTCTGTCAATTCTTACAACCCCAATTCCCCTGCTACGGTCAACGCTCTGACCCAAGCACAACTCTTAAACACTCGTATTGATGCTTTGATTGAAAAGCTGCAGAAGTCCAAAGATGAGTTGGACTCATTCATCAAACTGGCTTCCACCGGCGCCATCATCAGCACTTTGTCCGCTCCGAAAACGCAAACCATTGAAGAAGCTGCTTATGCACTTCGTGGTGCTCAGGCAATCGGCGATGCTGCTTACATAACAAGCACTGCGATCAAGAGCTGCACGGAAACCTACAACAATTTCTGCCGCCTGGATTTGCCCAAGGCAGCGTAACGACTTACGGCCCGGTAGCGGTTGGTCTTCCGAAACCAAATCCTTAACCGCCAAGAGGGTGCCGGGCCACCAAATTGAGGACAAGACATGTTAAGCAAACAAAAAATTTGGACAGGGTTCGTTAAACGAGTCATGGCTACCAGTCTCGATGCTTCATCAGCAGCAAAACGCCTACATCAAGGACACGATTTAATTTTTGGCAAGACAAAAGAATCTTCTCGCCTTGATGAAATTAGAGAGTTAGCAAAAAAGACAACAAGCGTTCACAAAAACCAAATTTGGAACGCCTGTCTTGAAAACGCAAAGAATTCGGAAAAAGATCCGGAAAGCGCTGCTATTGCTCTTGTTCGGGCTTATCACCTTGTTTTTGAGGACAAAGCGACGGATCAAGATCTCCATTCTCGTCAAGATACCCGTCCAAATCCTCATCATCTGTCAATTCTGAGAATAGGAATTTCAGGTAAAGACCATTAAAGAATGCAGCATCAGTGAAATCATAATTCTTCGCCTCCTCTTCATCTCGGGGAGCGAAAGGCTGGATAAGCTTAATTTCTCCTGCTTCAGCAAGTTTTTTAATGATTTCTACTGCTTGTTCTGGAGTAAACGAAAAATGAGACATGTTTTTCTCCTGTGAGATCGGTTAAAGGATGCTGATTGCGATACCAGCCCTTTAATCATCTCACAGAGAAAAAACTAAAACCAAAAAAAATCATGAAAAACACTACCAAGCGCAAAATGAGCATCCGGGCATACCGTGCTGCCCTCTCAAAGCTCCTGGAGGGAACCACCCTACCGATTGCTTCGGAGGTCTGCTTCAAGCTCTGGGATGAGTACATTGCCAACGGGATCTATCTGGACCCGGAATACGTCAGGGCCGACATCGCTTGCGCAGAAGGTCACTTGACCAACCCACCGGAAGTTCTCCCTGACGAGGGAATAGAAATCAATCCCGGCAGCCGATGCTTTGCTTTCTACCTCTGTGATGACCAGCAGCGCGGCTGCCTCATGCAGACCGAACTTCGTCTAAGCAATCGTTTGACGACTTCAGAACTGAGACAACACAAAAAGAATGTTCTGAGCTTGATCCGGTTGTTCGGACGATATAACCCCTATTTTGGAAGGAGAGGTGTTCATGCTTGACCTTGAAGATGAAATCGAAAACGCCAAAGAACCTCCCACTGTCAGTCTGCGTGTTAACAACGACACGAAACTCGAACTGTGGATTTGGACCAAAAAGTATGAACCAGAAAAGTTTTTACTGATTGCCAAATTAGTCAAAGACGGCGTCACTTACCGTTCCTGGGCCGATGCAGTCCGGGATTACATAGACATGACGCACCTGCGCAATTGGATCCTGAAAGATTGCGAGGATCTGATGGATTCAAACGGCTTGGATCTCATATTCAAATTTATGAACCGGTACAAGTACGAGCGTCCGGCCAAGGTTAAGCATGTTTATCAAGCATTGCTGTTGGAGAAAAGAAATGACAAATGCACAATTTTTTTGCTTAGGTTTTCAACTTCTCATGTTGATGGGTAGTGTAATTTTGATGAACCAAGGAATCCATAAAAAGCTGCATTCTCTCCAAAACGAAATCTTTGGATTGGAAGTTGATTTATCCAATTTGATTAAAAAACTAAATGGTATCCAATGTTTGGCCTCTGGACGTGGAACATACACGGATGATGATTCAACTATTAACTCCTCTGAGAAAGAAGATACAAAAGAAAAATCATCTATGGGAGAACCTTCTTTATAAAGCTTTGAGCTGATTTGACCTCCGGCAATTTCAATCTTCTTGATGCTAAAAGGCCATTCTTCAGCAAGGATAAGGATGTTTAATACAAAAATTCTATCTTGAAGGTCAAACGGAGTAACCGACAGCCTACAAGCAAACCGATTTTCTTTTTGAAGATTGTGAATCATATTTGCAAGCGTCAACAAGACGGTTAAGCCTGTAAACAAGGCAACTAAGTCCATTAAGCCCTCCTTGTGGTTTGTTTTTGAATTTGCAACTCACATTCTACAAGGAGGCATCTGAACAAAAGGTTAGAAATGAAAACAGATAAAAAAGTGATTCATGTCCAAAGAACCGATCGCCGGATCTCAATGATTGCCCGGCACTATGGCGTAACTCATCAGCTCAATAAAACAATGGAAGAACTGTTTGAGCTTTTTATGGCGATCCTCAAACTCCGCTTGATGATCTTTCTCGGCCGGGAGAAACAAGCACATTTTGAACACATGTATGAAGAGATGAGCGATGTCCGCATCATGATTGATCAAGTTGAAGTTTTAACCGCATCCACAGCTCGCTGCAGAGAGATCCGAGAGAGCAAGTTAGAACGGCAGTTAACCCGAATTCAAACGGAGGCGAAATGAACCACCTTCAAGACTTTATTTCGTTTTTCTTATTACTCGCAGCCATGGTTTGCATATTGTCGATGCTTGCAGGATTTTTCTTAGCAATCGGCATGCACATCGCTGAAGTCTTTATAAGTTTCTAGGAGACAATATGCACTGGCAAGACCTAAGAAAAGTGCTTCCGGATACAGGAAAGATTCTGCAGATTTTCTGCAATGAGAACTGTTACTACGCGAAAGCCTTCAAGAGACAAGACGGCAGCATGATCTTTGTACTTTCCCAAACATACAAAGCGCTTTTTGACATCAAAAATGAATTGCTCCCGGTCTACTCGCTTGAGCAACTTCAGAAGCGCTATGCCTGTTGGTCACTGTTTACGAAGCCATAGGAGATAAAACCAAATGAGCTCACAAGAATTCATCAAAATACAAGAACGGATCCATGGTTATCGTCTTGAGCAATATCTGACTAAAAAAGAGGTAGCCAAGCGATTGAAAGTTTGTGAACGCACAATTGATTACTGGAGAGAAAGCAACAATTTTGTCAAACCTGTTTTACTCCCAGGAGGCGGCGTGCGATTTATCGAACGGGAAGTTGCAGAATGGGCAAAGGAACATATAAGGACAGCATAAAACCTAGGCGGGAATCTCCCGCCCAAGTTTTACAACAAATGTTTTGGAGTTCCTGAACGGTATTTACTCAAAGCCTCTCGTTTAGAATTAATAATCGATTGAGCCTGTGATTTAATTTGATTGATAATCCACATATAGGCTGTAGAGCCCGGACGATAATCAGCTTCTGCATACATCTGAACTCGCCCATCCTTTCGCATTTCATCAACCTGTTGAAGAGCTTTGGCGTCGCCTTTTGGATAAACCGCAAAGGTCGCTCCGCCTTTTTGATCTATTAACGAAAACGACGGTATGTCGCTGGGTCCATCAGCGACATAAATCATGTTGAAAAATTGAACACGCCGCTCTTCTGTAGGAATCTTTGTGTTTACATCAATCTCTGTATCCTTGTATTTACCAATACCAACTCCCTTATTAATTTCAAAAATTGCCCTGGTCTTTGTCGTATTATCCAACGTATAGCCAACTTCAGAAATTTTTGTATGTGCATTATTTTCCAAAAATTCGCAACCCCAAACCTTTTCGACGTATTGAAAAATTGCAGAACCTTCGATTATCCGACGCAATCCTGTGCTTACAATGTAATTTTCAAACTGAATTTCGTATTCTTCGTATTCAGGCTTAGTGTTCAGGGCTTTGATTTCTTTAAGCAATTCAACGGCACCAGGATAAAATTTTTGAGAAGCACCATAGCTTCTTAACTTATCATTGGTTAGACCTTTAAATTTTCCATTTTCAACGTAACGCAGGATTAAGTTCAAATAGAACACATCAGCATTAACCTGGTATCCAGCCGTTTTATAGTCCTGAATTAACTGATTACACTCATCCCAAAAAGACTTGGAGTCAACATGATATTCTTCGAATAAAGGATCCTGCATGTATCCTTCAATCAACGTTTTATCAAAGTCCCATATTGTTGCAATCACATCAGCCATAGGACGCCTCTTCAAAATTCCTGAAGCTATTCAACGCAAGGCGCGGAGGATATGGGATCCTCCGCCTCTCATCATGCTATGATGGCCATGCGGACAAGACTATCCACAGGATCAAAGCAAAACCATAGATCAATTTATGCGCAATAACTTGCACATTGATCTTGAATTCTACATTTCTCCGTGCTATCTTGTCGGCATGAGATGATTTCTTTAACTCATTCATCTCACACCTCCTACGGCCCTCAAGTGTTCGAGCACCTGGGCCGTAAGTTTTTCCGGTTTTGTTATCAACCGTCAGGACCTATTCCCAACGATGATTGACCGATACCGGGAAACGGTCAATCCCTCGCTTAAGCGCCTCCCACGCTCAAGCGGACGTGAGATTCTATCTTATTTTTCGCCAAAGTTTTCAACAAACTCGTCAATCATGTCCGCCCAGGCCTGAAGTAATTCTCTACGCTGCTGAGCATATTCAGCCTTGTTATAAACAGCCCGGACACCTTTTTGTTCATGGGCCAAACACTTCTCTATGACGTCACTATTAAATCCTGCCTCATGCAGTATTGTGCTGGCGGTACGTCTTAAATCATGCGGGTTAAAGCGCCTTAAATCCCAACCTTTTTCCTGAGCGATCGTCACGCAACTCAAGCAGGTTTTGTTAAATGTGGAAGCGGCCAGAGGTTTATCCCCATCGTAACGACTTGGAAGCACATATTGAGACCCACCACCCATATATTGAAGTCCTAAAAGGATATCCATTGCTTGCCGGGACAAATACACAACATGAGGGCGGCGCATTTTCATGCGCTCTTTTGGAATAGTCCATGTCTTTTTCTCAAAATCAATTTCATCCCACGTGGCTCCCTGCAGCTCGCCTTTTCGAACCATTGTTAACAACAGGAGTTTTAGCGCATGCTTCATAACCGGTGTGACCGGTACTTGTTTCATACTGTGATACAAAGCACCGATTTCTGTACCGGATAAGGCTCTGTCTCTGGCCTGAAAAGTATGAATACTGGAGGGTTTAATTCGAACGGCAATATTTTCTACCTGAAGACCTCGATCTCTAGCAAAGTCATAAAGCTGTGCCAAGAGATTACGGAATTCAATAGCCGTTGCAGGAGCTTGACGCTTGATGTTAATTTCATCAACTGCAGCCAGGATATCAGGAAACTGAATTTCAGATAAGCCGTAACGGCCGAAACGAGGCAATATCTCATTACGGATCACATACATTTTCCGATCTCTGGTACTCTGCGCCCATTTAACATGCCGTAGGAATCGTTCAAAGAGCACCTCTACGGTTTCTTCATTCTTTACGTGATTTTTAATACGTTTCTTTTCAAGTGACGGAGATAAGCCAGAGTCCTTTAACTTTTTAGCTGCCAGAAGCTTTTCCCTAGCCTGCTGCAGCGTAATTTGTTTTTTCCACAATCCAAGAGTAAGCGTTTCATTACGGCCCTTGATTTGATAGTTGTATCGGAATGAAATAGATCCGGATGGTAGGACAACGGCATATAGACCATCACGGTCAAATACCTTGAACGCCTTATCTTTGGGTTTGAGGCTCTTAAGATATGAATCAGTAAGCATATCAGGGGTTCCAATCGTATCGAGGTATCAGAATGTACCTCATTGATGAAATTCGATTTTATACCTCGACCCTGCTTTTTGATACCTTTTTAAATACCTCGAATTTTCATTTCTAGAGGTTGCGAATCATTGCGAGTCATTTCTGTTGTATTTATACAAAAAAGGATTGAAAATCAAATAGTTGATTTCAATCCTTTTCTGCTTTTTTCAAGCTATTTCATGCGCTTGAATTATTCCCACTCAATCGTGGCAGGCGGTTTACCGCTGATGTCGTAGCAGACACGATTGATGCCGCGAACTTCATTGATGATACGGTTGGAAACTGTACCCAACAATTCATACGGCAAGTGAGACCAACGGGCGGTCATAAAGTCGCTCGTTTCAACCGAGCGCAAACTCACGACCCATTCATAGGTGCGGCCGTCGCCCATCACGCCCACGCTCTTAACGGGCAGGAACACGACAAACGCTTGGCTTACCTTGTCATAGAGACCGGCCTTACGCAATTCTTCGATGAAGATCGCATCGGCTTCACGCAAAAGATCGGCGTATTCTTTTTTCACTTCGCCCAAAATGCGAACACCCAAACCCGGTCCCGGGAACGGATGACGATAGACCATTTCAGCAGGCAGTCCCAAAGCGACGCCCAATTCACGCACTTCGTCCTTGAAAAGACCGCGCAAGGGTTCCAAAAGCTTCAGGTGAAGCGTATCGGGCAAACCGCCCACATTGTGGTGGCTCTTGATGGTCTTGGCTTTCTTGGTTTTGGCGCCGGCCGATTCAATCACGTCCGGATAAATCGTACCTTGAGCCAACCATTTGGCGTTGGGCAACTTGGCGGCTTCTTCCTGGAACACTTCGACAAAGAGGCGACCGATGATCTTGCGCTTTTGCTCAGGATCGGTCACACCGGCCAATTCACCCATGAAGCGATCCACGGCATCAACCACAATGAGTTTTAAGCCCATGTTCTTTTCAAAGGTTTCACGCACCTGTTCACGTTCGTTTTTACGTAACAGACCGTTGTCAACGAAAACGCAGGTGAGTTGTTTGCCGATGGCGCGGTGAATCAAAGCAGCCGTCACAGAGGAGTCCACGCCGCCTGAGAGGCCCAAAATGACTTCTTCATCGCCGACCTGAGCACGAATCTGCTCAACAGCTTCCTTCACATAGTCACCCATGATCCAGGAGGGTTCGGCCTTACAGATATCGAGCACGAAACGGTTTAAAAGTGCGCGTCCCTGAAGCGTGTGCGTGACTTCCGGGTGGAATTGCACGGCATAGTAGTGACGCTTTTCATCACACATACCGGCAATCGGACAAGACGGTGTCGAGCACATGACTTCAAACCCTTCGGGCAACACCGTCACCTTGTCGCCGTGACTCATCCACACTTTCATGATGGATTCGCCGGCTTCATTTTTCATATCTTCGATACCCTTTAAGAGTGTCGAATTATTGTGGTTTTTCACCTCGGCATAACCGAATTCACGCTTGCCGATGTTTTCAACCTTACCACCCAATTGCTGAGCCATGGTCTGCATGCCGTAGCAGATACCAAGAATCGGCACACCGGCATTGAAAACCGCGTCGCTGATTCGATCGGTACTTTCTTCGTATGCGCTCATATGAGAGCCGGACAAAATAATGCCCTTCGGATTGAATTCACGAATAAAGCTCTCGGAGACATCGTTGGGATGAACTTCGCAGTAGACGTGGGCCTCACGGACACGACGAGCGATGAGCTGCGTGACTTGAGAGCCGAAGTCCAAAATAAGAATACGATCGTGAGTCATTGTCGTTAATTAAAAAGTAATAACAAAATTATTTAGGCGCGAGTAAGTTTACAGAATGAACCCGACTCGCGCCTAATTTCTTTTCAAAAGATACTACCGACTGTTAATGATCCTGACGATAGTTCGGAGCTTCCTTGGTAATTCTCACGTCGTGGACGTGCGATTCACGCCAACCGGCAGCCGTAATTTCAACGAATTCGGCACGTTGTCGCATTTCTTCGATCGTGCGGCAACCGCAGTAACCCATAGAGGAGCGCAAGCCGCCGATCATTTGGTAGACGATCTGAGACAACGGTCCCTTATAAGGTACCATGCCTTCAATACCTTCCGGAACAAACTTGCTGATGTTGCCGGAATTGTTGTCTTGGAAGTAGCGGTCGGCAGAGCCCTTGGTCATTGCGCCCAAGCTGCCCATACCGCGGTAGCTCTTGAAGGAGCGGCCTTGGTAGAGAACCACTTCACCCGGAGCTTCATCCGTACCGGCAAACATGCCGCCCATCATGACAGCATAAGCACCGGCAGCCAACGCCTTGGCAATGTCGCCTGAGAAGCGGATACCGCCGTCAGCGATCAACGGCACACCCGTACCTTCCAGAGCTTGGGCCACATCGGAAACAGCCGTAATTTGCGGAACACCGACACCGGCCACGATACGAGTCGTACAAATAGAGCCCGGTCCGATACCGACCTTAACGCCGTCAGCACCGGCATCGACCAATGCACGGGCAGCTTCAGCCGTAGCAATATTACCGCCGATCACTTGCAATTGCGGGTAGTTCTTCTTCACCCAAGCCACGCGATCGAGCACGCCTTGAGAGTGACCGTGAGCCGTGTCAACAACAATCACGTCCACACCGGCTTCGAGCATCAATTCAATACGTTCTTCGGTACCGGCACCGACACCGACGGCAGCACCGGCCAAGAGACGGCCGTGAGAGTCTTTTGCGGCATTGGGGTGTTCACCGGCTTTGATGATGTCCTTAACCGTCATCAAGCCGCTCAAGTTAAAGTCCTTATCCACGACAAGAACACGTTCGACACGGTGTTGGTGCATCAAACGCTTGGCGTCATCAAGACTTGCTCCTTCACGAACCGTCACCAAACGGTCAGCGGGCGTCATGATTTGAGAAACCGGAATATCCATGCGGGTTTCAAAACGCAAGTCACGGGAGGTGACCATACCGAGGACGCGCTTACCATCCGCAACCGGAAGACCGGAGATATGACGTTCACGGCTCAAACGAATCACTTCACCCACGGTCATGCCCGGGGTCACCGTGATGGGATCGGCCACCATACCGGCTTCATGACGCTTCACACGAGCCACTTCAGCAGCCTGCTGCTTCGGGCTCATATTCTTGTGAATAAAACCGATACCGCCTTCTTGAGCCAATGCAATGGCCAAACCCGATTCCGTAACGGTATCCATAGCGGCGGAAACCATCGGAATATTCAACGTTAATTCACGGGTAATTTTGGTGGACAGAACAGTGTCGCGGGGAAGAACAGTAGAGTGTGCCGGAACGAGCAACACATCATCAAAAGTAAGAGCCTTTTGTCTAATGCGCATGTTAACCTCAGTCGAAAAATGTGGAAAAAATTCGGCATCGCCATGGAGAATGGCGTAAAAAGATTAACGGTGTATTTTATCTTATCCGTCCTCCTTTTCGCAATAGCAATTGAACTTTTCCCGGTTTAAATTAATCGATGTTTACCGCCGTTTCGCCCATGAATGAGGCTGTTGGCGGGCTTTTGATTTTTTTCTTCACGCAATCGTCTGGCAGTCATCGGATCGACTGTCAAGGGCGGCAAAATTTCGATTCGATCGCCGGCGAGGGCAGGTTGATCGGGATCGGCAAGTACATTCCAAACCGCGAGTTTATGGTTATTGCCAACCGACCACCCTGCTTGGCAAACGGCCTCTTCAAGCGTCGTACCTTCCGAAACGCTGATTGTTTTTATATTCAGCTCTTCACGGTTGAGTCTTACCACCGTTACCTCAATCATCTGCTCTGCCTCGAAAACAAAAGAATACGATCCTATTGTAACGATTTGAGATTGGGAAAAAAGGTTTTACTTGACTCCTACGAACAAAATCACAGGCTCTTGCTAGAATTCTTCCTGTTTTCAATAATCAAAAGAATTTTTAAATCGTGGCCAATATTGTTAATCGTAAAGCTCTTTTTGACTACTACATTGAAGAAAAGCATGAAGCAGGCCTCGTGCTCGAAGGTTGGGAAGTCAAATCCATCCGTGAAGGACGCGCACAAATTAAGGAAGCTCACGTAATCGTGCGCTCTGGCGAACTGTATCTTTTAAACGCTCATGTCACTCCGCTTAAAACCGCCAGTACTCACACCAAGCCTGATCCTACTCGGGTACGCAAACTCTTAATGCACGCCCGAGAAATCAACAAATTGATCGGTAAGGTTGAGCGGGCAGGCTACGCGTTAATTCCGTTGGATATGCACTTTTCCCGTGGTCGGGTGAAGTTAACCGTTGCGCTTGCTAAGGGTAAGCGTGAATACGAAAAACGCGCCGATGAAAGTAAAAAACAATGGAATCGCGACCGCGAACGCCTGATGAAAAAGGCAACCCGCTAAGTCCCGTAACGAAAGCCGCCTCTTGGGCGGCTCTTTTTTAGGCAGCAGGTTTATCCTGCTTGGTTTCTTCTTCAGAAGGATCACGCCACTTGAGCTCATAGCCCACAAGCATCTCGGTCCAGCGCTTGAGCAACGCTAACATTTCCGGTGCGGGCACTTCTCCGATGGGCTCAATCCCCTTTTTCGTCACCTGGGCAAGCGTATCGTAAACTTCGGCCATGAAGACAGCCATCGCAGAAAAAATAAGCGTGGTATTATCTTCGGGCAATTTTCCTCCGGCAGCCTGAGCCAATTCATTGCCAAGCTTTAAGCGCAGATTACCGGCAACCCCTTTCGGGTACCACTCAGCATCCACGTCAAATTGAGCGTTTTGACCGCTGAAGGTCGCACCCAACCAATTCATCGTCTTGCGATCCATCTCATCCATCTGCTCTTCGGTGATTTCACCGGCGGCATTTTTCCGTGAACGCATCGCCATTTCCATCATGAATTGACCCAAAATCGCTCCTGTAATATTGGGATGGCGAAGGGGTTGTTTTTGGCAATCACTACCGCACGAAGAACAGTTTCCGCTGCAACTCATTGATCATTACTCCTTAGTTTTAAAGTCGCTCGCCACGGGCGCCCCCGTAAGCCTCAAGCTCCAAAAATCGATAAACGCCTCAACCTGCGGATTGCCGCTCAAACCGACATGCGCGCAGTCTGCGTCTTTTAACAAAACAAATATTTCCGATACGAAATAAGCAAAAACCGAGAACATGAGGGATTCATTTTGCTCAAGGTCAACAGCAGGATTAAAAAGAGAAATCTTTTCGCCCATACTTTGACGCAACATGTCCGGCAAAAGTTTTTCGTTAAATTCGCTTTCACAGGAAAAGTGAGCGTTGGCTCCCGAAAACGTATCCTGCAGCCAAAGCACCAAATTGAGATTGGCCTGCTCCAATTCTTCCAGACTCATCTTGCCTTCGGAAACCTCAAGCGCACGATCCCACGTATTTTGAACAGCCCGAGCAATTACACTTCGCGCAACCGGATAAGCCGCAATATTGGGATTTAACTGACGTTTCGTAGCGTAACGCAAAGGGCAAGACACGTTAAAAATTCTCCTAAATTTGTACCGGGTCGCTTTCTTTACGCCCGAGCATGCGCTCAGCCCACATCAGGCACAGGCGCTTGCCTTCTTTTTGAAAGCCTTCCGGGTTTTCCAGTTTGGCGAATTTTTTCATAAGTGCGTACACATCGCAAACAAATTCAAAAGAAGCCGCCTGCAAAATGTCACGAGTGTCTTTGAGCTCATCGGGTTTAATGCCCACGCTCTCAAAACGCTCCTTCATGTAAAGCTTCAAGTATCCCGCCAGAGGATCTCCCGTCCAATACGGTTTGGCAATGAACTGTTCGTTTTTACCGGCAAGCACAGCAGATAAAAATGCGGCGGATTGCTTGTCCATGGCAACGGCCTCTTGACGTTTGAGTTCTGAGCGGGCAACCATCTGCGAGCGGCGCACCACATCATAGAGCACCACCTCAAAAAGCTGCGTCAAGACCGAAACGTCGCCTAAGTTAAAGCGCTCGCTCACTTGCTTTTCTTCTGTTTTCGGGGTTTCATTCGGCATATTTATGTTTACCTAAAAAACGATTGACCCAATCGCCCACCAGTGCCGTACGTCTTAAATCGAATACATCGGGCGATTCTTTTTTCTCTTCACTGTCTCTGATCAAGTCAACAAATTGACGCACCATCAGCATGCCCGCTAAAAAAACATAGTCCTGCGCGTGAGTTTGGACAACGACAGGCAACACTTCGGTGATCAGACCGTCATGCGTCAGGGAAGTTTTTAGTCTCAGTGCAAGCTTATCGCCGAAGTCGTTCTCATCGAGCACAACCATCGGTGTCTTTTCAGTGAACATGGAAGCCATGAACTGAGCATGAGAGGTAATAGAGTTGGAAAGTTCTTCAGCTTCCTCTGCCCGATCAAAAAGATCGAGTACAAAGTCTAAATACCCGTCAAAAAAACTGCTCAGTTCGATGGGATCGCTCAGATGGAGAACATCCGGTCGAACATCCAATTGACTACTCATAAGAGACCTTTCTGCTAAAAGAATGCACCAAAATCCGGGGAAGCCCTACCGCTTCCCCGCTGATTGAAAAATTACTTCGTTATCGTTTCGGTTACGGAGGGTTTGGGCACTGCCTGTGTGCTTTTGGGATCAGTATTTCGCATAATGCTCATGGCTGAAGCAATCATACTGCCCATATCATTCATATTGGCAGGTAAAAGAAGTGTATTGCTTTCTTTGGCCACTTGAGAGAAAGCCTGTACGTATTGTTCAGCCACCTTTAAATTGACGGCATCCATGCCGCCCGGAGCTTGTGTTGCCTCGGCAATACGGCGCAAAGCTTCAGCGGTAGCCTTAGCAATCGCAAGAGTCGCTGCTGCTTCACCTTCAGCTTTATTAATTGCCGCCTGTTTTTCACCTTCAGATTCGGCAATTGCCGCTTCTCGGGCACCGGTTGCTAAGTTAATCTGTTCCTGCTTACGACCTTCAGAAGCGGCCACCACGGCACGCTTTTCACGCTCGGCTGTAATCTGCTGTTGCATGGCCTGTAAAATCACAGCTGGCGGCGTCAGATCCTTAATTTCATAGCGTAAAACCTTCACGCCCCAATTCAGTGCCGCTTCATCGATGGCACTTACAACAGAACGGTTAATCAAGTCACGCTCTTCAAACGTTTTATCCAATTCCATTTTGCCGATCACGCTTCTTAAGGTCGTTTGAGCCAACTGCGTAATGGCAATCACGTAATTGCTGGTGCCGTAACTGGCGCGGGTCGGATCGGTCACTTGGAAAAAGAGCACACCGTCAACGGACAACTGCGTGTTATCTTTTGTGATACAGACCTGGCTCGGGGTATCGAGCGGGATTTCTTTTAATGAATGCTTATAGGCCACGCGATCAATAAACGGAATCACCACATTGAGGCCGGGCGAGAGCACCGCATGAAATTTTCCCAAGCGCTCCACAATCCAAGCTGACTGCTGGGGCACCACTTTAATTGCCTGAAAAGCAAACACAATGGCCAAAACAGCCAAAACCAAAGTAAAAATCATGAATCCGCTCATTTTTTATTCCCGCTTTCTTAATTAAATTTTTTCAGATAAAGCATACTGCCTTCGACACGTACAATGACGTAAGCACCGCTTTCTTGGGGTTCACCTTCGATAAGTTTCGCCTGCCAATTGGCTCCTCGGTAGAGTACCGTCGTCATACCGGCTTCGTTCCACTCTTTAACCTCTACGACCTGTCCTTCATCGAGGTTTTGCAAAGCATGAGCTTGGGCATCGCTTTTGGTCGGAATGGAACGAATACGACGCACCCAGATTGAACCCACAATAGCGATCACAGCAAAAAGTGAAATCTGCCACTCAAGACTCATCCCGAACCAGGCAGCACCCGAAGCCACCAGTGCAGCCGCAGCCAATACCAACAGATAAAACGTGGTGGCAATGAGCTCAACAATGCCCAACAAGGCCGCCAGAATTAACCATAACGTTGCAGCACTCCATGTCATTATTGATTATCCTTCCTCGTTTCAGTTTACTTCGTCTCGGAGACTCCGGGCAGAGCCTTCACAGCAGTCTTGACCTCTTTTGTCTCTTTATCCTCTTTTGGCTTATCGGATTGCCGTTTGGGCTTTGAGACGGCTCTCAAGCCTCGAGGACCGCACACATAACTCAAAATGGTTTTAGCCGCTTCGTGACGCAATTGCAGCAGATGCTCCAGATGATCGGGCAATTCGCCTTTGGAATTCATAAAGAAATCTTCTTCTCCAGTCTTATCGGCAATCGCGACCACTCGAGCTTCGGGATCCGTTTCACCCACCACGTCAACAATCTTTCTGGCACTCACCGGATCGGTCGTTGATACCACGACCCAACGGGCACGATCAATGCCGGCAAACTCCAACGTCTGACGTTGCATGGCATCACCCAAAATGAAATGATCGCCCAACTCCTCTTTCATTGAGCGCTCAATGTTTTTCTCAATGATGACCACGTCGACCTTTTTAGCCCTCAGCCCTTCGGAGAGTTCGCGCCCGAGTACGCCCGCCCCCACAATAATGACTCGGTCGCGTTTGGCTGCCTTTTCCTCTTCGATATCGTCCTCATCTTCTTCGACTGTAGGATTTTCTTTGAGGAAATAGCGCTTATGAATCGGCTCAACCAAGGCAAACAGTAAGGGATTGAGGGCGATACTGATAATGCCGCCCGCTAAAATCAAGGACATCCCTTCGGCAGGCAAGAGTCCCAAAGACAAGCCTAAGCCCGCCAAGATAAATGAGAATTCACCGACCTGAGCCAAGGCTGCACCGACCGTGAGCGCATCCTTGTAGCTTCGTCCCATGATTTTGACCCAAACGGCCGCCGTGATGCTCTTGCAGACAATAATCACGAAAACGATACCCAGGACGTGCAACGGGTTATCAATAATGATTCTGGGATTAAAGAGCATGCCCACACCGAGAAAGAAGATCACGGAGAAAGCATCCTGAAGCGGCAAGGTTTGTAAGGCTGCGCGGTGTGAGTATTCACTCTCACGCATCATCATGCCGGCAAAAAAGGCACCCAAGGCAAAGGAAACGTTGAAAATCTGAGCGCTTGCGTAAGCCACCCCAATAGCGATGGCAATGACGCAGAGCGTAAACACTTCCTGAGAACCGGTTTTAACCGCTTGGAAAAGCACCCAAGGCAAGACTCTTCGACCGATCACCAGCATCGAAGCAATAAAACCGATGATTAAAACCCCGGTTTCCAAAATGGCGATCGTAATGGATCCGTCGGTAGAAGCATCGCCCTTAAAGAACGTGGCAATAGAAGGCAGCAACACCAATAAAAGTACCGTCACCAGATCTTCGACCACAAGCCAACCGACGGCCAATTGACCTCTTGAGCGCTGCAACCAACCTTTGGCTTCCAAGCCCTTCATCAACACCACGGTCGAAGCGCACGATAGAGACAAGCCGAGAATGAAAGCTTCTCCCCAAGTCCAGCCCCACCAGTGGGCCATTCCCATACCGATAGCCGTGGCAATAGCCATTTGAATAATGGCACCGGGCAAAGCAACGGTTTTGACGCGAAGCAGATCGGTAAGCGAAAAATGCAAACCCACCCCGAACATCAAAAGCATCACACCGACTTCGGACAATTCGCTTGCCAGCGTCACGTCTCCGACAAAACCGGGCGTCGTCGGCGCAATACAAACACCGGCTAAAAGATAACCCACAAGAGCAGGAAGTTTTACCTTGGTCGCCGCAAAGCCTAAAACCAGAGCTAATCCCAGCCCCCAGGCCAGGGTCGCAATCAGTGCAAAATCGTGGTGCACGGGCTTGGTCCTAAAAAATCGATTGAATGAAGAAAAACAACGGCAAAAAGGCGTCAATAGCCGCCAAATGTCCAGGTTTTAATTTTACGCATTCAAACGATTGATTTAGCGGTTTGATTAATCTTTTTTCAATCTTCTCCGCTAAAAAATCTCGACGAAAAAAAGACCGAAAGCGATGAAACCTTCGGTCTTTTTATTCGTTTAATGACTATTTGTCATTATTTGCTTTGAGCCAAGCGTCTCCAGGTATCGACCACCGTATCCGGGTTCAGGGAGATGGATTCAATACCTTCGTCCATCAACCATTGAGCCAGATCTTCGTGGTCGGACGGACCCTGACCGCAGATGCCGACATACTTGCCGCGAGCACGGCAGGCACGGATCGCCATCGAAAGCAGAATCTTCACAGCTTCATTGCGTTCGTCAAAGCTTGCGGCAACGAGACCGGAGTCGCGGTCCAGACCCAAGGTCAACTGCGTCATGTCGTTGGAACCAATGGAGAAACCGTCAAAGTAGTCAAGGAACTTATCGGCCAAGACAGCGTTGGACGGGATTTCGCACATCATGTTGACGCGCAAACCGTTTTCACCGCGCTTGAGACCATTGCGTTCCATGATTTCGATGGTTTGACGGGCTTCGTCGAGCGTACGCACGAACGGCACCATCAATTCAACATTGGTCAGACCCATCGTGTCGCGAACGAACTTCATGGCACGGCATTCCATACGGAAGCATTCGGCAAAGGTGTTCGCAATATAACGGGAAGCACCGCGGAAGCCCAACATCGGATTTTCTTCATCGGGTTCGTAGCGGTCGCCGCCGATCAACTTGCGGTATTCATTGCTCTTGAAGTCAGACAAGCGAACAATGACCTTCTTCGGCCAGAAGGCAGCAGCAATCGTCGCCACGCCTTCGGCAATCTTCATTTCGAAGAAATCGACCGGGCTCTTGTAGCCGGCACTCAAGCGTTCCACAGCGTCACGCAATTCACCGTCAACATTGGGGTAATCCAACACGACTTTCGGGTGGATACCGATATTGTTGTTAATGATGAATTCAAGACGGGCCAAACCGACACCCTTATTCGGGATCGATTGGAATTCAAAGGCCAACTGCGGATTGCCCACGTTCATCATGATCTTCACGGGGATTTCGGGCAGGGCACCGCGCTTGACTTCTTCAACCTGGACTTCCTGGCGACCTTCATAGATCTTACCGGTGTCGCCTTCAGCGCAGGAGACCGTCACTTCCATGTCTTCGGCCAAGCGTTCGGTTGCATCACCACAACCCACAACGGCAGGAATACCCAATTCACGGGCAATAATGGCGGCGTGGCAGGTACGGCCACCGCGGTTGGTAACAATGGCGCTGGCGCGCTTCATCACCGGTTCCCAGTTCGGGTCCGTCATATCCGTCACCAAGACGTCGCCGGCTTTGACGCGTTCCATTTCGCTTGCGTCTTCGACGATACGTACCGGGCCCATACCGATCTTCTGACCGATAGCGCGGCCCGTCACCAACACGCGACCCTTGCTCTTTAAGGTGAAGCGTTGTTGCACGTCGGCGTTGTTCTGGCGGCTCTTCACCGTTTCAGGACGAGCCTGCAAGATGTAAATCTTGCCGTCGATACCGTCTTTACCCCATTCGATATCCATCGGACGGCCGTAGTGCTTTTCAATGATCGTGGCAAACTTAGCCAATTCAATCACATCGTCATCGGTGATGGCGAAATGACGGCGATCTTCGGCGCTCACGTCAACCGTGCGCACGCTTCTGCCGCTCTTGGCGTCGGTATCAAATTCCATCTTGATCAATTTGCTGCCCAACGTGCGGCGAATGATCGGGAAGTTGCCGGCAGCAAGCATGGGCTTGTGCACATAGAATTCGTCAGGGTTCACAGCACCTTGAACGACCGTTTCACCCAAACCGTAGCTTGCGGTAATAAAGACCACTTGATCGAAACCGCTTTCGGTATCGAGCGTGAACATCACACCGGCAGCGCCCTTATCGGAGCGGCACATCCGTTGAACACCGGCCGACAATGCCACTTCAGAGTGGGTAAAGCCCTTGTGCACGCGGTAGCTGATGGCGCGGTCGTTATAAAGGGAAGCAAACACTTCACGCATGCGCGAGAGCACCTGGTCGATACCGACCACATTCAGATACGTTTCCTGTTGACCGGCAAAGGAGGCATCGGGCAAGTCTTCAGCAGTAGCAGAAGAACGAACGGCCACGCTGATTTCTTCTTGGCCGTCCTTTAACCATTCGTAAAATTCACGAATTTCTTTTTCAAGCTCAGCGGGGAAGGGTGCTTCTTCAATCATCTTGCGAATTTCGGCACCGGCCTGAGCAAGAGCTTTCACATCTTCTACGTTGAGATCTTTCAAACGATTATTAATGCGTTCTTCGAGGTTGTTGGCAGACAAGAACAAGCGGAACGCTTCAGCAGTCGTGGCGAAACCGTCAGGAACTCGGATTCCGGCGCTCGTCAGTTGGCTCAGTAATTCACCCAAAGAGGCGTTTTTACCGCCAACGCGATCGACGTCGGTCATACGCAGTTGGCTAAACGGAAATACATAACGACCTTGCGGCATTTTCTTCCCCCAAAAAGGATTGGATTGTTAGAATATCTGAATTGTAGCGACAACCGATTCATTTCGGGTAATTTTTTAACCTCAGGTCCTTTTATGTTCAATACTCTTGAAAAAGAAGAATCCGCCCAAAAAAGCGGTAAGCGCACTGTGTTCATTGTTTCCGACGCCACGGCCATCACGGCTGAAACACTGGCGCACTCGGTGCTCACACAATTTACCGATCTGCAATACGATCAGGTGCGCATCCCCTTTATTGATTCTCCTGAAAAAGCCATTTTGGCTGCTCAGAAAATCAATGACGCTTATATCAAAACCGGTGTGCGTCCCTTAGTTTTCTCTACTTTTGTCGACGTGAACATTCACAAAACGTTTACCGAAAAGTGTCAGGGATTTCGCATTGAATTTTTCAGAAGTTTCATCAAAGAAATCGAACAGGAAACGGGCCTGAAGTCCGCGCATTCGATGGGCCGCAGCCACGTCATCAAAGATGAAGAGCGCTATAACCGCCGTATTGAAGCCATCAACTACACTCTGGCTCACGACGATGGTCAAATGAACAAGGGGCTAAACGAAGCCGATGTGATTTTGGTTGGGGTGAGCCGCTCGGGCAAGACGCCGACGAGCCTGTTCCTAGCCATGCAGTTCGGTGTCAAGGCTGCCAACTACCCCCTCATCCCCGAAGACTTTGAACGAGGCGAATTGCCTGAAGTCCTTCACGATAAGCGCGATAAACTTTTCGGCCTGTCGATTTCTCCGGAACGCTTGTCTCA
>ERZ827186.836-NODE-836-length-30151-cov-3.845494_pt1 | contig 30151 bp, 24 predicted proteins | sample MGYA00519918_ERZ827186 | MGnify/ENA primary metagenome ERZ827186 (study PRJEB31778, sample SAMEA3449275) | human gut metagenome | biome: human gut; feature: human-associated habitat; material: faeces | place: United Kingdom | collected 2010/2012 ...
CGGTGGACTGTGCATATACCCGGATATCCCCGAATATTCGTTCCGCGAGCTGCTTGCCTATGAAAAGGAAAGCGCCGGAATGTGCTTTTCCGGGCATGTTCTTGACGGTTATTCAAAGCATATCTCGGGACTTGATACGGTATCTCTCGGTGAGCTTGCCGGAGATGGGGAAAACGAGGGCGTCAGAGACAGACAAGCCGTGACCGTGGCGGGGATAATAGTTTCCGTTACAAGAAAGACGACACGCGGCGGCGAGACAATGGCTTTTTTCACGCTTGATGACAGCTTCGGCAAATGTGAGGTCATTGCGTTCCCGAAGATGTATGATAAATACAGTGGCATAATACGCGAGGATGAAGCGGTGACTGTCCGCGGTACGCTTTCGGTCCGCGAAGGAAATGACGGGGACGAGGTGAAGATTCTCCTCGGATATATATCCCCGCTTATCCCGAATGAAAGATACCGTGAACAGAAAAATAATGCCGTAACCGATAAGCCCGCCGTCTCCGGCACGCCGGTGCAGGTAAAAAAGGCTCCGGCGGTACTGTATATCCGGGTCCCCTCACGTGACAGTTTGATATACAGAAAATGCGCCAATCTCGTCGGTATATTTGACGGCGGACTGCGCACGGTGTTTTACTTTGCGGACGAAGCAAAATACGAAAACAATCCCATCGGCGCGGATATCGGCGGATGCCTTATTGCCGAGCTGTGCGCCGAGGCGGGAAAGGAAAATGTCGTTCTGCGCTGATATCAGGTGAGCAGATCCTCAAGCGCAGAACGCAGGGCATCGCGATCGGTAAAAATTATCCCGCCGTTCAGAAGCTCCGCTTCTTCCGTATCGATGAGTTCGGGATCGTACGGCGCCGACCACAGGAGCTTTCCGCTTGTACCGATGATCTCGAGTACTCCGGCTTCGTACCTCAAAAGATACATGTCGGTACCGTACAGACCGGCACTCTCCGCCGAGGATGTATCGGCTTCGGTGTGCGTGGCGGAGGTTTCGTCGTATGGCTCACTCATGTGAGAGGGCGATGAACTGTCGTCGGCGGTGTTTTTGCCGTGGCTCGCAAAGGCATCCGAGCATATTACGACTGCCGCCGTTGAAAGCGCGAGAGAAATTACGGCGGCTATCGTGACCGCCGCCATGAGCTTTTTCTTCATTTTTACTGTTCTCCTTTATTTTATTTCCGGACGCTCCGCGAGCGTCGCGGGGCGAAAAAACTCTTTTTCATTATTATTGTCCCGAATTCATAATATATTCAAATAAGGGTGGTAAAATAAGTGAAACAGTCCCGTTGCATCCGCAGCCGTTGTGCGGAATGAAATAACCTATAACAAAAATCGAAGGTCAAGGAATGCAAAAAGATATAAACTGGCATAACGAAATAAAAAAGGCGGGAAAGATCTTTCTGCACGGCGTTGGAGTGTTCTTCCGCGGTTTTATAAACGTGCTCGTTACATTTCTGCTTATATGTGCGCTGACGGGGATTATCGTAGCGTGCGCGTTTACGATATATATAAAGAACTACGTCCAGACAGAGGTGGACATCTCGCAATATAAGCTGGATTTCAATGCTTCCACCACCACGCGCGTTTACCGTTATAACTTCACCGACCGTTCAAATCGCGTCGGCGAGGCTGTCGAGCTTGAAAACGAGCGCCTTTACGGTCCGAAGAACAGCATATTTATTGAATACGATAAGATCCCGATGAATCTTCAGAACGCCTTCATTGCGGTCGAAGACAAGCGCTTCCGTACACATGACGGCGTGGACTGGCTGCGCACGATAAAGGCGGGCGCGAACTTCTTCCTCGGCTTTGACAGCTCAAGTTACGGCGGCTCAACGCTTACACAGCAGCTTATAAAAAACGTGAGCGGTGACGACTCATACAAAATACAGCGTAAGATACAGGAGATACTTTGGGCGCTCGACCTTGAAAAGAAGATGGAAAAGGAAGAGATACTTGAGCTGTATCTCAACATTATAAATCTCGGCTCCGGGTGCTACGGAGTACAGGCTGCGGCAAACAAGTATTTCGATAAGGATGTCAGCGAGCTTACACTGATAGAGTGTGCCGCCATTGCCTCGATAACCAAAAACCCGGCACGGTACAATCCGATAACACATCCGGAGGAAAACCGTGAGCGGCGCAATACCGTGCTCGATCTGATGCTTGAGCAAGGACTTATCAACAAGCGCGAGTATGACGAGGCATATGACAAAGAGCTTGTGCTGAATGTTCACGATGATACGCGTGAGATAAATGTCAACTCGTGGTATACCGATATGGCAATAGAGGATATCATAAGCGACTATGCCGAGCAGTACAAGGTATCGCGCGAAATGGCGGCGCTGAAGGTCTACAACAGCGGCTGGCAGATATATCTTCTGGTCGATGAGCGTATACAGAGCATACTTGAAGAGACCTATCTTGACGATTCGAATTTTCCTGAAAACAAATCCGGTATTCCCGCACAGTCGTCTGCGATAGTGATCGATCCCGACACGGGAGATATACTCGGTGTTGTTGGCGCCCGCGGCGAAAAGACAGGCAACCGTATACAGAGCTACGCGACCTACACAAAGCGTTCGCCGGGTTCATCCATAAAGCCGCTTGCGGTATACGCTCCGGCTATCGAACGCGGTCTGATCACGTATGCCTCAGTGTTCGACGATACTCCGTTCACCTTTACAAATGATACCGCATGGCCCAAGAACTTCGACTACTATTATCGCGGGCTTACAAACGTGAAATATTCTGTCGAAAATTCGCTCAACACCGTTTCCCTTAAGGTGCTTGAGCTTGTGGGGCTTGATAATTCGTTCTGTTTCTGCCGCGACACTCTCGGACTTGAAAATCTGATCGAGTCGAAAACGCTTGAAAGCGGAAGAACGCTTACCGACAAGGGGTATGCCGCGCTTGCGCTCGGACAGCTCAACTACGGTCTTACCGTGCGTGAAATGACGGCAGCGTATTCGATATTTGCCAACCACGGCGTATACAACGAGTCTCACTCCTACCTCAAGGTGCTTGACAGCGTCGGAAATACGATATTACAGAACGATTACAAGGGAACAATAGCGCTCAGCGAGGCGACGTCGTCCATAATGACCAAGCTTCTGCAGAATGTTGTTGCCCACAGCGGATATATAAAGCTCGATTCAAAGATAGAGCTTGCCGCCAAAACAGGTTCGGCAGGTGACAACTATGACAGGTGGTTCGTAGGTTACTCGCCGTATTACATTTGCGGTGTATGGTATGGCTATGAATATCCTAAGGCTATTCCCGGTGACAACCCGTCTGGTATCGTGTGGAATACAATGATGACGGAGATCCATCAGCCGATATTCGATGCGGTGGAAAACGGTACCGAGACACTGAAGACATTTACCGTCTCAGATGATGTGATAAAGTGTACCTACTGCAAATATTCAGGCAAGCTCATGACGGACGCCTGCCGCAACGACCCGAGAGGGAACTGCGCCGAGACCGGCTACTTCCTGCGCGGTACTCAGCCGACGACCGAATGCGACCGTCATGTATGGGTGCTTTTTGATTCGGTGACCGGCGGAGTTGCGTGCGATAAATGCCCGGTCGAGAACCTTGAACAGAGGACGCTGGTGCTTGTCAACCGTAGCTTCCCGATGGAGGTCTATGTGAGCGACACGCAGTATACCTGTGTAAAATCCTCTGAAGGCATAAGACCTTATTCGAACAAATATTATCCCTATTATCAGTACCTCTCGGGCAACGGCAGATATTACGGAATGCATTCCGGAAGCGGGCTGCCCTACAATCACGCATGCACGGAGCATGCCGACAGCGAAGCATGGATAATTGATGATAACCATCATCCCGGCTCGGGCATAATTCCGGAGGACACCGAGATTCCCGAGATCATCACCGAGGTTGCATGGCTGCCCGGCGGATGGGGCGAAGGGGAGTATCTCTTCGACCTCGACAGACGCTCCATGGAACTGATGAGATTAACATTATGTTAAAAGGGTAAAATCTGCACTAATCCTATTGACAAAATTGTCGCGGTATTGTATAATTCTATCGTACTGGATCGCACCTGCGGCGTAGAAAAAAATACGCCGCAGGACGATATCAAGAAAGGCATGGTATTTCAAAATGAAAGCAAAAAAAATCATCTCGCTTGTTATGGCAGCATTGATGCTTGTCGGATGCTCCGCAATGTTTATTTCCTGCAAGGGCGACGGCAGCAACGGCGGCGAAACCGGAAATAAGATCGTGATTTCCGTTGAAGTATATTACGTCGACAACGATGGTGCCGACGCAATATTCCTTAAGGCATCCGAACTGAAGGTCGATGCCGAGTCCTCGGTAAATGATGCTCTGATAGCACTCATCAACGAGAGAAAAGGTACATACAAGGCTCTTGCGGACGGATCTGTTGATTCGATTACCTTTGAGGGTGAAACGCTGGCGCAGAAGAGCACTACCGTATCCAGCAGTGCCGAATCCGCCACTTTCAAAAACACTCACTTTGAGTGGACCGTAAACGGAAGCACTCCCGAAAAAGTGACCTCGCTGACCTGCAAGGTCGCAGACGGCGACAAGGTAGTTTACAGACTTCTCACAGAGGAACAGACCGTTACTCCCTGACCTATAATCAATATTGGGTGCCGCGCTTTTTGCGCGGCACCCAAAAAAATGCCCTGACGGGTGCTCCGTCGGGGCAGAAGGGCTGTTGCGTTTACGCGGCAGCCTGTGCTGTTTATATTATCATACTATTATACCGCCGCCGAGAAGCTCGGTATCGCTGTAAAAGACCGCAGACTGACCGGGAGCCGGCGCGCGCTCAGGGCTTACAAATTCCACACAGTAAATATCCGGCGATTCGGTCGGAACGACCGTAGCCTCGGAGCATTTGCGCGTATAGCGGGTCTTGACCGTTGCGCGGAAGGGTGTACGCGGCGGCTTGCCGGATATGAACGTGACATTCCGCACTGTTATTTCATTGCGGTAAAGCTCCGCTTCTTCGCAAAGGATGATGCGGTTTGTCGCCGCGTCGATCCTGCCGACATAAAGCGGCTTACCGGCTGAAATGCCCAGTCCCTTGCGCTGTCCCGGAGTGTAGTTGAGTATTCCCGTGTGTCTTCCGAGAACGTTTTCGCTCGTATCGGTAAAAACGCCGGCGGGAGGAAGTTTATGCACGACTGACGCGATAAACGATTTGTAGTCTCCGTCCGGTATAAAGCAGATGTCCTGACTGTCGTGCTTTGAGGCTGCCGATGATCCGTTCTCGGCTGCAATGCGTCGCACGTCGCTTTTTTTAAGCCCGGCAAGCGGGAATATAAGACGCGAAAGCGTTGACTGCCCGAGCGTGTAGAGAAAGTACGTCTGATCCTTGGCGGTATCATGTGCCGCGCACAGATGATATCTGTCGTCTCCGTGCTTTATCGCAGCATAATGTCCTGTGGCTATGAAGTCAAATCCGTGCGCATCGGCGTATGATATCATCTCGGGAAATTTCATTGTTCTGTTGCATACAACGCACGGATTTGGCGTTCCGCCCGAGCTGTATACATTTATAAAATCGTCGATAACGTTTCTGCGGAATTTTTCCCGCACGTCAAGCGATATGTGCGGTATGCCTATCTCGGCGGCAGCGCGTGCGGCTTCTGCGGCAGCAGAGCCGCTGCCGCATGATTCCGACATTGCGTCTGTCATTATAAATGTTATTCCGGTAACGCTGTATCCGGATTTTTTCAGCAGAAGAGCCGATACGGTGCTGTCAACGCCGCCGCTCATTCCGAGCAGAACTTTTTTCATCTTTCAGGTCCCTTGCGCTTATTGCCGTACGGATATTGCCGTACAGCGTTGACTATTATACATCATGATCGCGTTTTTTTCAAGCGAGGAATACAATGACGTGCAAAATTTACATTTTAGTATGGTTTTCAGCTTAACTATATTGTATAATAAAATAGATTATAGAAATACTCAATGACCGAAAGGCTTATGCGATGAAACTTGAAACACTTTTATTCGGTGATTACAGCAAAAGACAGCTGAAAAAGATCAAAGGCGCTGCCGACGCTGTTGATGCGCTGGCGGAAAAATATAAATCGATGAGTGAGGAGGATCTCCGTTCGGTAACTCCGGGCTTCAAGGCGAGGCTTGAAGCGGGTGAAACGCTTGAGGAGCTACTTCCCGATGCATTTGCCGCAGTGCGCGAGGCGGCTGACAGAGTGCTTGGCAAACGCCCCTTCCGCGTTCAGGTGCTGGGCGGTATACTGCTTCATCAGGGCAGGATTGCGGAAATGAAAACCGGTGAAGGAAAAACGCTTGTTGCCACAATGCCGGCATATCTCAATGCCCTTACCGGTAAAGGCGTTCACATAGTTACCGTCAATGATTATCTTGCCGTGCGTGACGCAAGCGAGATGGGACGTATTTACGAATATCTCGGACTGCGCACCGGCGTTATCACAAAGGAAATGTCGGCAGTCGAAAAACGCCGTAACTATGCTGCCGATATAACCTACGGTACCAACAATGAGTTCGGATTTGACTATCTTAGGGATAATCTCCAGACAAGCCTTGAGGCGCAGATGCAGCGCGGGCACAATTTTGCAATAATCGATGAGGTGGACTCCATTCTTATCGACGAGGCACGTACGCCGCTTATCATTTCGGGTATGAGCGGAAAATCGACCGACATATATGAAAAATGCGACGCGGCGGTGCGCAAGCTCTCCAAAAAGGTAATAAAGGAGATCGACACCAAAGCCGAGACCGACGACGAGAATTTCGACTATATCGTTGATGAGAAGCATTCGAGCGCCGTTCTTACGCCGCGCGGAGCCAAAAAGATTGAAGAATTTTTTGGTATAGAAAATCTCAACGACCCGGAAAACGCAAGTATAGCGCACAATGTCAATCAGTCTATCCACGCTTACGGTGTCAAGAAAAGAGATATCGACTACGTTGTAAAGGACGGAGAAATAATAATCGTTGACCCGTTCACAGGCAGACTTATGCCCGGAAGACGGTATCAGGACGGTCTGCATCAGGCGCTTGAGGCAAAGGAGCATGTGAATGTTCAGTCCGAAATGAAGGTCACGGCGACTGTCACGATACAGAATTATTTCCGCATGTATCACAAGCTCTCGGGTATGACCGGTACGGCAATGACCGAAGAAGAGGAGTTCCGCGAGATATACGGTCTTGACGTTGTTGAAGTTCCCACAAACAAGCCTATGATAAGGGTAGATCACCCTGACAGGATATTTACCGATGAGGAGGCTAAGTTCCGCGCCGTTATCGCACTCGTTGAAGCGTGCAGAGCGAAGAACCAGCCTGTACTTGTGGGTACTGCGTCAGTCGAGAAATCCGAGTTGCTTTCAAGAATGCTCAAGGCACGCGGCGTGAAGCATAATGTTCTCAACGCAAAGAATCATGAGCGCGAGGCGGACATCATAGCAGAAGCCGGACGCGCCGGCGCCGTTACGATAGCCACAAATATGGCAGGACGAGGAACCGACATCATGCTTGGCGGAAACCCTGAGCATATGGCGAAGCAGGAAATGACGCGTATGGGACTTCGTCCGGAGCTTATAGCGCTTTCAACAGGTACTGCGCCGACCGAAGATCAGGATATCAAAAATGCACGCAATACATTCCGTATGTACTACGATAAGTACAAGGAAGAAATAAAGCCGGACCGCGAAAAGGTGCTGGCGGCGGGCGGACTTTATATCATAGGCTCGGAGCGTCACGAAAGCCGTCGTATTGACAATCAGCTTCGCGGCAGATCCGGACGTCAGGGCGACCCCGGAGAATCAACGTTTTTCATCTCCCTTCAGGATGATCTTATGCGTCTGTTTGCCGATCCCGCAAGACTGCAGAGGCTTTCGGCGCTTGCGTCAAATCTTACCGATGAATCGGGCGACATGTCGCAGAATATCAGACTCTTCTCAAATGTTATCGAAAGTGCGCAGAAGCGTATTGAAAGCCGCAACTTCAAGATAAGAAAGAATGTTCTTGAATACGACGATGTTCTCAATGAGCAGAGAAAAACGATATATCAGCAGCGCGATGAGATACTGCATGAGGGCGATCTTTCGGGACAGATAAAAAATATGATAGCCTCTACGATCGCGGAATCGGTTGAAAATGCCACCTCGTCCGCCGACAAGAGCGATTGGGATATAGACGGACTGCGCCGGAAATATCTCGGATGGGTCTGCCATGAGGAGGACCTCAACTATACTGCTGACGAACTGGCGCACGTGACCGCCGGAGAAATGACAGAACTGCTCCAGAAAAATGCGGCGGAGCTTTACGAAAAACGTGAGGCGGAGGCAGGCAGCGACCGTTTCCATCGTTTTGAACGCAATACACTGCTGCATAACATTGATGAAATGTGGCTGGATCATATCGACGACATGGAAAATCTCAAGCAGAACGTAATGCTCCAGTCTTACGCTCACAAGGATCCGCTCACAGAATATAAATTCCTCGGTTCGAACATGTTCGGCGATCTTATAACCGAGATAAGAGACAAAACGGCACGCGAGATGCTTACCGAGCGCATTCCGGAGGTTATAGTCATTACCCCCGAGATGATAAAGAATATGCGTATGGGACGCAGCGCCGAGCAGAACAAAAAGCCGTCGTCGATATCTATGCCGCATGCCGATAAGATCGACCGTAATGCCCCCTGCCCGTGCGGAAGCGGTAAAAAGTACAAAAAATGCTGCGGCGCCAAGTCGCAGGAGAACGGTAACGGTTGATGGGCTTCGGACTGTTGTTTATAGGATATCTGATCGCCTTTCCCATGACGGTGACGCTCTACGGATGGGTACTGAGGATAGTCGGCTGTATCGTAATGGCAGTCGGGTGCCGCAGGATCAGTGAATATTTTCGTGGTTTTTGCTATCCGTGCATTATTTCTGTGCTGTATGCTGTAAGCGGAGTAGCTGAGGGAGCATTCTGGGCTGTCGGACGTTTTGTCGGCGAGGATGCTGTTCCCGCGGCAGTTATCAGCGCTGAGAGCTGGATATGGTTTGCCGTAGTTCTGATATTCCACCTTGTACTCAACTGGGAGCTAAGCCTGGCAGATGCCGGGGTCGGTATATCCGCTCAGCGTTCAACGGCACTGACTGCGGCGTTCATTTCGGTGCTTTGGGCGGCAACTTATGTGCTGGGAAAAGCAAAATTGATCGCGCCGGGCTTTTACCCGATAATGCTTTTTGTATTGATGGCTGTTACCGCTGTTGCAATATACGGCAGTTACCGACATATATGTCCGGAGGGCGAGGAAGGGAATATGTCTCGACGAAAGACCGGCATTGGTTTTGTAGATCGTTTCTTTGAGGAGCTTGACAAGCGTGAGGCACGTGCGGTCGAAACCACGCGCGCCGAGATAGAAGAACGTAAACGCAAGCGTGAGGAAAGCCGTCAGAGCAAACGCAAAAGCAAAAAATAATTTTTAACTGTAAAAAAGCAGAGGTGTATTGCATGATATCCGAAAAAAAATATGGCCATATGGGACTTGCGTTGCTGATTGCTGCACCTGCGATCATTTTCAACCCCGATATGGCTGTGGTCGATATTCTGCCTGATTTTATTGCGTATATTATGATATCTGTCGGAATAACGCGCATGTCTTACATTTGCCCGCAAATCGAGACGGCATTACCGCGCTTCAGATGGGCAACTGTGGCGTCCGGGGCAAAGTTTATTTTGATGTTCTGGGTATTCGGCATGTCCAATCAGAACGAAAGACCCATGATAATACTGCTGTCCGCTTTTTCAATGGCAGTCATCGAGCTTATAATTACCGTTCCGGCATGGTGCGGATTGTTTGACGGTCTGCTTTACCTCGGTAGCCGAACCGGCGCTATGGTACCGTATAGCTCTAAGCGCGGAAGGGTAACTATCACCGGCTATGCAAAGGCGGTCACTGTTGTGTTTTTGTTCGTCAAGCCGCTTTGTTCGGTCCTTCCCGAATTTGCCTCACTGAGTATGGGCGGGTTTGACGATACAAAGTTCAACTGGTACGAGTTTATCGGGCTTTTGCGTGAATTCGGCATCTTTTTCGGACTTATAGCGGGTGTCTTTTGGCTTATTGTTGTTGAACGCTATTTTATCAGACTTAAAAATGACAGCGAATTTGTACCTGCGCTGCGCCGTAAGTACAACGAAGAGGTTGCGGAGGGGGATATACGCTTTACCAAGAGGCGTATCGGTCTTGCTTTTGCGATGCTTGCCGCCGCGTTCTTCTTTGAGATGGACATAATGTTTGAATACAACAATATAATTCCCGATGCGCTCGCTGCCGTTTGCTTCCTTGCTTTTTTCATGATACTCGGCTCCGGTATATTCCCGGAATGGAAGACAGGCGCGATCATCTCGGGAATTTACGTGGTGGTAGCCGGAATAAGCGATTGGTTACAATATGATTTCAACAGAAAATACTTCAATGCTTCGGTATGGCAGAGTAGCATTGTACGCAATGCATTTTTGGTGAGGTGCGCGTTTGTCATTGTTTCGTCGGTGCTTTTCATGGCAGTCGTCCTGATCGCTGCCAAGGCGCTGAAGCATATAGTTTATACACACGCCGGCTTTATTGCGGAAAATTCGGATGCCGCATTCCGTGAGGCGAAGCTTGCCGAGATCCGCAGCTCGCTTTACCGTTGGATACATGCCGTAGTAGTGATCGCGGCGGTATGTGCCGTCAGCTTTTGTATAGGTGATGCGATAATAACGATGAATTCATCGATATACGACAGTCTTGGCATCATATCCGGCGCAATGCGATTGCTTTCGGATGTGTGGTGGATAATAAGCGCGCTTTTATGCCTTGTCAACTTTATAGTTGTGCTGAAGGCGGAATCGGAGATCAGCGCCGAGATAGAAATCAGATATATGCTTGACTGAGACGCGAATAATTGCGCTTCATAACGGAAATACTTTACTTGCGGGTCCCCGCGAGGACCCGATAAATTTTCCGCCGTAAGGCATGGAGCGTTATTATGCAGAATCAGAACAAAAATCAGAATCAGAACCAGCAGACCAAAAATCAGCAGGAGCAGAATCAGCAGAACAACAGCAGGAATCAGAGCCGTAACCAGAACGGCCAGGAGCAGAACTGCCGCAACAACAAGGAAAACGACTGAATCCCGCATTGATCGGCTGAGATCGACTTCATTGTACGGGGGACTGCGGCGGTATTCGCCGCAGTCCGATGCCGGACATGACGAAAGGGTTATTTTACATAAATGGATAAAGAACTCATGAGCCGCTATTCGGCGGCAAAACGCAGACTTTTCGATAAGGTGCTCGAAGGCCTTAATCCGCAGCAGCGTGAAGCTGTTTTCACCGTAAACGGACCTCTGCTTGTTATAGCTGGGGCAGGAAGCGGAAAAACCACAGTGCTTGTCCGCCGTATAGCTCAGATCATACGGTACGGCAATGCGTATTATTCGGACAAGTGTGCCGCCGGGCTTTCGGAGGCATATGTCGGTGACCTTGAATCAGCTGCTGAGCTTTCGGCAGAAGATATTTCGCCTATACTTGACGAATTTGCGGTGGATGCCGCTGCTCCGTGGAATGTTTTGGCAATCACATTCACAAATAAAGCAGCCAACGAGATCAAGGCGCGCCTGGCGGCGATGTTCAATGATCCCGATATAGCCAAGGACGTGTGGGCGGGGACTTTCCACTCTATTTGCATGCGTATAATACGCAAGCATGCGGACCGTATAGGTTATACGGGGCAGGTGACCATATATGATACCGACGACCAGAAAAAGGCGCTGTCAAAGGCGATGAAAAGTGCAAATGTCGATGACAAGCAGTTTCCGCTGAAAACGGTGGCAGGCGTTATCAGCCGCGCAAAGGAGAAGCTGCTGACTCCGGATGCCTATGCTCTTGAGAACGGTGGCGGGTATCGTGAGCGCGAATTTGCAAAGGTATACAGTGTTTATCAGTCAATGCTGAAAAGCTCCAATGCAATGGATTTTGACGACATTATCATGCAAACTGTGATACTTCTGCGTGAAAATGAGGACATAAGACAGTATTACGCACATAAATTCAGATATGTTTGTGTTGATGAGTACCAGGATACCAATCTGGCACAGTTTGAGCTTTGTTCGCTGTTTGCTTCAGAGTGGCGTAATATCATGGTTGTCGGAGATGACGATCAGAGCATTTATCGCTTCCGCGGTGCTACGATCGAAAATATTCTTTCCTTCGACCGCCATTATCCTGATGCAAAAACGATAAAGCTGGAGCAGAATTACCGTTCTACCTCAAATATTCTCAACGCCGCCAATGCCGTCATTGCCAAAAACGAGTCGAGACACGCCAAAACGCTGTGGACTTCAAACGATGCCGGCGCACTTATTTCGTACCGCACGGCAGAGGATCAGATTGCCGAGTCGCGTGCAGTGGCTGATATTATCCTGAAGCATATCGCGACCGATAAATATACATACCGTGATTTTGCGGTCCTTTACCGCGTGAATGCGCAGGCGAGCAGTATTGAACGCACCTTTGCCAAAAGCGGGATCCCGTATCGTATATACGGCGGGGTGCGTTTTTCGGACCGCAAAGAAATACGCGATACGGTCGCATATCTGCAGGTCATAAATAACCATGCGGACCGCGAACGGCTTTTACGTATAATCAATGAGCCGCGCCGCAAAATAGGTGCCAAGACGCTTGAGGCGGTCGAGAATATTGCAAATGAAAAAGGCATATCGATGTTTGAAGTCATGGAGCATGCATCATCGTATACGGCATTGCTCCGTGCCGCGTCGATACTTGAAGCTTTTGCGTCAACGATCAATGAACTGACCGATATCCTTGCTTCCGGGTGCCCTCTTGACGCGTTCGTGCGTCAGGTGCTTGACAAGACCGGATATATGCAGATGCTTATCGATGCGGGTAAGGAGGAATCCGACCGCGTTGACAACGTTAACGAATTCATATCCGGTATCATTGAATACATGAAATCGACCGAAGAGCCGACACTTACCGGATTCCTTGAGGAAAATGCGCTTGTAGCTGATGTGGACAGGTTTGATGAGAGCGCCGATGCGGTCGTGCTTATGACGATACACTCCGCCAAGGGACTTGAATTTCCGATAGTGCTTATACCCGGTATGGAGGAGGGAATATTCCCGTCGTCCCAGGCGATAATGGATCCCGATGAGCTTGAAGAGGAGCGCAGGCTTGCTTATGTTGCCATAACGCGCGCAAAGAAAGAGCTTTACATACTGCGCGCCAAAACGCGCACTATGTACGGCAGAACGCAGTTCAACGCACCGTCGCGCTTTATCGAGGATATTCCTGCAGAGTATATCAACGAAGAGGAAGAATACGAAAAGAACAACGCCCCGGACGGGCGAGTGCCGTTCAGAGCGTCGTTTGATGAAGAGGGCAATGTAACTTATTCATCACGTCAGATGCGGACGCCCTCGGCGCGTCCGCGTGCATCGTCGATGTCGCGTGATAAACTCACGGTCAATCAGACTGCCGCCCCCAAGCGTGCAACCGGAGAGATTTTTGAGCCGGGTACCAGAGTACTGCACCCGGTGTTTGGCAAGGGGGAGATCATATCTGCTAAGGTCATGGGAGCCGACAGGCTGTACGAGGTCGTTTTTGACCGCGTGGGAACCAAAAAGCTTATGGGAAGCTACGCCAAGCTGAGGAAAGTATAATATAAAATGGGCGTTGAAAAACTCAAATTGAGTTTTTCAACGCCCATTTTATATTTATTTCGGCGGTTTATTGCCGCCAATAAAAACGAAAAACAAGGATATTGCGGGCAAAAACGATCAACAGCACCTTTATTTCAGCCGTTTATCCGAACGGCGGGACAAAAATGTTCCGAGACTTTGGAATATCTGCACCATTACAATCAGCAGTACTACCGTCAGAATTATCACGGGGTAATTATAGCGGTTGTAGCCTATCATTATGGCTATATTACCGAGTCCGCCGCCGCCTATCGCGCCGCTCATCGCTGTGTATCCGAGAATGGTCGTTATGGCGATGGCGGCATTTGATATGAGGGACGGAACACTTTCCGGTATCATTACCTTGGTTATGATCTGTAACGGCGTTGCGCCCATGCTGAGCGCGGCTTCGATAATGTTGGGATTGACCTCGCGCAGGCTTCCCTCTACAAGGCGCGCCACGAACGGGAACGCCGCTATAACAAGCGGGACGATCGATGCGGCAGAGCCTATCGTGGTACCGACGATGAGTCGTGTCAGCGGAAAGACGACAACGATGAGGATGATGAACGGGACCGAGCGGAGCAGGTTTACGATCATATTTATCGTTTTCATCAGCCAACGCGGCAGCGGTAGGATCCCGCCCTTATCACCGCAAACAAGTATAACACCGAGCGGCAGACCCAAAACAAATGCAAAGACGGTTGCAATCACTGTCACATAGAAGGTTTCCCAAATTGCAAACGGAATATCGTTTTTGAGAAGCTCAAACGCATAGCGGATCTTTTCCGCAGTAAACATATTTGACATGCTTAGACCTCCTCAACGGTTACATTTTCAATAGCGCCGAGATATTCCTTGACCGCAGCTGTCTTTTCCGCTCCACCGGGGACGCCGAGAAGCATTGAGCCGTAGGTCTTGTCGTCTATCGTGCGCGTAGCGGCAGAAACAATGTTTACAAGAACATTCTTTTCCTGCGCCATTTTTGCTATCCACGGTGTGCTTGCCGCTTTTGCGCCGTTGAAAATAATGCGCAGCCGTGTTTCATGTGCGGGGTTGGAAACGCTTTCATCCGCCCCGTTGGGGAAAACAAGCCTTCGCGCCGCTGCTGATTTGGGACTGGCAAAGACAGTACCCACGGCGCCGTCCTCAACTATCTCGCCGTTATCCAGTATAGCGACATGAGAGCATATCTCTTCAACAACGCTCATCTGGTGGGTGATAACGATAACGGTTATGCCGAGCCTGCGGTTTATTTCGCGTATCAGACCGAGTATCGAGTGTGTGGTATTGGGGTCAAGCGCGCTTGTCGCTTCATCGCACAGAAGGACCTGGGGGTCGGTAGCAAGCGCGCGCGCTATTGCCACGCGCTGCTGCTGACCTCCGGAAAGCTGGGCGGGATACGCCTTTGCTTTGTCGGGCAGACCGACCAGCTCCAACAGTTCGGCGGCTCTTTTTTCGGCTTTCTGCTTCGGTATGCCCGCAAGCTCCATCGGGAAGCAGATGTTTTTCAGGCAATTCTTCTGCATAAGCAGATTGAAGCCCTGAAATATCATGGTTATGTTCCGCCGTGCATTCCGTAGCTGCGCCGGTGAAAGCGATGTCATGCTTACGCCGTCTATCAGAACATCGCCGGATGTCGGGCGTTCAAGCATATTTATGCATCGCACAAGCGTGCTTTTTCCCGCACCGCTCATGCCGATTATCCCGTATATGTCACCGTCACCGACGGTCAGGTTTATATTGTTCAGAGCAGTGACCTTACCGCCCGCTCCGTCAAATGTCTTGCACAGATTTTTTATCTCTATCATTATCAGCCGCCGCTTTTTCGGATATTACTTCTTTATTTCGTCAAGCGACTTGTGGCTGGCAGAGTAAACCCCCATAGGTTCAACATGGATGGCAGCCACGGAAACGATGTGAGTGCCGTTTTCCTTATTGAAATCGTCGAGGTAGGGGGTGTGCTGGAAGTAGTTGGCGTCACATTCGCCGTTTTCAACGACATTATTGGGGACGATATAATCGGAGAATACCTTTATTTCAAGCGTGATCTGCTTGGCGGCAAGGAGCTTTTTGGCTACTTCGAGGATCTCGGCATGAGGTGTGGATGAAGCGGCGACGGTGATCTTTGTGCCTGCGAGAGCATCGTAGTCAATGGAGGTATCGTAGCCGTCGGTGGTGTTGTCTACTGTGCTTATTACTGCGCCGTTGTACTGCGTGGCGATGAAGTCCTTTACCTGGTTGCTTTCAAGAGCTGCCTTAAGAGCCTTGATCGCAGGAGTGTTTTCGGTTCCTTCCTTCACGGCAAGAATGTTGGCGTAAGCGGAGTAAGAACCTTCGATAGCCACAGAATCCTTGGTGGGATTGAGCGAGGCAGATATTGCGTAGTTGGAGTTGATAACAGCAAAGTCAACATCCTTGAGGACGTTGGGGAGAGAAGCAGCTTCTATTTCTCTGAACTTGATGTTGTAGGGATTTTCAACTATGTCTCTTACAGTGGCGGTTATGCCGGCACCTTCTTTGAGCTTGATAAGTCCGTTGGCTTCAAGCAGAAGAAGCGCGCGAGCTTCATTTGTGGAATCGTTGGGAACGGCAATTTCTATGTCCTTGTTGCCGCCGCATGATGCGAGAGAAGCAATGGCAAGAATTGCGAGAATCGAGGCGAGGAGAAGAGAAGTAAATCTTTTCATGATTGTGGACTCCTTTTTTGAAGGTTAAATATATTAAAAGGGGAGCGCCGATGGCGTTCCCCTTTTTTGACATCTTGGACTTTTGAATCCTTATATCATACCCCGGAAGGCTGCACATCGGAAATATTGGCGCGACAAAGCATGCATATGGAGCACATGCACATCGACATCATCATATCCATTGCAACGCATGCGAGCTTCTTCATGGCGCCTCTCCTTTTTTTCCGACATTTAATTTCGATGGGTGTATTTTATCACACACAACCTGTCTTGTCAATAGGTTTTCGCCTTTTTTTGCACCGTGATTTGTTTTTTGTTGAAAATATGCAATATGAGATTGCATATGATGCAAAAAACGTGCGGTTTGATCATATGATATTCAACCCGCGGTAACTGTGATGCCGGTTTTTTCATACTATGTAGCAGCGGGGCTCTTAAATACTCCGCAAAAAACATATTCAGGGTTGTCAGTTATGAACTATAAGATCAAAGCCGCGCTGCTTGGCGGAGATATGCGTCAATCCGCCGCGGCGCGTTTTTTATCGGAAAGCGGTCTTGAATGCGCGGTCTGGGGTATGGACCCCGGTGCTGACATAGGCGGGTGCGTGAGGTGCGATGATTGGCGTTCGGCGGTCAACGGAGCGGCGGTCGTAGTACTCCCGTTGCCGGCATCATATGACGGCGTTCGTGTCAATTGCCCTATGTCGCCGGAATCAAGATTGAGACTTTCCACGCTTCTTGACGCTGTAAATGTCCCGGTGCTCGGCGGAAGGCTGCCGGATTTTCTTGTGAGATCGGCGGAAGAAAAGGAATTGAAGATATATGACTATTACGATTCCGAGGAGCTGAAAATAAAAAATGCTCTGCCTACGGCGGAGGGGGCTGTCAGTATTGCGATGCGTGAAATGGAACGCACGGTGAATGGCTGCCATGCGGCTGTCATCGGATACGGCAGAGTCGGCGGCACGACCGCAGGGCTTTTGCACTCCATGGGGGCGGATGTGACCGTTGCGGCACGCCGCAAAAGCGATCTTGCGCGTGCCGGCATATGCGGTATGAGGCAGCTTCATATCGACCCCGGAGAAACGATGTGCGGCATGGCAAGTCTTGCGCATGGGTACGATCTGATCATAAATACGGTCCCCGCGCGCCTTCTTTCGGGCGAGATACTTCACCGTATGAGTCCCGAGACGGTAATAATAGATCTTGCATCGGTCCCCGGCGGAATCGATCTCGACACTGCCGGAAAGCTGGGCTTGAATGTTACATGGGCGCTGTCGCTGCCCGGAAAATATGCTCCGATCACAGCCGGGATAATGATCGGTGAAACGGTGCTCTCATATCTTGAGAGCGAGGGGGTTATTGGAGAATGAAGATCGGTTACGCAATATGCGGCTCCTTTTGTACCATATCAAGGTCGCTTGATACTTTGGCTAAGCTGAAAGAGGAACGTCCCGAGGATGTGTTCGTTCCTATAATCAGCAATAACGCCGCATCGTTTGATACACGCTTCGGAAGAGCCGCCGATACGGTAAGCCGCGCTGCCGGCATATGCGGACGCGAGGCGATACTTTCGATCGTAGATGCCGAGCCGCTCGGACCGCGCGAGCCGCTCGATGTGATGATCATTTGTCCGTGCACCGGCAATACGCTTGCAAAGCTCGCGCTCGGAATAACCGACACATCCGTCACAATGGCGGCAAAGGCACATCTGAGATGCGACCGCCCGCTGGTGATAGCGCTTGCGACCAACGACGCAATGTCTGCAAATTTCAAAAATATTGCGGCGCTTATTGCCCGCAAGTGTGTATATTTCGTTCCTATGAAGCAGGATGATCCGGTCGGCAAGCCGCATTCGCTCGTTGCGGACTTTGCGCTTCTGCCGGAAACCCTGCGTGATGCCGAGAATTGCAGGCAGACGAGGAGGGTCTTTATATAAAACTCATTGCAATGCATACGTAGTTACCGCAATGTAATAATTACGCATTGATTTTGATGAAGGAATGTGATATAATTTTAAGTAAAATCAATGCAAAAGAGAAGGGAGCGCCGCATGGGGATATCCGGAAGATTCAGGGGCGGGGACGCCATCATCATTGCGGTGGTCCTTGTCGCGGCGGTCATTGCCGCATTGATCCCTTTTATACCGCGGGAGACCGGCAGGACCGTTGAGGTGCGCACGGCAGACGGGCAGGCAGAATACAGTCTTGGCACTCCGGGAGAATATCGGATAAGTTCCGAGGGCTACACTCTCATCCTCAAAATAGAGAACGGGAATGCAAGTATTTCGTCGTCGGATTGCAAATGCGGAATATGCACCGCACATGCACCGATCTCACATGCCGGGGAGAGCATTGTGTGCCTTCCGGCGGGGGTGACAGTGCGTGTCTGCGGGAAAGGCGGAGCCGATGGCGAAGCGGGATGAGCGGTCACGCGCTATACACAGGCTGTGCTTTGACGCCGCCGCGCTGTGCATGGCATTGGCTCTTTCATACATAGAGGAGGTACTGCCTCTCGGCGCGTTGGTCCCGCTTCCGGGTATCAAGCCTGGGCTTGCGAATATCGTCATAACGCTTGTGTTTTTTACGGTTTCGGGAGCGGATGCGGCTGCGGTATCATTTTGCCGTGTGCTCGTATCCGGGATGCTTTTCGGAAGCCCTGTTTCCGCAGTCATATCGTTCGGCGGCGCTGCGGCGGCATTTGTTATGCTTTGCCTTATAAGCCGGGTGCATGCGATGCATAAACGCATCACCTTTATCGGTGTTTCGGTGCTTTGCGCCGCCGCGCATTCTGTCGGTCAGCTTTCGGCAGTTGCGGCAGTAACGGCGTCTGCCGGGGCGTTCTCGTATCTTCCGGTGATGCTTACCGCGGCGTGTGTTTTCGGTACAGTCAACGGTGCTTTGCTTAATGTTATGATATCTCCGGTCGGACGGATACTTAAAAATACGGGAACGGTAAATGAAAAAGACAGCATATCTTAAAGCGATCACGATCATTATTGCAACGTTTTTGCTTCTTGTGTCATGCGGCGGAGCCGAAGCGCGCTATGTCGGCGATTCCTTTTTTGCAATGGACACCTTGATAGAAGTGAAGCTGGCGAAGGGAACTGCGGACAGCGCAAATATTTTTGCGGAATGCCGCAGGATCACCGCGGAGCTGGACGCTATGCTCTCGGCTGAGAACGGTGCGTCTGAGATCGCACAGTTCAATATGTCGGGCGAGGGGTGCAATGTGAGCCGCGAGGTCGGTGAAGTGTTTCTTGCGGCACGCAGTGTGTGGCTTGCCAGCGGCGGTGCATTTGATCCGACCACATACCCGGCGACGTTGTTGTGGCGTGCGGGAAGTACGGAGGGTACGCTCCCGTCCGACGATGAAATATCCGGCGCGACAGCTAAAAAGGGCATGGAGTTTATCGATTACGATGAAGCGAGCGGCTTTCTGTCAAAAAGTCAGCCGTGGGTAATGCTTGATCTCGGCGGTGTGGGCAAGGGCTATGCCGAGGAAAAGGTGATAGAATATCTCGAATCGACCGATGCCGCATACGGTGTGCTTTCGTTCGGCGGCAATATATCTGTTTTCGGGAGCCACCCGCGCGGAGATTTCCGCATAGCGCTGCGCGATCCTTCGGGGAACGGATATGCCGGCGACATTTCGGTCACGGCAGGTTATGTGTCTGTGTCCGGAGGATATGAGCGGTATTATGAAATAGACGGCAGGAAATACTGCCATATCATCGATCCCGCAAGCGGTATTCCGGTCGATGGAGCAATAGAGAGCGCGGCGGTGATCTCCGCAAACGGTGCGGCGGCTGATGCGCTTTCCACAGCTTTGTTCGTTAGCGGATCGGTGGATGATATGCTTGAACTTTACAGCTCGCAAAAAGGGACCGCGCTTGAATTTGAATCGATCCTTATATATGAAAATGAAATATACATCACTCCGGGGCTTGCGGGCTTTTTTACGCTTTCGTGCGGAAGAACTCTGAAAACTGCGGGTGATGAAGCGAATAAGCTTGAAAACAAATAAAAGCATACTTGCAGGTAATGTGGTTTTCAAACCCGTTTGTGCCGTTCAGACCAGACACAATGGTTTGAATTTTCTATGCATGCCAAGGAAAAGAGCACAGATGTTAAGAAAGGAATGGCTATAAAAGTGAACAGCAACGTTGAAAAAACAGAAAAAATGCGTGACAGGAGACGATCGCCCGAGGAGGCTTCCGCAGCGCGGAAATATGCGGCTTTGATACGCGAATACAACCGTGGTGCGGGGAGGAAGGTGTATGTTCAGACATTCGGATGTCAGCAGAACGAGGCTGACAGCGAATTGCTCGCCGGAATATCCGCAGATATGGGCTATGAACCGACATCGGATCCGGACCTTATACTTGTCAACACCTGTGCCGTTCGCGAGCATGCTGAAAAGAAAGCGCTTGCGTCGATAGGACAACTGAAGCACCAAAAACGTCGCCGTCCGGATATGATAATAGGCGTGTGCGGATGCATGGTGTCGCAGATAAGCCGTGCCGACCAGCTGAAAAACAGCTATCCTTACGTTGATTTTACATTTGGTACATCGTCTCTGTATATGCTTCCCGAGCTTGTGTGGAAACGGCTGTCGGGCGGACCGCGGCGCTTTCTCATGCCGGATGACGAACCGGCAGTCGCGGAGGGACTTCCCGTACGCCGCGAATCGTCATACCGCGCATGGGTCAGCATAATGTACGGTTGCAACAATTTTTGCTCGTATTGTATAGTTCCTTACGTCCGCGGGCGCGAGCGCAGCCGCAGACCGGAAAATATAGTGGAGGAGGTGCGCGGACTTGTTGCCGGCGGTGTGAAGGACATCACACTGCTTGGACAGAATGTGAATTCCTATGGCAATGGCTGTTCGTTTGACTGCGATTTTGCCGACCTCATAATGAGACTTGCGGAGATCGACGGCGACTGGAAGCTGCATTTTATGACGAGCCATCCCAAGGACGCATCGCACAAGCTGATAGACGCCATGGAGGCAAATCCGCACGTTGCGCGTCAGTTGCATTTGCCGCTTCAGTCGGGCAGCGACCGCGTGCTCGCGGCAATGAACCGTCATTACGATACTGCGCGTTATCTTGAAACCGTTGATTACGCGCGTGAAAAAATGCCGGATATCGTACTCAGCTCGGATATCATCGTAGGATTTCCCGGCGAGACGGATGGAGAATTCGAGGCAACGCTCGATATCCTACGCCGGGTAAGATATGATATGGTGTATTCCTTCATCTATTCGCCGCGCAGCGGCACACCGGCAGCCGCAATGACTGATCAGGTCCCGGACGAGGTCAAGGGGAAGCGAATGGAGGCATTGCTGGCGCTCCAGACCGAGATATCCGGCGAGATAAACCGTAAATACATAGGCAAAAATATGCGCGTGCTGTGCGACGGAAAAAGCAAGACGGACCCCAACGTTACATCAGCGCGCACCGAGGGCGGCAAGATCGTTCTTTTCGACGGAGGAAATGTTAAGGGTGAGTATGTAAACGTAAAAATAACCGACTCGCGTCCGTTTGCTCTGATAGGAGAGAAAATATAAAGGCAGATCGAAGCGCCAATGACAATGGCGGCGCCGAAAAACTCGCTTTGAGTTTTTTAACACCGTTTTGCGATTCAGTAATTCAGAATTGTGTATTTTTCGTCGAACCTGAGAGCAAACAGTTTGTGAAGTTCCGTAAGGTCGGAATTGGAAATACCGGATTTGTCGATTATATATGCCGATTGCTTTGTGATGTAGAAAAAGACATAATTTTGGGTTTCGCGAATGCTCACCGGTGTGTTATATGATATTTTTTCCGTGGATTCAAACTCATCGGAAAATGAGAGCGATATTATCTCATCATCGGCAAAAGTCAGGGTCTGACGGACGTTGCTGAGGTTTTTTCTTGCGTTGAATATTATACGCGGTAAGATAAGATAGATGTAAAGCTGAAAAAGCAGGATCGGTGCGATGGGTGCGATCGGGATCAGTGCTTTTGAGTCAAAGCCTCCGACTGCAACAGTGATCGCTACGCACATAATGCAAAATAATGCGATCGCAATGAAGGTGATAAAACGCTTTCGTGGGTCGGATTTTTTGTACAGACCTGAGCGGACAAAAGCTGTGATGGCTTTTTTGTCGTATGTGCAATTTACTGTGATGTTCATGCTTCTCCGTTCCGCGGTGATCGGCTTATCATTTATTTACCGCTTTTATATATTATGATACAGTATTTTGCGGCGAGTGTCAAGTGAGAAAAGTGTTTTTCGACAAAAAAAGGACTTATACCTACATTTTTTAATATAAGTACTTGCGTAAATCCTTATTTTGAGGTATAATAATATGAATCATACTTTCTATGTATTATGAAGCGGTATGAAAAAACAAAACAGAACAACGGAGAACAAAATGGATATTATCAAGATGGCTCACGATATCGGCAAAGCGGTAAAGGAAAGCGACGAAATGAAGGCATACGAGGCTGCCCAGGCTGCCTACCTTGCCGACAGCGCGATCCAGACCAAGGTGACCGAATACAACGTTCAGCAGAAGGCATTTGCCGACGAAAGCGCCAAAACCGCGCCCAATGACTTTTTGCTCGGTGCTATCCGCAACCGTCTTGAGGCTCTTGCCGGTGAGATCACCGCGGCGCCTTCATATGTTGCATTTGCCGAATCACAGGAAAAGGTGACGGCTCTTCTTGCCGAGATCAACGAAACGATCATGGCTGAGGTAACGGGTGAGGAGCATCATCATCACGATTGCTCTCACGACTGCTCCTGCTGCGGCGGCTGCCACTGACATTTAACGTAATTTCATAAAAGGGAGGATATCCTCATGACTCCTATGATGGAGCAATACTTTGAAATAAAAAATCAATATAAGGATTTCCTGCTTTTTTACCGTCTCGGCGACTTTTACGAGATGTTTTTTGATGATGCCATCATCGCGTCGCGCGTGCTTGAGCTTACGCTCACCGGGCGCGACTGCGGTGAAGCGGAGCGCGCCCCGATGTGCGGAGTTCCTTTTCATGCAGCCGACAATTACATAGATCGTTTGGTAAAAAAAGGCTATCGTGTCGCTATTGCAGAGCAGATGGAAGATCCGAAGCTTGCAAAGGGACTTGTAAAGCGTGATGTGATACGTATCATCACCCCCGGTACAGTCACGGAGGCATCAATGCTCCCCGAAACGCGCAACAATTATCTTGCGTCGGTATTCATTGATGAAGGCGGCGCCGGCGTCTGCTTTGCGGATATTTCCACGGCACAGATATTTGCCACGTCTTTTGAAACGGCGCAGTACCTTCCGCAGCTTATCGGCGAGCTTGGCACATACGCACCTCGCGAGGTGCTGATAAATCTGCCGCACAAGCTCTGTCCGGAGCTCGTGGATTTCGTCAAGAATCGTCTTAACGCTGTTATAAGCGACGGAGATGCCTCAAAATGTGAGTATAAGTCTGCGGCGGAGGCAGTCAGATCTCAGTTTTCTGCTACACTTCGCGACGGTGATCTTGACAAACGCAGGCTTATATGCGCCCTCGGCGCACTGCTTGCGTATATAGCCGATACACAAAAAACGGACATCACCTACATAAAAGAGCTGAACATATACGAGAACGGTCAGTATATGCAGCTTGATCTTAATTCACGCCGCAATCTTGAGCTGACAGAGACTATGCGTTCCAAGGACCGCAAAGGGTCTTTGCTCGGCGTGCTTGATAAAACGTCATCGGCAGCCGGTGCGCGTTTGTTGCGTCAGTGGGTGGAGCACCCGCTGCTCAGCATCAGTGCGATCACCCGCAGACAGGCGGCTATCGGCGAGCTTTTGGATGATTATATGCTGCGCGAGGATCTGAGCGAGCATATGAAATCGGTGCTCGATATCGAACGGCTTGTGACAAGGATCGTTTACGGTACAGCCAATGCGCGCGATCTGCGCGCGGTATCGACCACGCTCAGCGTGCTTCCCGATGTACGCGAGCTGATATCAAAGTGCAAAAGTGATGAGCTTTCCGCAATTTACAGCGCACTTGATACTCTTGACGATGTTGTATCGCTTATAAACAGCGCTATCGTCGAAACGCCGCCTGCCACGGTACGTGATGGCGGTATGATAGCCGACGGATATAACGAGGACGTGGACAAGCTGCGTGCCATAGTCTCCGACGGCAAAGGATGGATCGAGAAATTTACCGAAAAAGAACGCGAAGCGACCGGAATCAAGACTCTGCGTGTCGGATACAATCGCGTTTTCGGGTATTATATTGAAGTTACGCGTTCTCTGGTGGGACAGGTTCCGGAGGACAGATACATACGCAAGCAGACACTTGCGAACTGTGAGAGATATATAACTCAGGAGCTTAAGGATACTGAGTCTGCAGTGCTCGGAGCCGGTGACAGGCTGTGTACGCTGGAGTACGATCTTTTTACCGAGATACGGAAAAAGGTTGCGGAGAATTCCGCGCGTATACAGCGTGCTGCAGCGCTTCTCGCGAGGATAGACGTATATATCTCTCTTGCGTCGGTTGCTGCCAAAAACAATTACACTTGTCCGCACCTTAATGTGCGCGGCGCCATTGAGATAAAGGACGGGCGTCATCCCGTAGTCGAGCTATTTGTAAAGGACAGTTATTTTGTGCCTAACGATACGTCGCTTGACATGAAAAAAAACCGCATAATGATAATCACCGGTCCGAATATGGCTGGTAAGTCCACATATATGCGGCAGGTGGCGCTGATATCGGTAATGACGCAGATAGGTTCGTTTGTGCCTGCATCAGATGCTGACATGTGCATAATGGACCGCGTATTTACAAGGGTCGGCGCATCGGATGATCTTGCATCAGGGCAGTCGACATTCATGCTTGAGATGACCGAGGTCGCGAACATTCTCAATAACGCGACAAAGAACAGCCTTGTGATATATGACGAGGTAGGGCGCGGGACATCGACCTTTGACGGCATGAGCATAGCGCGCGCAATTATTGAATATACTCAAAGCCGTAAAGTCGGTTGTAAAACGCTTTTTGCAACCCATTATCACGAGCTTACCGCGCTTGAGGATGAGCTTGACGGCGTTGTGAACTATAATGTTGCTGCACGCAAGCGTGGCGATTCCGTGATTTTTTTGCGCAAGATAGTTCGCGGCTCGACCGATGACAGTTACGGTATCGAGGTCGCTAAGCTTGCCGGGGTCCCGAACGAGGTGATAAAACGTGCAAAAGAGGTGTTGGCTGATGTCGAGACCCGTTCACGGGCGGCGGCTGAAGCCGACGGATCGTTGCATAAGCCGGTGGATGACGGCACAATATCAATAGAGGACTGCATGCGTGAGCAGGTCATAAACGACCTGAAGGCTGTCGATGTAAATACGCTTTCTCCGATAGAGGCGATAAATTTCTTATTTGAACTTCAGAAAAAGCTCAAGTGATACTGATACATAAATTCTGAAAGGTAAATCGGAAGTAATGGGAAAGATTAACGTTCTCAGCTTTGCTGTTGCAAACCTTATAGCCGCAGGCGAGGTAGTAGACAGACCTTCGTCTGTCATAAAGGAGCTTATTGAAAATTCCGTGGACTCAGGGGCTGACCGTATCACCGTGGAAATAATGCGCGGCGGTATTTCGTTTATGCGCGTCAGCGACAACGGATGCGGTATGACTCCGGAGGATCTCCCGGTCGCTGTAAAGCGTCATGCAACAAGCAAGATACGCACCGCGGCTGATCTTGACGGTATCACGACGCTCGGCTTCCGCGGTGAGGCGCTTGCGGCGATATGTGCCGTTGCAGATGTGCGGATAATCTCAAAGGTCCGCGGGAGTGAAATGGGGGCAATATACGAGATCAGCTGCGGACGCGACGGTGAGCTGAGCGAACGGGGCGCGTCGGACGGTACGACTGTTATTGTTGAAAATCTGTTTGCGAATGTTCCCGCAAGACTGAAATTTCTCAAAAAGGACACAACCGAAGCGCTTTCGGTGGGCAGTGTTGTAGAAAAAGAGGCGCTGGCGCATCCCGAAATTGCTTTTTCATATATCTCCGACGGCGTGGTCAAGCTTGAAACGTCGGGCAACGGCGAACTGTCAAGCGCTGTGCGTTCTGTTTTCGGCAAGGTGTACAGCGACGGAATGCTTAATGTAGATGATGAGCGCGAAGGTGTGAGGGTAAAGGGATTTATTTGCTCTCCCATGCAGGTGCGTCCGAACCGCAATTACGAGAATTTCTTTATAAACGGAAGATATGTTAAATCCAAAACCGCAATGGCGGCGCTGGAGCAGGCATATAAATCATATATCCCGCCGGAGAAGTTTCCGGGGTGTGTCCTTGATATCGAGATAGCGCCGAACGCCGTTGATGTCAATGTACATCCGTCCAAGCTCGAGGTGAAATTTTCGAATGAGCGGCCGGTATTCGATGCGATCTATTTTGCAGTTCGCCGTGCGCTCACCGAAAATGAGCGGCGTCCGGAGCTGGGATTTGACCCCAACGACCATATGCCATCGGTATCATTTACTCCACAGCGCGCCTCCGATGCTTTTGTTCCGGTAAGGAACGGTGGCGGAAGCGGCGAACAGCTTGAGATAAATTCAAAAACAGATGACGTGGACATTACGAAAAAAACGGAAGAAAAAGCCGTAGTACCCGATTATGTGCCGCCGTCTGAATACATTAAAAAATTCGACCCGTCAACAGCCGCGGAAAAGCCGTATCTTAACGGTACGCGTCCTCCCGAAAACATCAGAGAATATGCAGAATATCTCGCATATCGCGGGGACAACATTGAGATCGGGATAGATGATGAGACGACAGGCTTTGAAGGCTATGTATCTCCGGGAATAGATTATGTCGAGCCGGAGATCGTGCGTCAGATGTTCGGCGAAGATGATGCAAAAAAAGATGCGGAAGGTAAAAATGCCGCGTCATCGCTCAATATCGGCGAAAGTGCTTCGGAGAATGCCGACTCTACATCCGATGATAATGTTATCAAAGAGACCGTTGCGTTGGATGATGCGGGAGCACCGTGTGTTTCCGAGAAGCCTACCGCGCATGAAGAGTTGCCGTGCATTGATTACAGAATAGTTGGCGAGCTGTTTAACTCATACATCATCGTTGAAAAGGGCGACACCAGCCTTATCATTGACAAGCATGCCGCGCACGAAAGGTTGAACTTTGAACGCTTCAAGGCAAGACTTGAGGCGACAGATCGCGCTGTCGTTATGCTGGCTGTGCCGCGCGATGTAATGCTTATGAGCGGAGAAGTTGCCGCTATTGAGGAATACAGACAGGAGATCGAAAAAACAGGATTCGACTTTACAACATCGAGAAATGCTGTTTCTCTAACCGCGATACCTGAGGGGCTTGAGCTTGACGAAGCTGTCATGATGATCGAGTCGTTTGCCGGCGATCTTGCAGATGCATCCGGCAATATAGAGCTTACCCACAAGCTGATATTTGAAAAGGCTCTTTACCAGGCGTCCTGCAAAGCGTCGATAAAGGCAGGGCGTGTCTACCCGCCGGAATACATAAATTATGTTGTCGGTGAATTGATGAAGCATCCGGATATAACCTACTGTCCTCACGGCAGACCGGTCGCATTTGAAATGAAAAAATCGGCGCTTGACCATCGCTTCAAGCGTACATAAAGCGCTCGATATGAAAGGAAAATTCTCAACAGATGTTTGAAATAAAGTGTACAGAAGACCGCGCACGGCGTGGTGTGCTTCACACCGTTCACGGTGATATAGAGACCCCGGTTTTCATGAATGTCGGTACCTGCGCCGCGATAAAGGGCGGCGTGGCGACCTACGAGCTTAAGGAGATAGGCTGTCAGGTGGAACTGTCCAATACCTATCACTTGCACATTCGTCCCGGCGACAAACTCATTCATGACATGGGCGGCATACGGAAATTCATGAATTGGGATGGTCCTGTGCTTACAGACAGCGGCGGATTTCAGGTGTTTTCGCTGGCACAGCTCAGAAAGATCACCGAGGAAGGTGTTCGTTTTGCCTCGCACATAGACGGTAAGCGTATTTTTATGGGTCCCGAGGAGAGCATGCAGATACAGTCAAATCTTGCTTCCACGATCGCTATGGCGTTTGACGAATGTATTGAAAATCCCGCACCGTACGATTATGTAAAGGCATCGACCGAGCGCACATACCGCTGGCTCGTTCGCTGCAAGGCTGAAATGGAGCGTCTCAACTCATTGCCGGATACAATAAATCCTCACCAGATGCTTTTCGGTATCAACCAGGGGAGTACCTACGAAGACCTTCGTATTGCTCACATGCTGAAGATCGCCGAGCTGGATCTTGACGGATACGCGATAGGCGGTCTTGCCGTTGGCGAAGAGACCGAGGAGATGTATCGTATAATTGATGCCGTTGAACCTTATATGCCAAAAAACAAGCCCAGATATCTTATGGGTGTTGGTACACCGGTCAACATTCTTGAAGCAGTTCATCGCGGAGTTGACTTTTTTGACTGTGTTATGCCGAGCCGCAATGCAAGACACGGTAATGTCTTCACGTGGAAAGGGAAGATAAACATACTTAACGAGAAGTATGCTAAAGATCCGCGTCCGATAGATGAGGGGTGCGGCTGTCCGGCGTGCACGAGATACAGCCGCTCGTATATCAGACATCTTATAAAAGCCAAGGAGTCGCTCGGAATGCGGCTTGCCGTGGTCCATAATCTCTATTTCTATAATGAGCTTATGAAAAAGATCCGCGAAGCGCTTGACGAAGGTTATTACGAGAACTTTTATCAGAAATACCGTGTGACGCTTGCGGAGCGCGCACCCGACTGATAGCTATTTGTTCAGAAACACGTAATACGGTCGGTGTTGCAAAAATGTATGTTTTGTTGTATAATTACCGCATAAGACCGAGGCGATGCCTCAATACCGAAGGAGGAGATATACGGTGCTGTCTGCAGTAAAAAACTTTGCATTGACATTTATAATATCACTTCTGGTATTTTCATTGCTGGCATATTTCATCGTCGGATATGCTCTCAATAATCTTGTGGGAATTGCCGGAGGCAGTGATACATCCGAAACAACAACAGCTCCCACACCGGTAATTACCGACAGCAATGGCGGTATTATCGACATAGACCTGCCGGACACGGGGACGTCATTCAACCTTCTCCTGGTGATGACGGATTATGAACCGTCTTTTTATGCATACGATCCCGCGGTCCTTGAAACGATATTCGGAAAAAAGGATGAAACGACTCACGAGCCTGCTCCGCTTCCGACCGACCTTGCAGCGCCGCGTCGTGTTGCACTCGAGCCTGATTCCGACCCGGAGGATGGCGACAGTATTTACGGTGATAACGGAGATCCGATGATCCCCGGCGGGTTTTATCAGAGCACGTACCAGTCTGTGACTACACAGGCGATGGTCCTCATGCGCTTTGACCGAGAAAGATCACAGGTCACTTTTTCGGCATTTCCCAATGATGCGGTTACGGTAATGGACGGCAGATACATTGCCATCGGCGATATCTACGCAAAATACGGTAAGAACATTCTGTGCGACGCGATACATTCGCTTACCGGGTGTCTGGTGGACGGATATGCGATCGTGCATCCGGACGGACTTAAAGCGTTGGTAGATACTCTCGGCGGAATTTATTTTAATGTACCGTGCGAGATGGACTTTGGCGATGTGATCATAAAAAGCGGAAATCAGATGCTTGACGGCAGCAAAGC
>ERZ827186.845-NODE-845-length-29871-cov-42.048129_pt1 | contig 29871 bp, 24 predicted proteins | sample MGYA00519918_ERZ827186 | MGnify/ENA primary metagenome ERZ827186 (study PRJEB31778, sample SAMEA3449275) | human gut metagenome | biome: human gut; feature: human-associated habitat; material: faeces | place: United Kingdom | collected 2010/2012 ...
TGATGATGAGCCTTGGGATCATCGGATATTATATCGCCAGGATCTATGAGGAAGTAAAACGCCGTCCAAGATATATCGTATCAAAGATCATACGAGGAGGAGATACCAATGAAAAAGTGGATCCTTAAATTCTATGAAAATGATGTGATCCGTTATATTTTCTGGGGTGGTTGTACGACTCTCGTAAATCTGTTAAGCTTTTATATCATGAGGGCAATGGGAATTCCACTGATGAGTGCCAACATCATATCGATCATCCTGGCGATCCTGTTTGCCTATGTTGTGAATTCCAGATTTGTATTTCATGACCGCTGTGAAACATGGAGGGATCATATACGGCCCTTTCTGAAATTTATAAGTGCCCGTCTGGTGACCATGGTCATTGAGATAGGTGGCGTATGGCTTCTGGCGGAGATCCTGGGATTCCGGGATATGTTTGCAAAATTCTGCACACAATTTATCGTGCTGGCGTTGAATTATATCTTTAGTAAATTTATTATTTTTACCACAGGTAAAAGGATTGGAGGTAGCAAATGATGACTTTGGATGAGGCAGTGAAGAAAGTCCGCCCTCTGGATGAAAAGGCTATGGAGGGGGCGAGAAAGAGATGGGACAGTATTGCAAAGCCCCTGCATTCTCTGGGAGAGCTGGAGAATATGCTGACACAGATCGCCGGTATCACAGGTACACCGGAGGTACGTGTGGAGAAAAAAGCAGTGGTTGCCATGTGCGCGGATAACGGAGTTGTAGAAGAGGGTGTGACCCAGACCGGACAGGAAGTGACGGCTGTTGTGGCTGAGAATTTTCTGGAAGGGACTACTACCTGCTGTGTGATGTGCCGTCAGTGTGGAGCAGAGCTTTTTCCTGTAGATGTGGGAATGGTCACAGATACAAAGGTCCGTACAGATCTTAAGGTTGCTTATGGGACCAGAAATATGACCAGAGAGCCGGCGATGACAAGAGATCAGGCGATCCGTGGCATCGAAGCCGGAATTGCCATGGCAGAGGAGCTGAAGGAAAAAGGCTATCAGATGACTTCCACTGTAAATGATGCCTACCGTGTATTCTCTAATAATGTAACTTCCCCATGGGTTGTTGACGGAAAGATCACTGTTGATGACAATATCAAAAACTGGGTAGATATGTCCAAGGAAATGGTTGATGCCGGAGAAACAGCTACCTATGAATTGTGGAGTGATGACTGGAGCAAAGGCTTCTTCAAAGACAGCAATGTATTCTCATATTTCGGACCTGCATGGTTCATCGACTTCTCCATGAGCGCTGACCAGGATGGTTCAGTTGGTAAAGATGGCGGCTGGGCTGCAACAGAAGGACCACAGGGCTTCTACTGGGGCGGAACATGGATCACAGCAGCTGCAGGCACAGACAATCCCACACTGGTTGCTGATATCATGAGAACGATGACAACTAACGTTGACGTTATGAAAGAAATCGTTACTGCTGATAATGACTTCGTAAACAATAAACCTGCCATGGAAGAAATGGCTAAAGATGAAAGCTACGGCGATGCAGTTCTTGGTGGACAGAATCCTCTGGCTATGTTCTGTGCAGGCGCTGATAAGATTGATCTGAGTAACATGAGTATCTATGATCAGGGCTGCAACGAAGAATTCCAGAATGCCATGAAGAACTACTTCGAAGGCAACGCATCTTATGATGAAGCTCTCGACCTGTTCTATAAGGCAGTTGTAGAAAAATATCCGGAACTTTCCTATTAATCAAACATTGAAACCTGTGTGCCTGCCTGACCATCAGGCAGGCACACTTTGGATTACAGCAGACTATGGAGGAAGATAATGGCAAAGAATAATAACCATAAAGCGGTCAGCTATAACAAATGGGGATATATCTTCCTGATACCATTTGTAGTAGTATATCTCATATTCCAGCTCGTTCCGCTTATCAGTACAATTTATAACAGTTTCTTTGAAAATTACAGATCTGGATTAACGCAGATAGGACCGAATTTTGTGGGACTTGCCAATTATGCAAAGCTCTTTCAGGATGGCGATATCTGGATTTATTTTAAAAACACAATGATCATGTGGGTAATGGGATTTATCCCACAGATCCTGGTTTCCCTGCTCCTGGCTGCCTGGTTCTCCAATCCAAGCCTCCGGCTTAAGGGACAGCGCTTCTTCAAAACAGTTATTTATCTGCCAAACCTGATCATGGCATCCGCCTTTGCAATGTTATTCTTTACCTTATTTGCAGACGGCGGTCCCATCAATGCAATGCTGATGCAGTCAGGAATACTGAAACAGGCATATTCCTTTTTCAGCCATGCCTGGAGTGCCAGAACGCTTGTTGCAGTCCTGAACTTCCTTATGTGGTTTGGTAATACAACTATTCTTCTTATGGCAGGTATGATGGGAATTGACTCCTCGCTTTACGAGGCAGCTGAAGTAGACGGTGCAACTTCCTCACAGATTTTCAGAAAGATCACTCTTCCACTCCTTCGTCCAATCCTGATCTATGTTATGATCACATCCCTGATCGGCGGCATGCAGATGTTCGATGTACCTCAGATCCTGACAAACGGAACCGGCGACCCCATGCGTTCCACTATGACACTGATCATGTTCCTGAACAAGCATCTGTTCAGCAAGAACTATGGTATGGGCGGTGCTGTTTCCGTTGTTATCTTTATACTGACCGGTGCGCTCAGCATGATCGTATTCAAGACAATGGTTACAAGAGACGACAAGCCGAAGAAAAAGGCAAAGAAGGTAAAGGAGGCTGTAAAGAATGGCTAATCCTAATGTAGCAAAGTACAAGGAAGAATCCAAGAGCTATCGTGCACAGCAGATGGTAACGAGAGTGCTCGCTTATATCTTCCTTGTTTTTGTAACTTTCCTTTCACTGTTCTCTTTCTATCTGCTGATCATCAACGGTTCACGTTCAAATGCAGAATTGCAGGCAGGTTTCACACTGATCCCGAGCACACACTTTGGCGATAACTTTATCACTGCTATCACTGATAACGCTCTGTTCTCGCTTCCTCGCGGTCTTTGGAATAGCTTCTTTATTGCTGCGTCCAGCGCTATCCTGACAACGTACTTCTCTGCAATGACTGCGTACGGCATTCATGTTTACGACTTCAAGGGAAAGAAGTTTATCTTTACATTCATTCTGGCTGTAATGATGATCCCAACACAGGTTTCCGCAGCAGGTTTCATTCAGCTCGTTAACCAGGTTCATCTGAACGATACCTACTGGCCGCTGATAATTCCGGCGATCGCTGCTCCGGCAATATTCTTCTACATGAAGCAATACATCGAAAGCTCCATGCCGCTTGAGGTAATCGAGGCTGCCCGTGTTGACGGTTCCAACGAGTTCAGAACGTTCAACGCTATCGCTGTCCCCATGCTGAAGCCTGCGTTCGCAGTACAGCTTATCTTCGGATTCGTTGCGTCCTGGAACAACTTCTTCACACCTGCGCTGGTTATTGACTCCTCTGACAACTGGACACTTCCTATTATGATGTCCATTCTGCGTTCTAAGCTCAACTCTCAGAACGGCGACCTGGGTGAAGTTTACATGATGATCCTGTTATCCATCATTCCGGTTGTTATCGTTTATCTGTTCCTCTCCAAGTTCATCGTTAAGGGCGTTGCTCTTGGCGCTGTTAAGGGCTAATAAACAGATTATCCCCCGTCAGAAGCTGGGGCAAAAGACACTTTTTCTACAAGCTGAATCCACTGCTTTCGGGCAGTGGATTTTTTCGCCAGTAAACCGCTTGTATCATCAATTCATTATCATACACAAAAATTGCTCCCGTCATAAAGACGAGAGCAATCATATTAACTTAATTATCAGTTGCCTCTGTTATTCAGAAGTGCCGAAAGCTCCGTGAAAGGATCGTCATCACCGGACTCCCCTGCATTTGCAGGTGTTTCGGGGAAAATAAGAGATTCCGTGAAAGAGTTATCCGCCGATTTTTCCGAGCCTGTATCCTCTGTGGGAGTAGAAGCGAGAACTGTCTTTGCTACAGCCTCATCAGATGTGATCATAGAATGACCCTCGCTGTCCTTAAAGCAGGTAGCGATAACGGTAATAACCATCTCATCCTTCAGATCGCTGTCAAAGTCAACACCGTGTATAACCTGAACATCCTTTGAAGCCGACTGTGTAAGTAACTGCATTACCTTTTCTGCATCATCAAGAGGTGTATCCTCAGACATAGTAAGATTAACAAGCAGCTTTCCTGCATTCTTGATGGATGTTTCAAGCAACGGACTGTTAACAACCTCAGCTACAGCCTCCTCTGCTCTCGTATCACCTGAGCCGTGACCTATAGCCATATGTGCGTCGCCTGCACCCTCAAGAGTAGATCTTACGTCCTCAAAGTCTATGTTGATAAAGCCGTCGTGTGTGATAAGATCCGAAATACCCTTTACAGCCTGATAAAGCACATTATCCACCATTGCATAAGCCGCCTTGATAGAAATGTTCTTTTCCTTAATTGAAAGCAGCTTCTGGTTAGGCACGATTATAAGTGCGTCAACGTACTTTCTCAGCTCCGCAATGCCCTGGAGAGCAAGATTCATCTTGTACTCTCTTTCAAATTCAAAGGGCTTTGTAACTACGCCGACAGTAAGTATACCTTTCTTCTTTGCAATCTCAGCGATAACGGGAGCCGCACCTGTGCCTGTACCGCCGCCCATACCTGCGGCAACAAATACAAGAGATGCACCGTTCAGTGCTTCCTCAATATCATCGCTGTTTTCCTTTGCAGATTCAGCCGCAACGGGAGGCTTTCCGCCCGCACCACGACCCTTGGTGGTCTTTCTGCCTATCTGCACACGCTCCATAGCACTGCCGTCCTTAGCCTTAAGTGCCGCTACATCCGTGTTTACTATGATAAAGTCAACGCCTTCAACGTTGTTTCTGACCATGTTCTCTACTGCGTTTCCGCCGCCGCCGCCAACGCCTACAACTTTTATCTTGACGTCACGCTCAAACTCTTCTTCATCGAATTCAAAGCTCATTTTTGCATTCCTCCGTTTTATTTACAGATAAAACTGTCTACTTTAATATTTTAACAGATTCGTATTGTAATTGCAAGCGTTTTGTTAAAAAATATCATCATAATTTGAATAACGCTTTAAAATTACCACAATATCTTGCGTTTTTAACTCTTATTCGGCAGGTTCTTCGGGATCTGTAGTATCTCCCGGAACTGCTTCGGGTTCGGATGATGTTTCGCCGCCGCTGTTTGTGTTACCGCCGCTCGTATCATCCTTGCTCGTATCGTCCTTACTGCTTGTGTCTTCATAATCGGGTCTGAATGTGACCTTCATATTATATGCGTTTTCGCTCAGCTGCGAAAGAATAATAGTTCCCTTTTCACCGTCAAACTCGCCCTTTTCGATAAGATTCTTCGCCACCGTCAGTTTAAGTGCGGCGTCTGTGACATCGCCAAGTTCAAGCGTCAGCTTGTTGTCATAAGTGAGTTTGATGCTGTATATACTTGTAATATCTATCGTTGTGATGTGTTCGCTTATTCCTACATCCTTGCAAAGCCCGATAAGCATAAATACATTTTCGTATTTCTGCTGAGCCTCATATTCGTCCTCATCGTCGATTCCGTCATACGTCTTGACCGCCCTTAACAGCTTGCTCAGCATATTTCTGCTGCCCTCATCTGTAACTGACAGGAAATCTCCCGATGAAGCATATTCAGGATCGAAGCCCGTCACCACAACGCATTTCTTATCGGGTGTTTTAAGATTAGCGTTCATTATTCTGCCGTTCTCACTTACAAGATAATAAACATTGTTTTTCTTCACATTCGCTATTGCGGTTGCAGGATTCAGATTTATTTCAAGCGCACAGGTGAATATATTGCGTCTGACCTCGACCTTATCTACATAAGGGAGCTTGTCGATAAGCCGCTGTCTTACAGCACCCACATCCATAAGTATCAGATTATCTCCCGTGTTTACCCCTGCGGCATCTATTATCTGCTGTTCGGTATACACCGTGTCGCCTGTTATCCTGTACTTTGACAGATTGAACAGTACGGTCGTCGAAAGCACCGCCAGTATTACTGCCGCCAGAATACCGAATATCACATAATATACAATGTACGCCGAAAGGCGCTTCCTGCGTTTCTTTTCTTTCCTGTCCGACTTTGAACGGGGCTTGTTGCGCAGTACCCTGTTTTGTATATCCACAGGCTTCACTACAGGAATATCGGTGCGTGTATTCTCGCTTAAAAAGCTCGGCATCGGGCTGTCACAGCTATCGGGACGGGCTGTTTTGTTATCCGTCCGCTCCTGCCTGTTATAAGCCGCAGGCTGTTTTCTTGTATCCTTTTTCTTTTTCGCCTGCTTTACCGCTTTTTTGTCCGCTTTTTTCTTATCGCTCTTTTTTCCTGCTTTACTGTTGCTGTTATTGTTTTCGGGTACGGGTGCGGGTATCGGCTGTCTTACGTCGGGCTTGCGGTTCTTTGCCGAAGGGGGCATTTCTGTCCACATACCGCTTTTATCTCTTTTAATTGTGTCAGCCATTTTCGCACCTCCTTCTTTTAAATTCTTCTGATGTCTGCTCCCACGCTGTAAAGCGATTTCTCTATTGCTTCATATCCTCTGTCGATATGCGATATACCGCCTATTGTCGATGTTCCTTCCGCACACAGAGCCGCAATGACCAGTGCCGCCCCTCCTCTGAGATCGGGAGAAACCAGTTCCGCCGCAGAAAGACGGCGTACTCCCTGCACCACAGCAACTCTGCCCTCCGTCTTGATTTTAGCCCCCATACGAAGGAGCTCGCTCACATGACGATAGCGGTTATCGAATATATTTTCCACAAACACCGCAGTTCCGTCCGCCACAGTGCATACAGCCATAAGCGGCGCCTGTGCGTCTGTCGGAAAATACGGATACGGCATCGTCCTTATAGTATGCGGAGCCTTCAGCCTTTCCGGCGCTTTGATATAAATGCTGTCCTTGCCGAATGAATATACTCTGCATCCCATTTCCTTAAAAACCGGTACAACAGCCCCGATATGCCCAATATCCGCACCGCTCAGGATAAGTTCACCGCCTGTTACAGCCGCACAGCACATATAAGTCACCGCCGCTATCCTGTCGGGCATTACGCTATGCTCCGCTCCGCAGAGCTTTTCCTTGCCTCTGATAACTATCCTGTCAGTGCCTGCACCGCTTATTTGCGCTCCGCAAGCCGTCAGAAATCCCGCAAGGTCAGTTATCTCAGGCTCTTTCGCCGCACCTTCCACCACAGTAACACCGTTTGCGGTCACCGCCGCAAGCATAATATTCTCTGTAGCACCAACCGACGGGAACGAAAGCGATATTTCCGTGCCATTAAGCCCTTTAGGTGCCGAGCAGTCAAGAAAACCGTGCGTTTCCTCAATCACTGCACCCATACTGCGAAGTGCCGACAGGTGCAGGTCTATCGGTCTCGGTCCCAGTTCGCACCCTCCGGGATATGACATTCTGCAATGTCCCGTCCTGCCAAGCACCGAACCGAGAAAAACTATCGAAGAACGCATTTCACGCATCAGCCTTACCGGTATCTCACAGTTGCCTATAGCACAAGCGTCCGATATAACGGTACTGCCGCTGCGCCTGCATTTTACACCTATATGCGAAAGTATACGCAGAGCCGCATCAACATCGGTAAGTCTGGGACAGTTATGTATTACACTTTCCCCGTCTTTTATCAGCACCGTTGCCGCAAGTATCGGCAGTGCCGCATTCTTTGCACCGTGGAGCGAAAGTTCGCCCTCGATTTTGCGGCCGCCGTTTATTATCAGCTTCTGTTTATCCAAATTATCACCCTCTCATAGCTTTTCTTCATATTATGCTACTGAGGATAATAAGGTGAAATCTTTACTTTATTCCCATAAGCTCCGTTATCTCACGGAGTATTATGCCTGCCGCATCACGCTTCGACAGCTTTGCGGCATTTTCGCTCATCAGCCTGAGAAGCTCGGGATCGTCCGCAAGCCTGTTCACAGTGTCGATAAGCACACTGCCTGTAAGTTCCTTGTCGTCAATTATCCTGCCTGCGTTTGCATTCTGTAATGTAAGCGCATTGTAATACTGGTGATTTTCAGCCGCATACGGATACGGTATAAGCACCGATGCCCTGCCTATCGCCATTATTTCCGTCAGCGTCATCGCTCCGGCTCTTGTTATAATAAGGTCGCTTGCGCACATACAGGTATACATATTGTCAATATATTCCTTTATGATAAAGTGAGGATTTCCTGCGTCCACCCCGTTATCCTCAAGGCTTTGCATGAACGTATCCCTGCCGTGCTTTCCGTAGCCGTGTATGTGATTTATATTACCCTTTTTCTGCTCATAAGCAAGTAGCTGTACAACCGCCTCATTGAGCCGTGAAGCGCCTTGGCTTCCTCCTGCGGAAAGTATAGTCAGACAATCGGGAAGACCGAGCCTTTTCCTTGCCGCAGACTTTTCCTCTATCGGAATATTGTTTCTCAGCGGATTTCCCGTTACCACGCATTTCTTGCATTCGCCAAGATGCTTTTTTGCGTCTTCCGTACCGAGCATCACAAGGTCAGCCTTCGGCGCAAGCATCTTTACCGATACTCCGGGGAGAGAGTTACTTTCATGAAGTGCGGTTTTTATTCCGCATTTTATCGCCGTTTTCAGCACCGTACCCGTGACATATCCGCCCGTTCCGATAACAAGGTCGGGCGAAAAGTCGTCAAATATCTTTTTAATACGCTTTCCTGCGCTGAGATAATAATGCACAGCCTGAATATTCAGCTTTATATTATGCGGTGTCAGATTACGCTGGATACCTGCCATTTTTACCGATGCAAAATCATATCCCGCCTTTTTGACGAGCTTTGCTTCAAGCCCGTCGGGAGAGCCGATAAACAGTATATTTGTATCGGGAAATACTTCCTTCAGCTTATCCGCTATGGCAAGCGCCGGGTTTATATGTCCGCCCGTACCGCCTGCGGCAAATGCAACATTCATATTCTTTTCCTTTCACAAGCAGTAAATCAGGTGTTTGCGTCTTTGGATATACTGAGCAGTATTCCTACCTCAGCCAGCTGTGTCAGCAATGCGCTTCTGCCGTAGCTGAAGAACGGGAGCGAAATACCTGTATTCGGTATCGCATTGCAGGCAACCGCTATATTAAGGATAGCCTGCAGACCTATCTGCAAAGTAATTCCGAATGCCACCAGCGAGCCGAACTTATCCTTTGCCCTTGCCGCAATGAAAAATCCTCTCACCTCAAAAAGCACAAACAGAAGAATTACCGTCATACCGCCGAAGAATCCAAGCTCCTCGCATATTATCGAGAAAACAAAGTCGTTCTGGCTTTCGGGCAGGTAGTAATATTTCTGCCTTGAGTTTCCGAGTCCCAGTCCGAACAGATTGCCCGAACCTATAGTTATAAGCGACTGCGAGGTCTGGTAGGTCGATTTTCCCATATCCGAGAAAGGAGCAAGCCAGCCCTGCACTCTTTCCGTTATATAGTCCCACTGTACAACATAGTACATTATAAGCACTCCGACTACAGCAAGCACGAAAAGCAGGATCAGACCCTTTGCGTTGCACTCACCGACTATCATCATTGCGTATATCAGCACGCAGAAGATTATCATAGCAGAAACGTGTCTTTGCGCATAACAAAGCGCACATATAATACCCATAAGGCAAAGATACAGCAGACAGCCGAGTATTCTTTCCTTCCTGCGTTCGTAATTTCTCTGAAGGAGATATGCTACAAGCAGGATAGATGCTATTTTCAAAAGCTCCGACGGCTGTATCTGTACACCCGCTATAGTTATCCATCTCTTTGCGTCCGCAACAGCGTCGCCCTTGAAGATAACCAGTATCATAAGTATAACGCTGAATCCGAAAAACGCCATTGCAGGATTAAGACCGTTGCCGTTGTCAAAATCCTTCTTTTTGCCGATCATTTTGAACGGCCTTGCCCACATACGATAATCTATGCGTGACAGAATTATCATCACGACAAATCCGACCACCGCCGCAACAAGCTGTTTTTGTGCGTAGGCAAAGCTGTTGCCTTCTTCCTGTAAAGCGTAAGCGTAGCTTGCGGAGGACATCATGATAATACCCATAACAAGCAGTATTATCACTACAGTGAACAGCGGCATATCGAATCTTCCACGCTTTGCGTTCGGAACATATTCCATCACCGGTGCGGCAGGAATATTTTTCCACCACTTTTTAAATCTTCCGCTTTTGTGCTTCTTTTCTTTTCTGATTCTCTTTTCCGGAACAGGCTCAGCCTTTTGCTCCGGTATTGTTTCCCTTACGGGCGGAGTAAGCTGTATTCTTTCCGCTCTGCGTCTTTTTGAGGGATCATTCTTTTTACTTCCGTTATTATTTGCGTTGTTGTTATGTGTATCGTCACGCAGCTTGTCAATGTGTCGCTTTCCGTCTGTGTCACGGATATTCTGCTCATACATTGCTTTTCGCTGTTCATAGCTAAGACCTTTTTTATCCGACACGGACAATCCCCCTTTCGATATATTTTAATCAGTTGCCGAAATACTGCAGTAATACTCCGACTACGCAGGCAAGCAATTCGATAGCCGAGAACACCATTACGATCTTGCCCTCTTTCCAGCCGCTCATCTCGAAGCTGTGATGTATAGGTGTCATCTTGAAAAGGCGCTTGCCCTTTGTCAGCTTATAGTAAGTCATCTGTATCATAACCGAAAGTGCTTCCCAGATATACACCGCACAGCAGATGACCATTACGAATTCCGTTTTCGTGCCTATTCCGACAGCGGTAACTATACCGCCTAAGAACATTGAGCCTGTGTCGCCCATCATTACCTTCGCAGGATGAAGATTCCACACCATAAAGCCAAGACAGCCGGCACCTGCCGCCGCCGCAACAAGACCCATCTCACCCATACCTACAAGCGAGCAGATAAGCACATACGCACCGCAGTAAACAAGCGTTACAGATGAGCAAAGCCCGTCAATGCCGTCTGTAAGATTGACCGCATTTACAAGATACAGTATGCCGAGTCCCATTACTATATAGTAGAAGATTCCGAAATCGAACTGTCCTAAAAACGGGAATGTTATTACAGTAGAAGTATCTCCTGCGATAACGTGAGAGGTAAAGAATGCGGCGATGATAAGCACCTGCATTATTATCTTCTGTATGGGCTTCAGACCCTCGTTCTGCTTCTTCTTTACCTTTATAAGATCGTCCACAAATCCGACAAAGCCGAACATAAGAGCCATCACAACAGCCGATATAGCCTTTGCGAGCTTCTGCGAGCCTACGCCGTCCATATCTATCGCACCGCTTGCCCACATTATCGCAATGCCAGCCGCAAACGAGATAACAACACCTGCGATGAACATAACACCGCCCATTGTAGGCGTGCCGTTTTTCGACTTATGCCAGGCAGGACCTATATCAAGTATCGTCTGACCGAATTTCAGTTTTCTCAGTGCAGGTATTGCCACAAATCCGAGCAGTGCGGTAATTCCGAAGCAAAGCACTGCGGTTATAACGGTAGCGGGAATATTCATAAATCAGTTTTCCTTCCTCTTCATTATATCTTTAACTATTTCCTTCTCGGAAAACGGCAGATACTCGTCGCCGATTATCTGATAGGTTTCGTGACCCTTGCCGCAAAGGATTATAACATCGTCCTTACGGGCGGTATCAAGCGCATAGGCTATAGCCTCACGTCTGTCTGTGATACATCTGCACGGCTTTTTACCGCTTATGCCCGTCATTACCTCCCTGATTATTTCATCGGGGTTCTCGTGAGCCGGATTATCGGAGGTGATAACAAGAATATCTGCATTATCCTCAGCCGCCTTTGCCATCATCGGACGCTTTTCCTTGTCCCTATCGCCTGCCGCACCGAACACGCAGATAAGTCTGCCCTTCGTCAAAGGTTTAAGCGTTGACAGCACCTTTATAAGTGCATCATCAGTATGAGCATAGTCTGTTATTACGGTAAAATCGCCTCTGTAGATAACGTTCATTCTGCCGTCAACACCGTCAAGATCCGAAAGTGCCTTTGCGCATTCCGTCATATCAAATCCAAGAGCCGTCACCATCGCTATGGCACACAGCGAGTTCTGAACGTTATACAGCCCCGTCATATTCATATCAACACGGCAAGCGGTTTTCTCACGCTCGTTTACAAGCATATACGAGCATCCCGTTGCATTCATCCTGATAAATTCCGCATGATAATCGGCATTGCCTTCGGCACTGTAGGTTACCGCAATATCGGAAAACTCCTGTGCAAGCCTTTTGCCGTATTCGTCGTCAATATTTATTACAGCGGTTTTGCACATTGTGAAAACACGCCGTTTTGCCTGAAAATAATTCTCCATCGTACCGTGATAATCAAGGTGATCACGGGTAAGATTCGTAAATCCTGCGACCGCTATCCTTTCATCGCCTATACGGTACTGGTCAAGAGCCTGCGAGCTTGCCTCCATAACGCAGTAATCTGCGCCGTTGCTCACCATTTCTCCAAGCCACGAATACAGAACAGTCGCTCTCGGTACGGTAGGAGTGCCGTGCTGTGACGGCTTAAGCTTGCCCGAGCAGGTATCGTTTCCCGCCGTGCCTACACATCCGCACTTCTTGCCGAGCGTGGTAAGAATATGCTTTACAAAATGTGCCGTAGTGGTCTTGCCGTTCGTTCCCGTGACCGCAAGCAGTCCGAGCTTCTCCGAAGGCTTACCGTAAAAGCAGTTCAGCAGCCTTGCAAGGCACAGCCTCGTGTTATCCGTAACAAGCTGTTTTCCGCACTTTATATCGTGGTCGGTGACTATCATAACAGCACCCTTTGAAAGCATTTCAGCCGCAGCACTGTGACCGTCAAACCGTGCGCCCTTTACACAGACAAATATACTGCCCTGCTTTACCTCTGCGGTGTTGTCGGTAACACCCGTTACAACCGCATTTTCTATCCCTGCCTTTTCGGCTTCGGGACAAATTTCATACAGCCTGATAATACCCACTCCTGTCAGAAAGATCGAATAGCCGAAAGCATCAGCCCGTTTCGTTGTTTACAAGGAAATTGACCTCTATAACAGATCCTCTGTATACCACCAGTCCGGAATTAACGCTCTGGCTTACCGCCTTTGCTTCGCTTCCCGTTGCCGCACCGGTAATACTTATGTTGAGGCCTGCCTCGCTCAGTGCCTTGTTTGCTTCTTCGACCGTCATTCCTATTACATTCGGCACAGTCGACATTCTGTAATCCGATAACGGAATATCTCCCATATACAGCATTACCGTGCTTCCGCTCGGCATAACCGTACCTGCCGACGGCACCTGACCTGTTACTTCTGTACCGTCCGTACTGCCTATGTACTCTGCCTTAAGTCCTGCGGCTGTAAGCTGTGCCTCCGCTCTTATACTGTTATATCCTCCGACCCACGGAACAGTAACATCCTGCTGTGCAAGTTCGTCAGCCGTATACTGAGGATATATTCCCATATATTCAAGGCCTTCCTTGAACACAGCCGATACTACGGGCGCCGCAATAGCACTTCCGTAGATATATCCCGATGTAGGCTCGTCGCATACGACAAGCATAACATATTCGGGGTCGTCTATCGGCACTATGGCGCAGAATGTCGCAACATATCTCAGTTCCGGTGTCTTTCCGCTGTTGTAATCGTCTATCTTCTCTGAAGTACCGCTCTTGCCGCCTATGCGATAGCCGCTCATATATGCGTTACCGCCGCCGTTTGCGGTTACAACGTCCTCAAGTATCTTACGCATCGTTGCGCTTGTTTCTTCGCTTATTACCTGACGTCTTACCACCGTCTGCGCAGACTTCACGACATTTCCGTCACTGTCTATTATCTTATCCACAACATAAGGTGTGACAAGCTTACCGCCGTTTACGACAGCAGCCGCCGCTGTAACCATCTGTATGGGCGTAACCTTTGTCGTCTGACCGAATGCCGAGCTGGAAAGCTCAACTATCCCCATATCCGATTCTTTCACATACAGCGAATCCGCTTCGCCCGGCAGATCTATTCCCGTCTTTTCGGTAAATCCGAATGCCTCGAAATATTTGCTGAACTTCTCCACTCCGAGAAGCTGACCTATCTTTATAAATGCAGGGTTGCACGAGCGAATCATCGCTTCTGTAAGATTTGATACACCGTGACCGCCTATGTTCCAGCATCTTATCTTCGTTCCCGCAACATCTGCAATGCCCGAGCATTCGAATGTGCTGTCAAGCGATACGACTTCCTCCTCAAGTGCTGAAGCGCAGGTGAACATCTTGAATACCGAACCCGGAATATACAGTTCGCTTACCGCCTTGTTCTGCCACTGCTTTCCCCATATCTCCTGCTTTTTAGCAAGTATTTTCTCTTCGGTCTTCTTGTCCGCCGACATCTTGGCAAGCGTCAGCCTGTCGCTTTCAAAGTAAACATATGACGGATCGTTCGGATCGAATCCGGGCGATGTCGCCATTGCCACAATAGCGCCCGTTTTCGCATTCATAATAATTCCTGTACTGCGGTTCGCCAGCTTATGCTGTGAAACCGTGATCTCAAGATTCTTTTCAAGATAATACTGAAGCGTTTCGTCAATAGTCAGCACAAGGCTGTTGCCGTCCTTTGCCGAATAGCGTGCGGAATAGTCATAAGGCATTGCGTTTCCGTGAGCGTCTGTTGTTGTGATAACTCTGCCGTCCGTACCCTTAAGATACGAATTGTAGTACGCCTCGATGCCGTAGCCCTCTTCATTCTCGTTTACAAATCCCAGAACGCTTGCCGCAAGAGTTCCGTTAGGATAGCTCCTCTCACTGTTTTCAACAGTGTAAACGGAATAACGGTTAAGGTTGTTCTTCAGCACAAAGTTGTTGATTTTTTCAACGGTACTGCGGTCCACCTTCTTCTTGACCACATAATAGCGTGAAGAAGTGTCCTTGCACGCTTCCGTCAGCGTTTCATATTTAACGCCGAGTATCTCGCTTATTCCCTTGCATATAAACTCACGGTTCTCAGGCTCGTTTTTTTCAATGTCGCCCGGCGAAATGATAACATCCCACACGGTAGCGCTTTGCGCCAGCACCTTGTTGTTGCGATCATATATCGTTCCACGCTTTGCCTTTATGTCAAAGCTGCTCTGTTGCTGATCGGTAGCCATTGCAGACAGTTCCTTGCTGTCAATGACCGAAACCTTGAACAGCACACCGCTGACAATGCCGGTGACACCTATACACAATGCCACCAGAATAATCAGTATGCGTTTTTTCATGCCTTGCGTGAGCTTTAAATCCATAGATTTCTCCTTGCCGGTAAAATGAGATAACGGCAAAAGCCGCCGGTGATTCAAGCAATAAAAATTACTTTCGATAAAAAAGCATTATCCTTTCCTCGTAAACACAGCCGTATCAACGTGGAAAGGAGCCCTGCTTGTTCATTTATATGCCCTAAAATCCGAGATATTCTAAAATCCCGTTAAACCAGTCCTGAACAGTGACAAAGATATTGTCATTATCATTCTTCGCTGTTTCGGTCATGTTTCCGGTATTCATCTCAACGTATCTTTCCTGCGATGCGCTGACCTTCTGCATACCGAGTTCGTTGACTGCGTATTGCTCTACATTCTCAAGCGAAACCGAACCGCTCAGCTGATTGCTCAGTGCGGTATTTATGCTCTGTGCGTCCGATAACGCCTGCGTTTCGTTACTTATCTTCAGATTGACCTCGCTGAGTGCAGCCTTGCTGTATAAGAACATTACAAACACTGCGAGGAAAACTGCGCCTATTACTGCCACTGCCACAGGTCTGCCTGATTTTGCAACGGAAGACGTAGCAACCTTAAGCTCCGGTTTCTTTTCGGGAGTCTGCTGTTCTTTTCTTTTTGACGTGTCGAACAAGGACATATCATAAGCCGTACTTGTTCTGTTGTGCGGTGTTGTCATTATTATTCCCCTTTATTAAAGTTTCTCTATTACTCTGAGTTTTGCACTTCTTGATCGGTTGTTCACCGCAAGTTCCTCTTCGCTTGCGGTTACCGGCTTTCTGTAAACCGTTCTGCCTCTCGGCTTCTTTCCGCATACGCAAACAGGAAAATCCGGCGGACAGGTACAGCCTGTGCAATATTCTCTGAATGTATTTTTTACTATCCTGTCCTCTATCGAATGGAAGGTGATGATTGCGAGCCTTCCTCCTGCCTTAAGCCTTTCAAAAGCCTCCGACATTCCTTTTTTCAGTTCGTCAAGTTCACCGTTTACTTCTATTCTTATCGCCTGAAAGGTCTTTTTGCAAGGGTTCTTCTCCTTGCGGACCTTCAGCGGTACGTTCCTTTTTACTATCTCGGCAAGCTCCAGCGTTGTCTTTATCGGTGCGGCTTCTCTCGCTTTAAGTATACCGCTTACTATGCCGTGTGCGAATTTCTCCTCGCCGTACTCGAAAAGTATCTTTTCCAGCTGTTCCTTGCTGTATTCGTTAACAACATCATAGGCGCTAAGCCCGCTCTTGCTCATTCTCATATCAAGAGGTGCGTCCTCGTGATAGGAAAATCCTCTCTCAGCCGTATCAAGCTGATATGATGAAACTCCGAGATCCATCAGCACCCCGTCAACCTTGCCAACTCCGATTTCGTCAAGACTTTCGTCAAACGTCGAAAATTTCCTGTTGATAAGCGTGTGCGGATAGTCCTTCAGCTTTTCCTCCGCCGCCTTTACAGCGTCGGGATCACGGTCAAAGCCGATAAGCCTGCCAGTTGTAAGACGCTTTGCTATCTCGGACGAATGTCCCGCAAAGCCTGTCGTACAGTCAACATAAATACCGTCGGGCTTTATATCAAGCGATTCTATCGTTTCACTCAACAAAACGGGTATATGAATAGGTTTTTCGCTCATATTTCCTCCCGTTTATATTCCAAGCTCAAGCGCAAGCTCTGTCAGATCCTCGTTGTTTGTGTTCTCGTTGAACTTTACCCACGAAGCCTTATCCCATATTTCTGCAGTACCCTCAAGTCCGACTACCACAACATCAGCGGTCAGCGTTGCGTACTCTCTGAGCGGCTGAGGAACAGAAACTCTTCCCTGCTTGTCCGCCGAAATCTCATAAGCACTGCCGAATAAGAATCGTTTTATACTTTGAGTTTTCACCTGCGGAAGCTCATTTATTCTGGCAACCAGCTTCTGCCAGTCCTCTTTTGAATACACCTTTATGCAGGCTGTACCTATTGTTTTCGCAAGGACAAGATCGTTTCCCATTTCTTCACGGAGTTTAAGTGGTATGTTCATTCTGCCCTTTGCATCAAGTGTAGATTTGAATTCGCCTATCACGAGCCTGTCCCTCCTTTCACAAAAAGATACGCCGAAGAGGTGCGGCCCCGCACATTTTTCAGAAAAGTTGAATTTCAATGAAAAATAAGTGTCCAAAGCCCCACCAAAGTGTCAAAAAGTGTACATTTATATTATACAGCCCACAGCAAAAAATTTCAAGTGGAAATTTTATCATTTGCTCCAAAAAAGTATCTAAATGCAGTTTTTGAATTTAGTGTATTTTGCACAAAAAACAGCCCTTGAAACAAGGGCTGAACATGATATTTATTGTTACTTTTCAACATATTGTATATCTCAAAGCGACAGCAACAAGATATAGAGAAAGTGGTGCTTGTGACACAAAATCACAGCTTCCTGCAAAAAGATTTATTTTTTTCTGCGGACATACGTCACATACCTGAACGGGTATTTCTCGCCTGTGACAATCTCCTCCTCGCTTTCCTTCTCCCAGTCCGGATTATTATCAAGATTCGGGAAGAACGTATCCGCCTCAAAGCTGTGAAGGATTTTTGTTATATGCGCCTTCTCGCAATAAGGCAGAAGCTGTTCATATACGCTCCCTCCGCCAAGCACGAATATCGGCTTATCCGCCGTTTTCGAATACTCCAGAAACTCATCCACACCGGTAAAGCACTTGATTCCGGGATAATTTTCCGGGTGGTGCGTGATTATAAGGTTCTCCCTGTCGGGAAGAGGTCGCTTAGGAAAGCTCATATAGGTCTTGCTTCCCATAACTATTATGTTTCCGACCGTCATAGCCTTCAGCCTTTTCAGATCCGGCGAAAGATGTGCGAGCAGGTCGCCGTCCTTGCCTATCCCGTAGTTTTCATCTACCGCTACAATAATTTCCATCTTAAAATCCTTTCCGTTTATCTTATTTCAGTGTGTTGACCGAAATATAGCTGTATATGCTGTAAAGCGTATCTTCACCGCTTTTCTTATAGCCCTTTATTCTGAACTTGTACGCCGATCCGCTCTGAAGTGCGGTTGCGGTGCATTTTGCCGTACCGTTGCCGACAGTCACAGTGAGCTTCGTCCACCGTCCGTCCTTATATACCTCCGCTGTATATGCGTCATAAGAACCTTTGTACCAGCTTATCGTTACAGTGTTCTTTGTAGCCTCTGCCTTATAGAATTTTACGGTTTCGTTTATCAGAGTATAGGCGGAAATATAAGCATAATCGCTGTACAGAATTTTACCGTCCGCATTTTTATATGCTCTTACCCTGAACTTATACTTTGCTCCGCTCTGTAGCGAGGATGCAGTGCATGACGCTGAATTTCCGCCGGATGATACAGTGAGCTTCGTCCACTGTCCGCCCTTATATATTTCGGCAGTATAGCCGTCCGCATAAGAAGATTTGCTCCAGCTGAGGCTGACAGAAGAAGCCAAACTGTTACCTGCCTTAAGTCCCGAAACGGCCGAAGGCAATGTATATGCGGATATGTAAGCATAGTCGCTGTACATCGTGTCGCTTCCCGACCTTTTGTATGCCCTCACTCTGAACTTATACTTTGAGCCGCCCTGTAAAGCGTGTGCCGATGCTCTTGCCTTATTTCCGCTGCTCGACGACGAAAGCGATACCCATCGACCGCCCTTGTATATCTCGGCTGTGTATCCGTCTGCAGAAGGGTCGGTATCCCACGAAACCGTCAGCAAATCGTCCGAAGAACTGTCACAGGCAAGACCGCCCACATTACAGGGAGGTATCGCTCCTGTTATTTTCAGCGTAAGTGACGTGCTTATACCGTTTATTTTTGCAGGCAGTGTGACCGTACCCGTCGCCCACGGCTTAATGCTTTGCGTATCGCTTATTTCGAGCCGACCGTGCAGCTTGGCGCAAAGCTCGCCTATTGGATAATCCGCCGTACTTCCGTTTGTATAAATGACCTTCGCCCTGATTTTCGTTTCGTTGTAAATAAATCTGAAATATGTACTGCCGTCGCTTTTCTTTGCATAGTACCCGTCATTTCCCGCTGTAAGCGAATCCGCACCGCCGGTCATATACAGCGATACGCTCTTTACAGGATTTTCGATAACGTTGAACGAAAACTCCGCCGTAATTCCCCCTACAGTGCAATAACCCGTGTTAGCACCCACAGAGAGTGCCTTATCCCCTTGTGAAAACTTAGGCTCATACCCCGTTATCTGCTTTAAATCGGCGGCGTTACAGCTGACCGTCGTTCCGTCCGTGTAGATTATTTTTACATTGTAGTCATATCCGGCGAGGTCATATTCAAAGCGTTGCGATATGTTGCCGCTCTCGTCAGCGGCCACCCTGTAATCGCCCTTCACGTTACAGATTGCATTGATAGTATACATCGGAGTGACCGACAGCGACTTTATCCTTGTTGCCGCTACCGTGAAAACCGCTTTTGCGCTTTTCGTGCCGAGCGTATATGTTACGGTGTGCCGACCGTTTCCCCACACGCTTTCACTCTGCTCGTCCGAAATGACAAGCGGAGCTCCGAGCGTAGCGGTCAGTGCGGTGATTTCGCTTCCTGTATAACTTCTGCTGTAACCGCCGTAGTCTACCGTCAGCTTTATTTTATCATAATCGTAAACGTCATAATAGCTTATCTGACTGTATTTACCCGTGCTGTCGTCATAACGGTAGACAGTGCGCCTGTCCGAAACATCAAGCACAGATTGTATCGGTGTCACGCTTATTGACGCTACCGCATCCGCCGCATAAGCCCTGCCGTCATCGCCCTGCATAGCAAACAGCGATACCGCCGTAATAAAAATCACGGCGGTGGCAAAATATGACATTACTTTTATCAGATTTTTCACGCTATACATATTTTACTTTTCTTTCGGGAAATCACTTGCTCTTTACCAGTCCTAAAATATCGCCTAACTTAAGTCTGTTGCCTGTGTGCAGTATTATCTGCTCATACACACGGGCAACCAGCAGTGCCATAAGCACCACGAACACACACAGAACCAGTACGGCAAGAAGTGCCTGAGGTATATCTATCGCCCCTGTCAGCAGTGCCGAGGGAATCGAGAACGGCGAGGAAATCGGCAGATAGTATGATACAAGTGCCATCGTGTTCGCCTCTCCGCCCATTGAGGACGGGAAATAAGCAAGATAGAAGCCGAGTACCCCTATTATCGACATAGGCTGCATTGCGGCATTGAGGTCCTCCATTCTGCTGACCGTAGCACCTATAAGCCCTGCGATAAGCGCAAAGAATATAAATCCCACTATGAACACGACTATAATAAGCAAAATTACAACAGGCGAAAAACCGCCGAGTGCATTTCCTACTTCATTCATAAGCTGACTTGTAACAACTCCCGTTTCTTCAGACGAGCCTATGATTGATGAAGACAAAGGCGTTGAAACAACGATTCCGAGTACGCCCGATGCAATAATCATCATAAACTGTATCAGTGCAAGCGAGCCCATAGCAAGTATCTTACCGATAATTATCGCAAGCGGTCTTACAGATGTCAGCAGAAGCTCCATTACCTTCGATGTCTTTTCCTGCGCTATCGACTGTGCGACCATCTGACCGTAAATAAAGATTAGCATAAACAGCACAAGAGAAGACAGCATAGGCAGTACCATTTTCACCACAAAGCCGAAATCATTTTCGGTAGGCTCTCCCGCAACCGACTGGTAGACCGAAACCGTCTTGTTGGCAGCCGCAATCTGCTCATCGGTAAGCCCTGCCCTTGACAATCTTACGCTGTCAAAAACGCTTTTAAAGGTTTCACCGAAGCCGTTCGCCGTACCCGATGACACCGATTCGTCACCCGGACGTGATGCGTAAATATCATACCCGATTTTGTTTTCTCTGATAACTATAAGCAGGGACTTGTTTTCACCCTTCACCTTTTCGGTAAGCGACTGAATATCTGCGTCCTTGCCGCAATCATTGATTTTTACGCCAAGTCCGGATAAAAAGCCCTCATAATCCTTGCCCGTTGTTATTCCCGTAGTATCGGCAAAATATACCGTGCCGACAAGGGCTTCCCCGTCACCCGTTATATCCCCGTCAGCAGTGGTTGAACGGCTTCCGATAAGTGCAGGGAGAACTCCCGCAAGAAGTGCAATTGCAAAAACAAGCACAACAATGATTACCGAGCTTACCTTGAACGCCTTTGACTTTGCCGTCTGCCTGAAAGTAAAAGCAAATACGCTTTTCCAACCGTATGTACCTGTTTTCACGCCTCGTCACTCCTTCCTGCCTCTTTGTCGGCTCTTTCTATGTTCTCAACAAATATTTCATGCAGGCTCGGCTCACGAAGCTCATAACGTACAAGCGGCATTCCGCTGTCAACAATCATTTTAAGAAGCGATTTTGCCTGCTCCTCCGACTGTATTTTAAACGTGAGCTTATCGGGAGTTATCGTTTCTGGTACAAGACCGCACTGTGCGGCAAGCGGCAGTACATCGCCGTCACACTTTACCGACAGGTTCACTCTGCCGTAGCTTTTCTTTATCTTGTTAAGGTCGCCCTGCAATACCGCCGTACCGTGATGAAGTATCGTAATATCCTTGCAGAATTCTTCTATTACAGGCATCTGGTGGCAGGACATGATTATATACTTTTTCTTCTCTATCTGCTCGTTTATAACGCTCTTGAAAAGATCGGCGTTCACAGGATCAAGTCCGCTCAGCGGCTCATCAAGTATGATAAGCTCAGGGTCTGCGACAAGCGCCGCTACAAGCTGTACCTTCTGCTGATTACCCTTTGAAAGCTGCTCCGCTCTCTTGTCCTCATAGCCGCTTAGCTCAAGCCGCTTGAACCAGTACGCAAGCGACTTCTCAATATCCGCACTGCGCATACCTCTCAGCTTTGCAAAGTAGGTCAGCTGTTCGCTTATCTTGTATTTCGGATAAAGCCCACGTTCTTCCGCCAGGTATCCGACTTTTTCCGTGACAGGCGATAACGCCTTACCGTTCCACAGCACCTCGCCGCTGTTGCGGCTGAGCATACCGAGTATTATTCTTATAGCGGTAGTCTTGCCTGCGCCGTTTGTTCCGAGTAAGGCATATACACCCGGCTCGCTAAGTGTAAAGCTGAGCGGATAAAGCGCCGTGAAATTACCGTATTGCTTGGATATTCCGTTTACTTCGAGCGACATATCAGTATTCGTTTCCTTCCTGTATTCTGCGATAAACGCCATCCTTGCCGTCTGTCGCATTTATTCAAGTATAACACAAAAGCCGTGATTAAGCAACATCCGGTAAATTTTGCACGGAATTTGCCAACTGTTTATGTGTTATATTAACAGTATAACCACTTCAACCCGATTTGTCAATACTGTTTCGCAAATTTTTTGAAAAACTTAATTTTTCTTTTTTCCTGCCGATATAAATTATAAGGAATATTGTATGTCGGTTACAGCTTACAATACGGTTTCACAATTAGATTAATAATCAGGAAAGGACTAACTGATATGGAAATAGCAAAGGTAGCAGAACAGGCGGCTGTCACAGCTCAGACAGCACCAAAGACAAGCGTACAGGCATCAACAGAGAAGGCAAAAAGCACCCTCACAGCCGATAACGCCGACAAATATGTAAAGAGCGAGGACACCTTCACTCCCGCATATACAAAGAAATCGGCACAGAAAAAAGAGGTCGACAACGCAGACAGATCACAGTTCAGAACTGTCGCACAGTCAAAGGCAGACCACCTTGCAAGCGTAGTCGAAACTATAATCTCTCATCAGGCATCAAGCACAACAAATAAAAACGCAAAGCAGATAGAGCTTTCCGATGCGCTTAAGAGCCAGATTGAAGAAGCAACAGGAAAGAAGTTCGAAAGCGAAGATGTGACCGACAAGGAAAGCAGTGCTGATTACTGGGGAGCAGAAGCTACAGCCAAGCGTATGTTCGAATTCGCAAAGAATCTCGCAGGCAACGACAGCAAGTACGCCGATTCTCTCAAGGACGCTTTTATCAAGGGCTTCGGCCTTGCAGAAAAGGCTTACGGCGGCAAGGGTAAATTACCCTCTGTATGCTACGAAACATACGACAAGGTAATTGATATGTTCGACAGCTGGGGCAAGGAAAAGACAGACGGTAAGGATACTGTAAAAGTAGAGGCGGGCAACAAGTCCGAATCATCCGCACAGTAAGACGTAAGGGCAGTTTCAGAGTGCCTTTACACAGCACACTGTCTTATATCACAACGAATAATGCTTTTACATAGTCTGAAACGGCTGTGTAAAAGCATTTTCTTTTGTAATCAGTATAGATTTCCGACATCTCTCTATGACTTTTATTTACATTTTCCGTAATATTATTACAAATTCATCTTGACATATTCTCAGATTTCTGATAAAATTTCCATAGTATTATAAGATAACTGTCGATAGAAGGTTATCGTAAGCGTATTCTATAAAACAAGAAGGGTTAGGCGGTCTGTTGGCAGACCGTTTTTCAGTTATGAAAAGATTTGATTTCAAGGCACTTGCAAAAATATTCGCAAAATGCACCGCAGCCGCAGTTTTAAGCTTGGCTTTCATATTAAGCGGCTGCTCCGATAAAAGCACTGTATCGTCTGACGCTCTGCCTGTGATAATTATAGGCAGTGACGAATATGAGCCGTACAACTTCAGCGACAAAAACGGCAATCCTGCAGGCATAGACGTGGAGATTGCCAGCGAGGCATTTCTCAGAATGGGCTACAAGGCACAGTTTAAAAACATCGTCTGGGATGAAAAGGATGAAATGCTCGCTGACGGCAAGGTCGATTGCCTGTGGGGATGCTTTTCGATGAACGGCAGAGAAGACAAGTACCGATGGGTAGGACCTTATATGAACAGCAGACAGGCTGTAGCCGTCAGAACCGACAGCAATATCTACGCTCTGTCCGACCTCAGCGGAAAAAGAGTTGCCGTGCAGTCAAGCTCCAAGCCCGAAGAAATACTCTCACAAAATAGTGCAGATATTCCGCAGGTAAGCGGACTTTACTGCTTTGTCAGAACCGAATACATTTTTGCCGCCCTGCGTAAGAACTATGTTGATGCTGTCGCAGGTCACGAGTATATGCTCCGTGTTTTCATTAACGAGTCGGACAATAAATACAGATTGCTTGACGAAAGCCTTCTGCTGTCAAAGCTGGGCATCGCCTTTGCAAAGGACAACGACTCCGCACTTCCCGAAAAGCTGAGAGCAACGCTCTATGATATGAAAAATGACGGCACACTGGCGCAGATTGCCGTAAAATACGGACTTGACCCAAATACCGCACTCGGAGGTATAACCCTTGAATAAATTAGAGCACAAAAAGCACTATCGCAAGCCGATCTTTATTATAACCGTCATCGGAATAATTCTGGCGGCAGGGATTTTCTCCGTTTTTTCATATATTAATACAACGAATGCAAAAAACGTGACCGACCGCACAATAGAATATATCAGAAGTCAGTGTATCCGCTATGAAGAAATAGCTGCGTCCGACCTTGCAAAGAGCCTTTTCAGGATAATCGACAAGACGCAGGAAATAAGCCGTGACATTGCGAATTTCAACGATTGCTCCATCGAAAGACTCAAAGAATTCGTGGCAGATCTCAGCATCACCGGAGTTATAGTGCTTGACGAAAACGGCACACCCGAAAACGAGTATTACACCGATGATACAGGCTATAACGTGTGGCAGGATTACATAAAACAGAAAAAGCTGACAAGCGTTGCAATCGATACCTCAAAGACCTACTCGGACAGGCTTTTCTCGTTGCCGTATGACGCAGACAGCGAAAGCGATTACTGCTACGACTTTGCGGCGGTCACCAGAAAAGATAAAAAGGGAATCGTATTCGCCTATCTGAAGCAATCAAAAGAAACTATCAATAACGGTCAGCTGACTCTCGATTCTCTGTTTTCCGGCTTCAACCTTGCAATGAACGGCCATATCATACTGACAGACGGCAGTAAGGTTATAGCCACAAACAACGATTTATACAAAGAAAAAACGGTTTCCGAATGCCCCGTGATAAACAGCTTTGCAGAAAAAAGCACCAATGACGCAGATTTCGTAAGGATAACCGACCCTTACGGCGCCTATTACGGCGGTATGGATAAATGCAGAAGCTACTACGTCTACGTTTACTATCCCGCAAAGGAAGTCTATATCGGAAGCTGGACTGCCACCTCTATTTTCACATCGCTTTATATAATATTCTTCCTTGCCGCAAGCCTTATTTACAGGGTAATAAACATAAGGCACCTGCGTGAAAGTCATATTACAGAGGAAAAATACAACGAAAAGCTGCTGAAGTCTGCCGAAGAAGCAAGACGTGCGAATGCCGCCAAGAGCGACTTTTTACGGAGAATGAGCCACGATATAAGAACGCCGATAAACGTCATAATGGGAATGACGGAGATTGCCGACAAAAACGCCGACGATGCCGAAAGGCAGGCAGAGTGCAGAGAAAATATCCGTACTGCGTCAGGCTATCTGCTTGAGCTTGTAAACGATGTACTTGATATGGGCAAACTCGAATCGGGCGAAACCTACCTTGAGCATGTTCCCTTCGACCTGTATGAGATGTTTGACGAGATTGCCGTCCTTAACGGGCAGAGCCTTCAGCGAAAGAACATCACGCTTACCTTCGAGCATTGCGAAAACCTTCACAACAAGCTGATAGGAAGCCCTCTGCACGTCAAGCGTATCCTGATGAACATCATAGGCAATGCCATAAAATACGGCAAAAACGGTGGCTATGTAAAGGTTTCCGTCAGCGAATCCGAGTTTGACGAAAAAATTCCCGATACGGTTGTTATAAATATAACGTGTAAGGACAACGGCATCGGTATGGGCGAAAACTTTATGAAGGTAATGTTCGAGCCGTTTATGCAGGAAAACGATCAAGCCAGAACGTTCTATCAGGGTACCGGACTCGGTCTTGCTATTGCCAAAAGGCTTACCGAAAATATGAACGGCAAGATCGATTGCGTAAGCCGCAAGAACATCGGCACCTGCTTCACAGTGAGCCTGCCGTTTGAAACGGATAATTCGTGCGAATGCACCGACAGGAGCAAAGTCACCGTCGGAGAAATCTCGCTCGAAGGACTTACAATACTGCTCGCAGAGGATAACAGGATGAATATGGAAATAACCGAATTCCTCCTCACAAACGAGGGTGCCAACGTCATAAAAGCGTGGAACGGCAAAGAAGCAGTCGAGATTTTCGAGCTATCCGAAGAATACAGCATAGATGCTGTGCTGATGGATATAATGATGCCGGGAACAGACGGCATCACCGCAGCAAAGGCAATACGCTCAATGGAACGTGCGGATGTTGCCACCGTTCCTATAATCGCACTTACGGCAAACGCTTTCACCGATGACAAGGAAAAGTCACGCAGTGCAGGAATGAACGAGCATCTGACAAAGCCCGTAGACTCGTCAAAGCTGAAAAGCGTAATTTCCGGATACACCGGCAAAAAGGATCTCACACTGAGAGAATGCTACCTTCTTGCAGGCGAAAGCTATGACGATCTGCTTTCCCGTCTTGGTTGCGATGAAAAGATAATATATAATGCGGTAAAGGAATTTATGCTCGACCTGCATTACATAAGGCTTCTGCGTGCGATTGAAAACCGTGATACCGAAACCGCTTTCAAGGCCGCCCACACAATGAAAGGCATCTCGGCAAACCTCGGGTTCACTAAAATGTTCTCTGCGTTCTCCCTTGTCACAGAAGAACTGCGTTCAGGCAATATTGAAAAGGCCGCCGGACTTATGACCCGTGCGACCGATGAATATCAGAAGATAATTGCCGCTCTCAAAAGATGTATGTTCGATAAATAGTTTAAACCACATCCCGTGTAAAATCCACAGCCTTCCCCCAAAAAGCGGTACACCGAAAATGTACCGCTTTTTTAATCCCACCCTTCACTCCCCTTAACAAAAAATTCACCAAAACAGCTCATTTTTTCCTTTTTTCTATTGATTTTTTGATAAAATTGTACTATAATAAAAGCAAGATTAATAAATAATTGAGCATTTTCAACAAACTTAGTCCAAAACGCTGCTAAATCCGCACTTTACCGTACCCGATTTCTTTTGAAGGGAGGCGTAGATATGAAAGTATTAAGCGGTAAAAGCCTGAACGCATTTACAGTAAGCGGACAGGCGTTCAAGTTTGAAAGAAAAATCACCACCGTAAGCTGCATACATACGCCAAGTGCAGAGGATGAAGCAGGTCGGTTCGCTACGGCACAGCAGACAGCCCTTGAACAGCTGCACGAGTTGCGTGACACGGCGGTGAGCAAGGTCGGAAAACAGCTTGCGAAAATCTTCGATATACATATGGTTCTGACGCTTGACGATGATTTCAGCGATGCCGTCAGAAGCATAATCTCTACCCAGCACGTCAACGCCGAATACGCAGTATCGCTTACATCCTACAACTTTTCAAAAATCTTCGCCGCAATTGATGACGATTATATGAAAGCACGTTCTGCCGACATTCACGATATATCCGACAGGCTCGTTTCCATTCTTTCCGGCAGAAAGCAAAAAAGCGCAAAGGATTTTGCAACAGGAGCAAACAAAATAATCTGCACGGAGGACTTCCTCCCCAGCGAAATAATACAGTTCTGTGAAAACAACGCACAGGGCTTTCTGACGGCTTTCGGCTCGTCCGATTCGCATTCTGCGATTCTCGCAAAGAGCCTCGATATTCCGGTTATTGTAGGACTTGGCTGGGATTTGCTGAACGATGTACGCACAGGCGACAGCCTGACCGTTGACGGCAGAGAAGGCACGGTAATATTGAACGAAAAAAGCGAGAGCTTCGTTTCCTGAAACAGTAAAGATATAAAAAACGCACGGCGCAACCGTTAAGATTGCACCGTGCGTCAGTCTATCGAAAACCGATTATTAAAGCCGTATATCTAAATGCACCGCCAACACCGCTAAAAACATTTTCTGTACCGACAAGGCATTAATATTTTCGTGAGTATATCGGTGCAACTGCACTGACATTGACTCTTCAAAAAACGCCACTAACCTGAGATATATGTACTAATATGCGGACGTGTAGCGTTAAGCGTCCCTGCATTAACAGGTCATACAATGTTCAGGTGGTTATTCGAGTTCAGCCAACACCCCAGCGGGGTAAGGGTATGGGTAAGGAAAGAGGGATGCCAAGCTGAGCATTGCTTTAGCAATGCTCCCGCTCCTCACGTCGCTCAAGAGGAATAACTGATTTGGGAGAAAACCTAAGGGACAGGGATAGGGCTGAGCACTTACCTTTGGCAAGTGCTCAATCGTTTCGCTTTGCTTCACTGCGGCAGTCCAGCGAAGCTTTAGCGGAGCGCACGAGCCTTGCGTAAGCGAGGCTCAGACTCTCACCTGATCCCTTTGGTTGTCTCCCTCTTTCATATTGACAGGCGCAGTGATTCGAATAGCGAACCCGGGAAGTGCTGTCCGACAAACAGAACTATCGGTAGCTTACTATCGTAGCCGAAGCTGAATGATATAACTGAAGCACATTAACAAAAGACTTTTTCTACAAGCTGACGCACGGCGCAACCGTTAAGATTGCACCGTGCATTTTTATTCGCAATGAATTCAAGCTTCAGCTTTTATCTTGTATCAACGCTGATATATCTCCGATGTACTCAGTCGCAGACACAGCGATTATTCCGTTTCCTCGTCATAATCTTCGCCCGCGAAATAAGCGTCATACTCTTTCCTTATCCCGTCAAACTGTGAATCGGCAAGAAGCTCCTTCACGCCTTCGTATGACGATTCATACATTACCGCACCGTTGTCTATCTCTTTACGGTATCCCTTCTCAGCGTGCTTCAATAACTGATATGCCATTACTATATCGGTATTCATTCTGCCTCCCCTTGACATCTCTCTGCCAAGTGCATAGCAGAGACTGGGATATCTCTGGAATCCTTCACAATATACGATTGATTCAACATCCCACTCGCCTTCTCCGAGCAAATGAAATAACGCAATATTATAGTAATACAGCGATAATTCCACATCCTTCACATTCCACTTGTCAGAGGAATATATATCGCCGAGCTTGTACATCGCATCAATAACTCCGTTTTCAGCGGCGGTCTTGAAATACGCTATTGCCAAAGACGTGTTCTGCTCAATATCACGTCCGTAAAGATAGCAATATCCGAGATTGGAAACCGCATTCATATCCCCCATTGCCGCCGCCAGTCTGTAATACTCAACCGCAAACCTGTAATTACCCTCTACATACAGCTTTGCGCCTCTCCTGTTTATGTAGCCGGCGTCTTTAAGCACCACCGCATTCATATCTGCATTAGTAAGCATAAACGTTTCGTTGCTCATGTTTTTATACCTCCGGTTTATTTTTGTTTACGTTCATATTATAGCATTCCATATGTACTATAAAAAGGACAAACAAAAAAAGCACCTGCAAATTGCAAGTGCTTTTCTTTTTGATGGAGGCGCCACCCAGATTTGAACTGGGGATCAAGGTGTTGCAGACCTATGCCTTACCACTTGGCTATAGCGCCAAAAAAATTGGAGCGGATTACGAGGCTCGAACTCGCTACCTCCACCTTGGCAAGGTGGCGCTC
>ERZ827186.877-NODE-877-length-29164-cov-11.200969_pt1 | contig 29164 bp, 20 predicted proteins | sample MGYA00519918_ERZ827186 | MGnify/ENA primary metagenome ERZ827186 (study PRJEB31778, sample SAMEA3449275) | human gut metagenome | biome: human gut; feature: human-associated habitat; material: faeces | place: United Kingdom | collected 2010/2012 ...
ATAGGGCTATGCCCGAAAATGAAAAACCACCCGCTATGCGGGTGGATATTTATTTTTATGCTGAATTCTTGCTTTATATACTTGCAGTATGCGGTTGACGCACACAGGGATGTAACCATATTGCAGGGCGGCCAAATCACTCCTGAGCGCGGATAAGAGAATAATTGCCGCTTCTTAAAAGATCGCGAAGCTGCAGCGAATTCTCCGGAAGAATATCGGAAACTATACCGGCGCGGCCGATATCCTCAGGCAGATGACAATCGCCGCCCGAAGAAAAAATCAGATTGTGCTCCTTGGCCCAGCTGAGCGCAAGATCATTTCTGCTGTCATGTCTGGGGCAGCCGTTGTACACCTCGGCGCCGTCAAGCTTTGTAACATCCACATCACAAACTCCGCGGAAGGGATGCGCCTTAAACAGGAGTATATCCTCTTTATCACATATGTCCCTGAGCTGCTGCATGGAGTAATCATAAAGATACGGGTGAGCGCAAAGTGTTTCCGGCCTGATACCGTAAAGCAAAAGATCCCCGCCTTTTTCGTGACGAAGACATACCTCAACGCCGAGAATAGCTTTCATTCCGTATTTTGCAGCTGCTTTCCGCGCCAATTCATAGCCCAGCATATATCGCTTGACCCTGTCGGTTTCATTGTTTATATTAAAACCTTCAAGTACATAAAAATTAAAGTGATCCGTTATTACAACGGCATCATATCCCGCATTATGATATCCGCTTATAATATCCGCCGCGCTGATCCCGGAGCACGGACTGACCTCGGATGTATGTGCGTGCAATTCGATTTTCATTTGAGTTACCTCTGTTTATTTTGCTTAAAAGTTTCAAGGCCGATGCATATCGGCCTTGGCTATGTTTTTATTGACGGTCATTCGATGTTTTCACAAATGCAGGCTTATAATTCAAGAGTCATACTGAATGTGTTGTTCCATGAAAAAATATCGATTATTTTTCCCTTGTTAAACAATCCCGAAAGCCCTTTTGCTTTTTTCGAGAAGTTTTTCTCCAGTTTTTCCGGCGATTCGGGGGCTGCAAGCCATTCGAATTCCGCCTCATTTTTCTCTTCGAAATGTTTTTTGTCCTTATATTTAGCTACAAACAGGGTATGCTCGGTGATAAGCGAATCAATATACTTTGCCACCGCATCACAGTTCAGGCAAATATCGTCGCAAAGCGAAAAATCGTCCATGCCGACATTGGCGCTTTCCTGACCTATTATGACCCAAAGCTTATGGTCGGGATTCGCGGGCGACGGTACAATCAAGCGATATGTTGCCGCATTACCGTCAGAAAGATCGTAGCTTTTTCTCCAGAACTGCGCAAAATCCGGATATTTTTCCGTAAGGCATTCTGCAAGCCCATCCTGCGCAATGGAAGTTACCGCCGGAGCAGTTACGGCAAGCAGCAATGCCGCAAGCTCCTGTGCGGATATATCGCTGTCCTGAATGGGCACACGCTTATACTCCTTGCCGTTTTGAAACAGGATTGCCGCATCGTTTGAAATTTTTAATTCGATATTGCAGTGACGGAATGCGATTCCGTTTTCGTCCATAAGAATATCACATTCATCAGGAACATCCAGCATCCGCCCCGCAAGAAGCCGGCAAACAAACCTCTCGGAATCAGGCTTGCGAAGCATCGCGCTTATTGCGGCAAGCTGCATTTTATCGGGCAGCGCTGCTATTTTTTCGTCCTGAACAACGACATTGTCCCCGTCCGGCAGCTTTATAACTCCGCGGAACAAACCGTCTTCCTTCGCAACATCAAAATAGCAGCCGGGAACAAATATACTTTGCTCCTCGGGGGTATCCTCAAAGAAAACAGTCCATTCATCGCTGTCGCTTCCGCCGAAGCCATAATATTTTTTTCTCAGAAGTTCTGTATCCATCAAAATGCCGCTCCTTTCGCAAACAGGTATCAGTAATTAAGTATCGAGCCGTGGTATTGGCAAACAGCGCCGATTAAGACAGACGAACACTGCCGCCGAAACCGTATAAAAAATCACGGTTGCAACACCGTGATTATAACATTTTACGCCTGCCTTGTAAACGCAATTATTTGTTAATTCTGCACATCCCCTTGTTTTTGCAGGTTCTGATATTCATGGGATAGCCTCCGTTGAAGCAGCCGGTGCAAAAACCGGGTTCGTCATTTTCGCAAACAGCCTTTATCAGCCCATCAAGGGGAAGATATGCAAGAGAATCAGCCCCCGTCATTGCACGTATTTCCTCAACGGAATGTCCCGCGCTTATCAGCTGCCGCCTTGACGGAGTATCTATGCCCAAATAGCAGGGATAATTTACCGGCGGTGAGCTTATACGCAAATGCACTTCTTTTGCTCCGGCATTTTTAAGTATATCAACAAGGCGCTTGCTTGTTGTTCCCCTGACTATTGAATCATCCACCAATACGACTCTCTTGCCCTCAACATTTGCTTTGAGCGCATTAAGCTTCATGCGCACCGCCAGCTCTCTGAGCGATTGCTCAGGCTGGATGAACGAACGCCCCACATAACGGTTTTTTACAAGCGCATCGCCGTACGGGATACCGCTGCTGCGTGAATATCCCATTGCGGCTGTCAATGCAGAATCGGGAACTCCGGCTATAAGATCGGCATCTACGGGCAGAACCTGTGCAAGAGCCATGCCGGCCCGCATGCGTGCCCCCATGATATCGATTCCGTCCATGATGCTGTCGGTACGGGCAAGATAAACATATTCAAACAGGCACATGCCGGCGGGTCTGACGCGGTATTTTACCATATTGCTTTTCAGCCCCTCAGGGCCTATTTCCACAATCTCTCCGGGGCATACATCCCTGACCAGCTTGGCGCCCAGCACATCCAGCGCCGCACTTTCGGAAGCAAGGACATACGAGTTGCCCTTTTTACCTATACACAGCGGCCGTATGCCGTAAGGATCACGCACGCCGTACAGACGGTCGCGGGTAAGCACGGTAAGCGCATAAGAGCCCTGAACATCCTTCATCATATGTTCAAGTGCCTGAGTCATTCCGTCGCCGGCATAATGTGCTATGAGATGCAGAAAAACCTCGCTGTCGGTCTGCGTTTGAAATATTGAGCCGTGCATGGCAAGCTGTTTTTTAAGCTTAAATGTATTAAGCAGCGTGCCGTTATGCGCAACAGCCACATCCCCTCCCGCAAACGACGCTACAAGAGGCTGTGCGTTTACCGTGGTGTTATGCCCTTTTGTAGAATACCGCACATGGCCTATTCCGGCTTTTTTGCCGCTCATGCGCTCAAGGCGCGCCTTTGTAAATACTGTGTTTACCAGCCCGGTATGCTTGCAGTAAATTACCGTTTTTCCGTCCGTTACCGCCATGCCCGCGCTTTCCTGTCCGCGGTGCTGAAGTGCGTGCAGAGCAAAATACATTGCCATGGTATCTATATCGCCGTTATTATATACGCCTACTACCCCGCACTCTTCGCTGAAATGCTCCTGCACTGCATATTCTTCACTCTGAGTCATTTTGTATTGCAGCTCCTTTTTCAGCACTCAGATTGCTTCAGCACTCTGCGCATAAGCTCCGCATAGGCCTCGGCTTCGCCGCCCAGATCTCTGCGAAAACGGTCCTTATCAAGCTTCTCCCCCGTTTTATCATCCCAAAAACGGCAGGTATCGGGCGATATCTCATCCGCAAGAATGATTTGATCGTGAAATCTGCCGAATTCCAGCTTATAATCAATAAGCCTTACTCCCGCCGGGGCAAAATACTCGCTGAGCAGCCCATCAACCTTTAGTGCCAGCTCGGATATGCGATCCATTTCGGCTTTGGTTGCAAGATCCAGCGCATAGATGTGCGAACAGTTAATAAGCGGATCACCGAGGGCGTCATCTTTATAATAGAATTCAAGAACCGTCTTTTTAAGCACCGTTCCTTCGGGGATACCCAAACGTTTTGCCAAAGAGCCGGCGGCAACATTACGCACAACTACTTCAACGGGAACTATTGATACCCGCTTTACCGCAGTTTCCCGCGGCGAGAGCTCCTTAACAAAATGCGTAGGCACGCCGTTCTTTTCAAGGTATGAAAAAAGAATATTGGACACGCGGTTGTTTACCTCACCTTTTCCCGAAATGGTACCGCGTTTAAGCCCGTTAAGAGCAGTAGCATCATCTTTATATGAAACAATAACATAATCCGGGTCCTGTGTTGCAAAAACCTTTTTTGCCTTGCCCTCGTATAACTGTTCCTTTTTGATCAAATCCATATTCCTTCACCGCCGTTTCATTAGTTTTCGTGAAAATTTTAATACGCTATACCCTTTTTGTCAAACCATACACCGATCAAAAGCAAACATTATTTTTAATGTTCGTATTAATGTTCGTGTTTTCCAGATTGTTAAACCGCTCGAAAACGCATTGCAGTTTTCAAATGCGGCACTTTTAATTGACACAAAGCCGCCAACGGGAATATAATATAAAAAATAATATATAAATATTTATCATACACGACAAAATTTCAGCTATTGCTTACGACGCTTTTAATTTCGGCTTCTGCCGGTATGCGCGTATTATTTTTAAGGAGAAACACATTATGTGCGGAATTATTGGTTATATTGGTGAAAAACCCGTTGTGCCGATATTGCTGTCGGGACTTGAAAGATTGGAATACAGAGGATACGACTCTGCCGGAATAGCCACTCTCAACGGTGATAAGCTGGAGGTGCGCAAGGTTAAGGGGAAAATCAGTAACCTGCGTTCTCTTATAGAGCGCGAGCCCATCGGCGGGCATATGGGCATAGGCCACACCCGTTGGGCAACACACGGTGAGCCAAATGATACAAATGCGCATCCCCACATGAATACCGCAGGCGATATCGCCATTGTACATAACGGTATCATTGAAAACTATAAGGAACTCAAGGACAGCCTTACCAAGGCCGGAAAAACCTTTATCTCTCAGACTGATACGGAGGTTATCGTTCAGCTTCTGGATTACTATTATGACGGAGATATGATGCAGGCCGTTCTTAAAACTCTCGGCAGCCTTCAGGGTTCATATTCATTGGGAATAGTAACAAAGCATTCCCCCAACAAGCTTTACTGTGCACGCAAGGACAGCCCCCTCGTTGTAGGAAAAGCCTCTCACGGCAGCTTTATTGCCTCGGATATCCCGGCAATTCTTGAATACAGCCGTGATGTTTTTCTGCTTGACAATATGGAGGTTGCCGTTCTTACAAAGGATGATATTAAAATTTACAATGAGCTCGGTCAGGAGGTCAAAAAGGATGTTCTTCATGTAGACTGGGATGTTAAAACCGCGCAAAAGGGCGGATTCAAGCACTACATGATCAAGGAAATGCATGAAGAGCCCATTGCCCTTAAGGACACACTCTCGCCGAGCATTATTGAAGAAAACGGTAATTTGTATCTCCGGGACGAGCAAATGCCCCTTGAGAGCGATTACATTAAAAATATAAAGCGCATATTCTTTGTGGCCTGCGGCACTGCATACCACTGCGGGTTGGTGGGCAAGAATATAATTGAAAAACAGCTGCGCATACCGGTTATAGCCGATATTGCATCGGAATTCCGCTATCGCGATCCGATTATCGGCCCAGAGGACTTAGTGATTGTAATTTCCCAATCCGGCGAAACGGCCGATACCATAGCCGCAATGAAGCTTGCACAGAGTCGCGGTGCCAAGGTGCTTGCAATATGCAATGTTGTAGGCTCTACAATTGCCCGCGAAGCGGATTTTGTTTGCTACACATGGGCGGGACCGGAAATATCCGTCTGCTCCACAAAAGCTTATGTGTCTCAGCTGATGATGACATATATTCTTATACTCGACATTGCACGCAAGCGCGGTATATTTGATGATGCACGCATCAGCGCTGCCCTGAAGGAGCTTTCGGCATTGCCGGAGAAAAACCGCGAACTGTTTGAGCACAAGGAAAAGATACAGCAATTTGCAAGCCGTAATTACGGCCGCGAAAGTGTTTTCTTTATAGGCCGCGGCCTTGACTATGCCATAGCTCAGGAAGCGTCGCTCAAGCTTAAAGAGATATCCTATATTCACTCCGAAGCGCTTGCGGCAGGCGAGCTTAAGCACGGTACCATTGCTCTTTTGGAAGAGGGCACGCTGGTGATTGCAATTGCGCTTCAGAAAGAGCTTGCCGAGAAAATTAAAAGCAATATTACGGAATGCCGCGTACGCGGCGCCAAAATACTGACGCTTGTGCGCAGAGGCGACCATTTCTTTGATGATGTTTCCGATGATATTTGGGAAATTCCCGATACAATGCCGGAATATACGCCGACGCTTGCCATATTGCCCATGCAGCTGCTTGCATATTACACCTCCGTGCAGCGCGGAAACGATGTGGATATGCCGCGAAACCTTGCAAAAAGCGTTACGGTTGAATAGGACAGAGGCGAAAGATATTAAAAAAGGATGCCTGCAAGGCATCCTTTTTGATTTATATATTACTGCTATTTGTACATTTGCAGCTAAATCAGGTCAATCGCGCAATGCCGGCAGCTCTCCCTTCAGCATAAGGTCGTATGCCTCAAACAATTCGTCCAGCTGCTTACGGCTTATTTTGCAGGAATTCTCCTTCTGACCGTGAAAACGCAGAACATAATAATTGCTGTCCAGCTCATATGCTTCAGCCGTTAAATCCACAAACACCTTGCTGTCGGAAAGTCCGTAAGGTTTGATATCCGTATGTATTGCCACATCGAATACCTTGTTCCCTATTTCCTGCGGATCGTCATCACGCACAAAGGCGGAAATCTTTAATGTAATAAGCCTTGAAAAAAAGGCGCGGGCGCAGGACGCCTTAAGACGCTGCCCGTCCTGCATATCGAAGAAGGTTTCGTATGTTGCCTCTCCGCTTTCATCAACAATGGGGTTGCCGTCGTCATCCAGCAGAGTCTTCTTTGTAATGCTCATTGTGCTCTTTTTGCCCTGAATTTCCATATCAATGCTTGTAACATTTACTATATTTGTCATAAGAACATTACGGTCCACTATATTTATTGCATTGACATTGAATATCTTATTGAAGGTTTCATCCGATATTGCATACAGACGGCATTTTGAAGCATCAACCTCGTCGCCCTTTTTGAAGGTATAGCTGTAACAATAGCGGTAGCCTTCAATTTCCTTAAGCGGATCCCCCACCGCAATTATCTGCGACGGTTTATCGGAGCTTTCACCGCCCATCACGTGAGGTGCCAGCACAAGGGTAGCATAAGGCTCCTCCAGCCCGTATTTGGCCAAATCCTCCCCTACCGCAGAATCCACATAAAGGCTCATCTTAAAATCGGAAATGCTGTTGGTATACTCGGTAATGGCGGTATTGTCCGCAAAGCCGCTTACGGGAGAGGTCATCTGCCACACGCTGGAGCCGGAAATAAAGGACGGCATGTATGCGATGTTCATATCCTTTGCGTCCCTGCGGCGAAGAGAAATAACCCCCACATTTCCCATTGACACAGCCAAAGAAGGCAATGTGCGCAGCTCATCTACCGTCATGGAAAAATATAACCCTACCGTAGAGGGAACCACATAATACTTTCCCGTTCCTTTTTCATACATATAATAATCCTTACCGTAAGCCGCGCCCACAACAAAGGTTCTGATGCCGTCTTTATAGTCAACAGTTACGGTGGCGGTGGGCTTATCAAAGCCGTATGCCGCCATCATTTCGCTGTCGGATATATCAACGGTGCCAAGCTCACGGCGGGCATTTAGCTTATAGCATCTGTTAAGCACGGTTTTAACGGAATACTGATCGATATCCGTATTATCCCTGCCCTCAATGCGCCACTGAGGAATGTAATCCTTTACTCCGTCGGATACGATGTTGTATGTATCCCTTGCGGATTCAATATGCAGACTATTTATTTCGTTTTCGTTGCAGGCAATAAGCGGTATAAGCTCACCGGCGGTTTGATCTGTCTCTTCCTTATTTATTGCAAAGAAGCCGATAAGCAGCCCCGCAAGCAGAACCACCGCCGATGCCAGTGAGATTATCATCACCTTGATGCTGCTGTGCGAAGCCCTCATAGATTTTTCCTCCTAAGCCAAATGATTACGCCGCCGCCCAGAATAAGCACCGGAATTACAATGATAACGATGGTTACTAAGGTTTTTACGGTAGCGGCATCGGCAATGGAAAGCTCGTAAGCGTTCATCTGCACTCCGGAGATGGAAATCGTATTGGTTTTATTATCAACCCAGTTTACGCAGTTTTTGATAAGGCTGACATTCCCCGCGGACCCGGAGCGTTCTCCAAGCGCAAGTTCAGAGCTCGAAAATACACAGATGCGGGTTCCTTCGTCTATCTGCATGCTGGAGGAATCCTTCTGATACAGTGCCAAACCGATGCAGCGCCGCTTTTCTTCTGTATACTCGCTCATCTTATTCTCATATGCGCCCGTTATATAATCCTCATACGGAATGCAGACCGACCGATCAGATGTATTCAGCAGCGGAAGCACCGTAAGAAGATCGCTGCTCGGATTATATTCCTCCAGATAAGCACAGCTGCCCGCATAAACGCTGCTTTTTGAATTGATTATACCGTTGGTGATTTCTTTGTTTGAAATCACCTCGGGGATCAGGTCTAAGGGGCGGTTCTGAGCATGTCTTGATTCGTTTTTTTCACCAACTATTTCGTTTTTGAATTTGATCATATAATGATCAAGTATAGCCTCAAAATTTTTAAGCCTGCTGCTCGAAGGATCAAGAAAAAACAGCGCCTTGCCATTAGCGTCAAGGAACTTTATCACTTTGTCACGGTCTTGCTCCGAAATATCGCTTGAAGGCCCTATGACTATAAGGATATCACCGCTGTGAAGATCGTTCATTGCTAAATCAATATTATCTACCTTAAAATTTTCTTCTTCGAGCTTCTCTTTCAGGAGCTTTGCGCGTTCTGAAAACTTCACATTCGTAACCGTCTCTCCGTGACCCGTAAGAAAATATACGTTTGTTTGCGCCCTGCCCGAATCTAAAAACATAAATGCACTTGTAAGTTTTTGCTCTAAAGTCCAGTAGGAAACATTGTTTTCCTTATCGGTGTAATACATATCTTCGTATGTTATTACCCTGAAGGAATTCTTTTTGCTGTTGAATACTACAACCGTCTTATCTTCAACAACCTGATCACTTACGCCGGAAAATTTATTTCTGAGTATGCTGTCCTTTGCGGGATCAAGAACGCTGAGAGTTATATTGTTGCTTAAAGCAGCATAGCGCTCCAGCGTTTTGCCTATAAGATTATCCTGCGTATAGTCGTTAGCAAAGCTATAAATAACGAATTCATTGGAATATTCGCCGTTTTCATTTTTTTTATTCATTATCGACCTAATATTGCTCTCTGTCTGAGCCGACAGAGAATATATCTTATTTGAGGTAAGATCGATCTTGAGTCCGGCCTTTGTTTCCACCGCGCTTGCAATAACATTAAGCACCACCACAATGGCTATTGCAAGAATTACCATAATAGTGGAAAAACCGCCGCGTATTACGCGTTTTTTTACATCGGCTTCCACTTTAAAGCCGTTATCCTTTGAAGAATTGTGCGCAGGCTTATCGTTTCTTAAGCGTTTTATGTTCTTCTCATCCGTATTTTTCATCTGATATGGCACCTTTCCTGAATAGTTGTACGCATTTGCTTCTGCAGCCCGTTAATTGCCGCTCCATCTTCTTTTTTCAATGATACGCACAGTTACAAAAATGCAGACTGCACAGATGGAAAAGTAGTATATTACCGGGGAAAGCCCCAGTACGCCGGAGGTAAAATCCCGCATGCGGTCAAACAGCGAAAGCGCCGTAAGCGTCCGGCGGAGAAATTCAGAGCTTATCAGCTTTATTACATTGCTTGTCATGAGCAGCATGAAAAATACGCCGAAGGTTACCACCGCAGCCACCACCTGGCTTTGCGTAGCGGCAGAGATCATGATGCCGATGGCGATGCTTGCACACCCCATAAGCAAAAAACCTACATATGCCGATATTATCTCGCCCCAGCTCGGCGAGCCCAGTATTGCAAGTATAACGGGATATATGAAGCTGAGCAGCAGCGTTATCGCCAAAACCGTAACGGCCGCGAAAAATTTGCCCAAGACTACGGAAACGATGCGCACCGGCGATGTAAGAAGCAGCTGATCCGTTTTTGTACGGCGTTCCTCTGCAAAGGAACGCATTGTAAGCAGCGGAACAAGAAAGCCGAAAAAGCTGGATGCTCCCGACAGGGCGGCGGCATAATCGGCCGAAGAGCCGGAAATATTTGTTACGAGAAATATTACGCCCAGCATAAGCATAAAGATGCCTATAAAGGCGTAGCCTATCGGCGAATAAAAATATGCGCGCAATTCCTTTTTGTATACTGCATTCATTTTTACTGCTCCTCCCTCTTGCTGCCGGTAAATTGCAGGAAAATATCTTCAAGCGTTATATCCATATAGCGGCAAAGCAATATCGGAGTACCGGCGCGCGCGGCGGCGTTGAACAGTGCCCGCCTCACATCCGTGGTTTTATTGGTGGTAATGATAACATCAATACTTCCCGGCTCACGCGTTCCGAGGCTTTCCGCCTTTAATACGCCGGCAATTTCGCGCACGGTGCGCAGAACCTGATTTTCTCCTCCGGCGATTCTGACGGAAAGCACGCTGCTCTCCCCCGTGCCGCGGCTGAGATTTGATATGGTGTCCTGCGCCACGATACTTCCGCGGTCAATAATTATGACCTTCTCGCAAACATCCGCCACCTCAGGAAGAATATGCGAGGAAAGTATGACCGTATGCTCCTTGCCCAGCCGTTTTATGAGCTTGCGTATTTCTATTATCTGGTTGGGATCAAGGCCCACCGTAGGTTCATCAAGAATAAGTATTTCCGGGTTTCCCACCAAAGCCTGAGCCATACCGACGCGCTGACGGTAGCCCTTTGAAAGATTGCCGATAAGCCGTCCTGACACATCTGCAATCTTGACAAGATCTTTTATTTCGTCAAGATGTTTCTTTCGGTTCTTTTTTGCAATGCCCTTGAGATCGGCGGCAAAATCAAGATATTCATTCACGGTAAGATCCGTGTACACCGGCGGCTGCTCCGGCAGATAGCCGATTTTGCGTTTTGCCTCCAAAGGCTGCTCCAAAATATCACAGCCGTCAACGGTGACCGTGCCGCCGGTCGATGAAATATAACCGGTGATCATATTCATCGTGGTGGTTTTTCCGGCACCGTTGCGCCCGAGAAAACCTACGACCTCGCCCTTTTCCACGGTAAAGCTTATGTTGTTTACCGCCACCTTGCTGCCGTAAGTCTTTGTAAGGTTCGTAACCTGAATCATGGTGTTTCCTCCCCGAATTTATAGAAGCTGAAATAATGCATATGGTTTTCGGAGCCTGCACGGGGGCACATCCCCGCCGGCACCGAAATAAAAATCATTCGCTGCGGTATGATCTGTCAAGAAACTTTGTAAGCTCGCCCTGCCATGTAAGCTCAATTTTACCCGTTGCTCCGTTTCTCTGCTTGGCTATTATAATTTCCGCAAGTGTTTTGTCTGCATCAGGATTGTCGGAATAGTAGCCCTCTCTGTGTATAAACATAACAAGGTCGGCATCCTGCTCAATCGAGCCCGACTCACGCAGATCGTTAAGCATCGGGCGTTTATCGGTTCGCGCCGTATTGGCACGGTTAAGCTGTGCAAGCGCGATTACCGGAACATTCAGCGTTCGCGCAAGCGCCTTGAGGTCTCTGGAAAGCTCGCTTACCTCGTTCTGACGGCTGTCCGAACGGCCGGAGGTTCCCATAAGACCGAGATAGTCGATAATTACAAGCTTGAGATCCTTTATTCTGCGGCATTTGCTGCGAACCTGCGGCACCGTAATACTGGGCGTATCATCGATATAAATAGGTGCATGCTCAAGATTGTTCATCGCACGGTTGAGCGGCTCCATATCCTCTTCCCTGACTTCGCCGTCTTTTATCTGCTGCGAACTTATTCCCGACTCTGCGCTGACAAGACGCATTGCGACCTCCTGCTTGCTCATTTCAAGAGAAAAGATTGCAACAGGCGCCCTTTGCGCAATGGCTGCATAGCTTGCCACATTAAGTGCAAACGATGTTTTTCCCATCGAGGGACGGCAGGCAATGATTATCAGGTTTGATTTCTGAAAACCGCCCGTCATTGCATCTAACGCCCTAAAACCCGATGCCACCCCGGAAACCTTGCCTTTTGTAAGCATGTATTGATCTATTTGCTCATACACATCGGGCAGTACATCCTTAACGGGCACCAAGGCACTCAATTCGTTATTCATTGATATTGAAAAAATATCGCTTTCCGCCGATGCAATGATGTCCTTAGAATCCTTTTGCTGATCAAAGCTGTCCTTGCTTATTTGCCCTGCACTCGCGATAAGCCGGCGAAGCTTGTATTTTTCCACCACAATATCAATATAGTAAGACAGATTTGCCACGCTGGGCACTGCTCCGGTAAGCTCGGTCAGATAGCCCACGCCGCCTATGACCTCAAGCGTACCGCGGCGCATAAGCTCACTCATCAGTGTTACGGTATCAATAGCCCGGCCGCTGTTATACAGCGCCCTTATGCTTTCGTAAAGCTCCTGATGATTCGGGCGATAGAAATATTCCTTGTTTTTTACACGCTCAAAAACCGCTCCCGCGCAATCAGATGAAAGCAATATACATCCGATGCAGGAACGCTCGGCTTCGTAATCATTGGGCAATATCTGCACAACGGTATTTTCCAACTGAACAGCTCCTTTGTATTGACACATGTTTACTGCAAATTCCGCAATGAAGAAATCAAAGCAGAATAATCACAGAATACTCTTATTATACATTGACGGCGTATAAAAGTAAAGATTAAAGCGCATAAATTCAACAAAAATTTAATCATTTTCTGTTTGTTTTTCACATTTGCACACTTGATATTCCGAACGCAAACGCGGTTTTATTTTTTTACGCGTGACCTGTGCGGCAAAGTATGATATAATAATTTTGTTTCAACAGCATTTCAAAAGGCGGACTAAATGCAAGGCAGCTTAAATTGCAGCAATAAAACAGCCCGATTCGGTGCTCATGCAAACAACTGACGATACCGCCCGTACGCATTGCCTCTGAAAGGATCGCCCATCGGCGAAGATATTATTTTACATATGAATTCATTTATAAACTCCGTAAAACTGAACAAAGAACAATACGAAGCGGTAAATACCACCGAAGGCGCATTATTGATACTTGCCGGTGCCGGAAGCGGCAAAACCAGAGTGCTTACACACAGGATCGCTCATTTGATCCTTGACTGCAATGTGCAGCCGTACAGCATACTTGCAATCACCTTTACAAATAAAGCAGCAAACGAAATGAAGGAGCGTGTCGCTTCCATGTGTGCCGATGCCTCCGACGGTATTCTTGTAGCCACCTTTCACTCGGCATGTGTAAGAATACTCAGGCGCGATATTGAAGCATTGGAGGGGTACAGCCGCAATTTTACAATATTTGACGATGACGATACCGGAAAAATAATAACCCAGATATGCAACAGCATGAATATCGATATAAAACAATTCCCGGTTAAAATGCTCAAATCCGCCATAAGCAATGCAAAGAATTCCTTTCGCACTTCGGAAGAATTATCACGCGACCAGTTCACTCCCCTTGCGCGGCTTCTTCCCGAGCTGCTGCGGGAATACGAACGCGGCCTTAAAAAGAACAACGCCCTCGATTTTGACGACCTTATACTGAAAACTCTGGAGTTATTTGACAAGCGTCCCGATATTCTTGAGAAATATCAGAACCGTTTTCGTTACATTATGGTGGATGAATATCAGGATACGAACGCTTCGCAGTACCGGCTTGTTAAATATCTCGGTGCCAAATGGAAAAATGTATGTGTAGTGGGCGATGACGACCAAAGCATATATTCCTGGCGCGGTGCCGATATTTCCATAATACGCAATTTCAAGAACGATTATAAAGACACAAAAATAATCAAGCTTGAACAGAACTACCGCTCGACGGGCAACATACTTAACGCCGCAAACGCAATTATCAGGCATAATCCGAACCGTACCGAAAAGCGCTTATGGTCCGAACTCGGTCAGGGAGAAAAAATATCTCTTCAGCAATTTGATGACGATCGCAGCGAAGCCGCCTTTATTGCCCGTATTGTAGCCGCAGGCATCCGTGAAGGCGCTTCTCCCTCCGATTTTGCGGTTCTTTACCGCGTAAATTCAATATCAAGAAATATTGAGGCGGCATTTATGTCGCGCGGAATACCGTTTAGGATATACGGCGGACACCGTTTTTACGAGCGGGCTGAAATCAAGGACGCATTGGCTTATCTGCGCGTAATTGTAAACTCAAGGGATGAAGTCAGCTTGCGCAGAATTATCAATGTGCCGAAAAGAGGCATAGGCCAAAGCACGGTCGATGAACTCAGTCAGGCTGCTTCACTGTATAATGAAGGTCTTTTTTCCGTGGCTATGTTCCCGGAGGATTACGGTATAAAGCCAAAAACCGCGGCAAAACTGGCCGGTTTTATTTCCGTGATTGAAGACTGCGCCGGTCAGTGCGCCGCGCTTCCGCCGGCTGATGCCGTGCGCTATATGCTTGAAAGAACCGGTCTTACAAAGCAGTACAGCGATGAAGGTTCTGCCGAAGCGGCTGCCAGAGCCGACAACCTTAACGAGCTGATAAACGATGCCGCACAGTTTACACAAAGCAATCCCGACGGCACTTTGGAGGATTATCTTGAACAGGTAACACTTGTAAACGATATTGAGGCTGCCGATGAGGACGGCAACGGCGGCGCCGTAAACATGATGACAGTGCACAGCGCAAAAGGATTGGAATTCAAAAATGTATTTATTGCGGCTTTTGAGGACGGAATATTCCCCATCAACCGTGCATTTGAGGAAAAAGACGAAATGGAAGAAGAGCGGCGTCTTGCATATGTTGCCGTAACCCGTGCAAAACGCAAGCTTTATATTACATGCGCGCGCCAAAGAATGTCCCACGGATACATAACTGAAAGCCTGCCGTCGCGCTTTATCCGCGAAATACCCGAAGAATTGTTGGAACGCACTTCCGCGCGTCCCGCAGGAAGCATGAATAAGGGAAGTTTCGGCTATAATCAAGGTATGCGTACACAATACGGCACTTCAGGCTACGGAACAAACAGGAATGAACGGCGTCCGTCTTCCGGATTTTCCGGGGCATCTTCTCAGACTGCTACACGGCGTGTCGGATTTTCTGCTTCCTTTACTTCTGCCGCTCAGCCTGCACATTCTTCGGATGCCTCGTTCCGCATAGGCGAATGTGTGATGCACCGAACCTTCGGACACGGACGCATAATAGGCGTTAAAGGCAGCGGTACGGATCAGATATTGCAGATAGCCTTTGAAGGCAAAGGCATAAAAGAGCTGTCGGCGGCGGTTGCTCCCATTGAGAAGATATGATGCCGTTATATTGCAGCAAAACTCGCCCTTAACGGGTCGCATTCGATTTAACCGAGTTTATTCACTGCATTGCAGCCGTCATTTTTAGCATAAACGGTTACGGAGGATTATCTATGACGCCTATTGAAAGAATGACACAGCTTATAAACCGCATCAACGAGCTGAACTATCATTATTATGTGCTTGATTCCCCCATCGCTTCGGATGATGAATGGGATTCTCTTTATTCCGAGCTTAAAAAGCTGGAGGAGCAAACCAGCACCGTGCTTGACGGTTCCCCCACAAAACGCATAGGCGGAGAACCTCTTGAAGGCTTTACACCGCACACACATCTGGGACAGCTTTGGAGCATGAATAAGGCTCAATCATATCAGGAGCTGTTTGATTGGGAAGCGCGAGTCAACAACGCAGTGGAGCAGTATAATCGCACCGCAACGGAAAAATTGCCAAGGCCCGTATTCGCCCTTGAATATAAATTCGACGGTTTAACGGTAAATCTTACCTACGAGAACGGCAAGCTTACCCAAGCAGCCACCAGGGGCAACGGCATTGCGGGTGAAGGCATACTTGCGCAGGCTCTTACCATACGCAACATTCCCCACACCATTCCTTTTACGGGAACAATTGAAGTTCAGGGCGAATGCATAATGCGTTATTCCGAATTCAATAAATACAACGCAACTGCGCAGGAGCCTCTTAAAAATCCGCGCAATGCCGCCGCCGGTGCGCTGCGCAATCTCGATCCGAAAGTTACTGCATCACGAAAACTGGATGTTTTTGTATATAATGTCGGTTACAGCAGAGGCATCAGTTTTGCAAACCAGGACGAAATGCTGGAATTTTTACGCCACCAACACCTTCCCGTCAATCCGTACTGTAAGACATTCACCAGTATAGATGCGCTTATAGGCGAACTCGAAATCATTGCAAAAAAGCGCGATGAATTGGATTTTCAAATTGACGGAGCGGTTATTAAAATTAAAGATTTTGCAACCCGAAGCATGCTCGGTTTTACGGAAAAATATCCGCGTTGGGCAATTGCATATAAATTTTATGCCGAACAGGTAATAACCCGTCTTGAAAGTGTAAGCTGGGAAGTGGGCCGCACCGGAAAGCTCACACCTCTTGCACATCTTTCCCCCGTAGATATCGGCGGAGCTACGGTAAAGCGTGCAACTCTTAATAACAAATTCGACATTGCACGCAAAAAGGTACGCATAGGTGCCGATGTATGGGTGCGCCGCTCAAATGATGTAATTCCCGAAATAATGGGCGTAGCCTCCGATTATCCGCACGAAAAGGATATAATAACCCCTGAAGTTTGTCCCGCATGCGGTACGAAGCTTATAGAAAAGGGAATGCTGCTGTATTGCCCCAACCGTTTGGGCTGCAGACCGCAAATAATTGCACGCATAAACCATTACGCCTCTAAAGAGGCCATGGACATTGAGGGCTTCAGCTCAAAAAGCATTATACAACTGACAGATGCCGGCTTGATATCCACCCCTGCCGATCTTTACAGGCTTACAAAGGATAATCTTCTTACGCTGGAGGGATGGAAAGAAAAGAAAGCGGATAATCTTATAGCTTCTATCGGCGCCTCACGCCGATGCAGCCTTGATTGCTTCATATTTGCACTGGGAATAGAAAATGTCGGAAAACGCACCTCAAAGGATTGTGCCTCGCATTTCGGCAGCTTTGACAGGTTTCGCACAGCAACTAAAGAAGAGCTTGCCGGCATAGACGATATAGGCGATACCGTAGCGGAATGCATAGTATCCTTTTTTTCGGATTCCTTCAACAATGCCATAGTTGATGACCTATTCAGGCAAGGAGTCTCCCCCGCCGAAATGCAGACTGCAGCGGCCGATACCTTTTTTTCGGGTAAAACCTTTGTTCTGACAGGAACATTAGCCGGCATGGAGCGGAGCGCAGCCTCTGCCGCTATCGAACGGCTCGGCGGCAAATGCTCCTCCTCGGTTTCTTCCAAAACATTTGCGATAATTGCCGGCGAAAACGCCGGAAGCAAGCTCAGCAAGGCAATAAATCTCGGAGTGCGAATAATAAAGCAGGACGAGTTTGCATCGCTTTTGAAAGAATGCGGTGAAAGCACCTGACTTTCATTTATCGCATACAGGCAGACGGTCAATAATGTGTTTTTCCAAAAGCCGAACAATTCCATTTGACAAATACCCCTGCCCTAATCTATAATAATAAAGTCGTGAGATGATATCGTCTTGCGGCATATTTTGCGGATGTGGCGGAATTGGCAGACGCGCACGGTTCAGGTCCGTGTGAGAGCGATTTCATGCAGGTTCAAGTCCTGTCATCCGCACCATAAAAGGGCTACAAAATAGATGTAGCCCGTGAAAACCCCGATGTTATCGGGGTTTTCACCGTTTATACGGCAAAATTTCAGCGAACCGTTTTGACAGATATAAAAACGATGTTTTCCCTTTGTTGGATGTCTTGAACTCTCACACAACCGAATAATGATACGCAAGGCAGATAGAAATCAAAAATCTATCTGCCTTTTTTATTACCATAAAAAAGGAGAAATCAGATATGCTGCAGAAAGAATTAGCCAAACGGCTCAAGGCTCGGTACGACACCAAGATGGACGACAACAAATGGATGGAAATACCGTCAAGCATCGCCTGTGTGATAGCCTGATAGTATTTCAGTGACTTTTCGGAACAGCCCTCAATGCGCTTGGCGGCAAGGAAAAGTGCCAAAAGATCTTGCTCCCGCTCTTCGGCCTTGCTATCGGAAAGGCTTATGTCATAGTCTCATAGGATGTGCAGCAAAACCTCTTGCAGCTTTTCGGTTTGTGCGTTGTTCAGGTATGGAAGCATATCCCGTGCAACGGCAGTGATTATTTTTTGTTTCATAGTTGAACTCTCCTTTTTATTGAGAACAACTATGGAGTGGTTTATAAGATTGAATCGGCTCGACTTGCGCAGGCCCAAGACCGCCCTTTTTTCTCTGCTGTGGGGCAAAAAGTGTGGCTTTTGTGCAAAGCCTCGTAAGAAGCAGTTGAGAAACAGACGGATTTATGCTATAAGTTGAGAAACAGACGGATTTATGCTATAATCTAATTTGAGAAGGTATACCCAAGGGTAAACAAAAACGAATGAAGGCGAAATGGGGCCTGTTTATGACCGAACAGAAAAAGAATACTATCATAACAAGCGGCATCGCTGTACTTGCCGTGATACTGGCATATTGCTTCCGAATTGTAGGCAGGGGCAGCTTCTGCCCGATGCTGTTTTCCTATCTGCGCAGCTTCATCTATATCGGCCTGTTCGCTGCCTGGGGGCTCTCCGTCCGTCAGCGGATCGTGCAAAAGCAGGTGTGCAGGTTTATGACGGTCACCGCAGTGCTGCTTATCATATGGATGGTAGTCCGTTCGGCAAAGTATTTTATTTTCTGGCAGCCGGACGCCGTCCGGTACCTGTGGTATCTGTTCTATCTGCCCATGCTGTTTGTGCCTATGCTGGCGCTGCTGATTGCCATGTCATTGGGAAAGCCGGACGAATACAAATTCCCCAAGGGAATGTCGGTTCTGTGGATCATCTCCGGCGTATTGCTTCTGCTCGTGCTCACAAATGACCTGCACCGATTCGTATTTACCTTTCCGAAGGACGCCGCCGTGTGGACGGACAAAAACAACGGCTACTCGATAGGCTACTTCATTATTGTAGGCTGGCAGGTGCTGTGCGCCTTTGCCGCACTCGTAATTATGTTTTTCAAATGCCGTGTGCAAAAAGGAAGGCTCCACTTTCTGCCCATTGTTCCTATGCTGCTGGCGATTGTTTACAGCGCACTTTACTATGCTGGTGCGGATTGGCTGCTCCACTTGTTCGGTGATATTGCCGCGTTCCAAAGTGTGATGTATATTCTGACCTTTGAGTTTTGCATCGTCTGCGGATATATACATTCAAACAGCCGTTATGTGGACTTGTTTGCCTCCTCTGTCGGCACATCGGCAGAGATCACCGACAAGGACTTTACCGTTCGGTATGCGGCTGTAAACACTGCGCCTATCTCAAAGAAAACGATGAAAAAAGCCGAGCAAAGCCCGGTCACGATGGGCGGCTTGACCGTTCACACCATGCCCGTTGACGGCGGCTATGCCGTATGGACAGAGGATGTGTCGGCTCTGCGTGACATCAAGGAGGACTCCGAGCTTCTTGCAGACGAGCTTGCCGACAGGAACGAAATACTCCGTTATGAATACAAGCGTGAAGCCAAGCGCCGCAAGGTGGAGGAACAAAACCGCCTGTATGATCTCCTGCGCTCCGCTACGCAGACGCAGATCGACCGCATTGCGGAGCTCACTAAGGAATACCGCCGAATCTCAAGCACCGATCCCGACAGCGCCAAAACGCTCCTCACCGAGATTGCCGTGCTGTGCAGCTATATTAAACGCCGCAAGCATCTGACGCTCCTTACCGACCGAGATATTAAAATAGCGGCAACGGAACTCCACCGTGCCTTCAACGAATCGCTCCAAACGCTGAAGCTGTTGGGCGTCCGCAGCTCACTGTATGTGGACGAGTCTCTTTCCATGCTCTCCGGCAAAACAGCGACCGCTGTATTTGATTTTTATGAATCGGTTATTGAAGCCGATATTTTGAATTTAACAGGCATACAGGTAAGCCTCATAAAGGCAGACGGCTTGCGCCTGTCGCTGAATGTGTGCTGCAAAGCCGACCTTTCCGCTTTGGTAAGCGGAGACGGTATCCGCTGTGAAAAAGAGGATGACGAGGAATATCAGCGCCTTGTGCTTGAAGTGAAAGAAGGTGACGGGAAATGAGTGCATTTTCTTCCCTTTCTGAATTTTGGCAGACCATGCTGCCGTTTATCATGCTTGTGGAGATTGTCCTTGAAATCGGGCTGTTTATATATCAGCTTCTCCGCAGCAATAAGCCGGTGCGCAGCCTGCTGAGCCTGGCGGTTATGGCGGTGATGATCCCGCTGCTGTTCTCCGTTTCTCAGGCAGATCCCGACAATATCGGGGACGCATTTCTGCTGGACGCACCGTGGCTGATATTTGCCGCTGCCATTTTCCTTGCGGCAGTTCACTTTGCCGTTGCTCTGCCGCGGGAATACCGCCGTAAAAAGAACGAGCTCTCGCCGTTCTCCATTAAGGAAGCAACGGATAAGCTGCCTATGGGCATCTGCTTTGCCGACCCGAACGGCAGGATCATCCTGTGCAACAACCGTATGCGCAGGCTCTCCTTTGCCCTTTGCGGCCACGAGCTGCAAATCAAAAGCGATATGGAAAATGCCCTGAGCGTGCCGGACAGAACCGTAACCGTCAAGGATGATTGCTACATCCTGCCCGACAAGACCGTCTGGCAGTTTCGCACACAAAATATCACCGTGGACGGCGATTACCGCTGGCAGCAGATAACGGCGCACAATGTAACCGAGCTGTATAACGGCTACCAAAAGCAAGAGGAAATAAATAAAGAACTGGCGGAAGTCAATCGAAAGCTCAGGAAGATGTACGCTCGCATGGAGGACGATGTCAAAGAGAAGGAAAGCCTTGACCTAAAGGTCTATATTCACGATACCATCGGGCGAAGCCTCCTGACCATCCGTGACATCATAGACAGCGGAGAGGATACCGAGCGAAAGCTTGAGGCGCTGCAAAATGCCATCGGTATGCTGGCAAGCAACCGTGTCACCTCTGTCAGCACAATGGACGAGGTGAAAAGAACCGCACGGCAGCTTGGCGTGGCTGTAAAAATCGACGGCTACCTGCCCCGTGATACCGCAGCCGAGGAGCTGACCGTTGCTGCCGCCAAGGAGTGCGTGACCAACTGCATCAAGCACGCAGACGGGAATGAGGTATATATCCGCATTGCCCAGCGCGGCGAACGCTATGATGTTACCATAACCAACAACGGCAAAATACCCACAGAGCCGATAAAGGAAGGCAGCGGCCTGTCAACGCTTCGCCGCAGTATTGAAAGCTCCGGCGGTGAAATGCATATTTCGCACAATCCACGCTTTGCTCTTCTGATTACGATTCCCGCAAAGGAGATCAGCCTATGATAAACACCATACTTGCAGAGGATGATTTATACATCCAAAAGCACTTTGTCGATCGTCTTGCGGCAGACGGCGAGTTTCATCTTGTCGGCGTTTTCCGTGACGCCTTTGAAGCGGAAAAGCACTGCGACGCCACCGTAAAGCTCGTCCTTATGGATGTGCAGACGCAGCACAAGCACTCCGGTCTTGCCGCCGCGGAGCGCATCAAAAAGGCTTTTCCGCAAATCAAAATCGTTGTGGCTACCTCGCTTGTCGATCCCGAAGTTTTGCAAAGAGCCAAAATGGGTGCAGCCGACAGCCTGTGGTATAAGGACCACGGCACAGAGGAATTGATGAGCGTGGTAAAGCGCACCCTGGCAGGCGAAAAGGTCTTTCCCGACACCGCTCCGGCCATTGAAATGGAGGGTACGATGTCCGATGCCTTCTCGCCCCGGCAGTTAGACATCCTGCGCCTTTATATAAAGGGCTTTACCTATCAGGAAATTGCCGATAAGCTGGGCATCTCCAAAAACGGCGTTCGCTGGAATCTGGACGATATGGTGGAAAAGGGCGGCTTTGAAAGCAGAGAAGCGCTGGTTGCAACCGCCATTGAAAACAAGCTCATGGTAACCACCTTAAAAGACGAATAAGAGAAACTGAACCCCTTGGCTGTACGGTCAAGGGGTTTTTCGCGCCCAAAAGGCAAAAAATTTTTGAAAAAATCGATTTTTCTCTTCTGTCACTGGCACAAGTGCCAGTGACAAGTGCCAAAAAATCCGTACAATGGATAATGTAAGATTAGGGTTATGCTTTTAGAGGGCGGTGATGAATGATGAAAAAAATCGTTCTGGACATTCAGAGCGATATCCATGCGCACACCATGGAGCGAATGCTGATGCAAAAATTGGACGATTGCCAAGTTGTAATCTCCGAGTCGCCGGACGCAACCGCCGAGTGGTGCAAAACGCATCGACCGGATGTGCTTTTAATGGAGGTCAAGGCGTATTCACCATGGATGTTCAAAGAACGAATGGCAATCCGTGACAAGATAAAACGAAACACGGAAAACTGCCGTGTCATTCTCTTTGTGGATGACGATACAGACGGAGAGTTGACCGAAAAGGTACGGCAGGCAAAGCGCGAGGGTCTGATAGACGCTTTTCTCTTCGGTTCGGTATCCGAAAACTACTTTGCTTCGGTCATCGACAGTGTTTAAATCAGGCAACACAAAACGCATAAAAATCTTCAAAATGATTTTGAGGGAGGAAATAATAGTATGACAAAAACGAACATACGAAGGCGCATCGTCAGCATCCTGCTGGTGCTTATGATGCTGCTCTCGCTGATGCCGAGTCTGGTGGTTCCCGTCCATGCCTTTTGGGACGACTATGACGACGGCTTCGATTGTCCTAACTGCAACCACTACCATTTTGGCAGCGAATATATGTGTGACTGCCTGTTCTGCACCATTGACTGCAACTACGAGTGCTGGGTTGAAACCCATTGTAACGACTGCGGTGTGTGCTTTGGCGACACGCCCTACTGGTGCGAGACGTGCTACAAGTGCGCGGACTGCATGGAGGAAACGCACTGCTCCACCTGCGCCAAGTGCTACATCGGCGAGGATGACCAGCTGTGCGGCGAATGCTATAAGGGCCCCTGCTGCTCCATAACCATCTGCGACTCCTGCGGCTTCTGCGATGACTGCGCAAACGATGACAGCGACCCGATGCACTGCTCGCTGTGCAACAACTGCTTCGGTTCGGTGGACGAGTGCGTGCACGACGATGATAGCGGCGTCATCCACTGCGTCGATTGCCACACGGACTGCGAGCAGTGCGAGGACTGCCTGCTGGCCAAGGAGAGCTGCGAGGAGTGCGGCCTGTGCAAGGAGTGCTGCGAGATCAACTCCGAGGACGGCGGCTGCCCGGACGGCCAGACCTGCGTGGAAAGCGCCGAGTGGGACGAGCACATCTGCCAGGGCTGCGACGGCTGGGTCGCGGATAAGGAGGACGAGGACGAGTTCTGCGAAACCTGCGAGCTGTGCAAGGAGTGCTGCGAGGGCAACTCCGACTGCTCCGAGGGGATGTGCGCAATGGACACGGACTATGCGGATCACTTCTGCGAGGACTGCGGCCTGTGCTTCCACGACAGCGATCCCTGCGAGGACGGCTGCGATCAGCGCTGCAAGGACTGCTGCCGGGATGCCGTGAGCGCTATGGGCTGCGATCATGACGACTGGTGCTTCAGCGACTCTGATTTTGAGGATCATCTGAAGGCGGAGCATTCCGGCGCCGGGCATACACACATAGCCTCCGCCACCTGGGAGGCTGACGGAACGCGGCACTGGCACCCCTGCCGCTATTGTAACGGTGAAAAGCTGAATGCCGCCAACCATGAATTTGACGCCAAGGGCGTGTGCAAGGTCTGCGGCTACATCAGCGGCAGCTCCATCGTCATCACCCGCCAGCCCAAGGGTGTCAAGTGCAAGACCTCCATCTACGGCAGCGGCAATTATAACGAAGAGCCGGAAAACGGCCTGCTGTTCAGTGAACATAACTGGGTCACCTTCTCTGTCATGGCAAGAAGCCTGAAGGGCGACGAGCTGACCTATCAGTGGTATCTGAAGGATAATGCGACAGGTAAGTCCTACGAGATGGAGGAGACATCGTATTATGTGGGCGTGAAAACCCCCACGCTGAAGCTGTCGGTTTCCGCCGAGGCCTGCCAGGATGACTACTCCTACTACTGCGTCATCGGCAGAAAGGGTGACACTTCGGACACCATGAAAACGGCGGAGGCAAAGCTGACGGCCACCCATGCCTACAGCCATAAGCAGGCCGGTGAGCCTGTGTACACCGATGACGGCGAGAGAACGCCGGAATACAAGGTCACTTGGTTCGATAAGGATGGAAATACCCATAACACTACCGTAGGCAGCGTTCGCAAAAGCGACGGCCACAAGCTCAAGTGCCTGTTCGAAGAAAGCGCTCTTTACGAAGCGCATTATATGACCACCGGCTCCAAGGAGCGCATCTTCCCGCATACCTTTAAGCTTGAAAAAAGCTATGACGCGGTGGGCGGCGGCAGGGTTGATATGCTCGTCTGCACCGTCTGCGACTATTTCATTTTTGTGAAGAGCCATGTCCATGATTACGGCTGGAACTGGGATTACACCGGCTTCGACTATATCTATTACTATACCTTCAACATCGGCGGCTCGACCAAGACGGTGGAGCAGCTCATCCTTGAGTCCGGCTATGCCCACCCCGAAAAGTGCAAGGTTCCCGGCTGCGAGGAGTTCATCATGGTTCCCCATAGCTGGGGTCGCTGGAACGTGGTCAAAAACCCCGATACCACAGGCGGCAAAGGCGGCATGGAGGCTGAATGCAGCGTCTGCGAATACAAAGAGACGGAAAAAATTGACGGCGATTGGACAAAGGACACCGCCATTGTGACGGTGAAAAACGGCCGGGCAACCCGTATGATTGTCAAGCCCGGCGACAAGATCAAGCTTTATCCCGAGGAGAAAACCAGTCAGAAAGCCATCGGCTGGAAGGTGGAGTATCTCCGCGAATACAACGTGTCCGACAGCATGGCACCGGTTCATAAAAATTGGAATGCCAACGAGGCGAAGACCCTGTTCAAGCTGGTGACCAACGGCTCCGCGCTCGAGTGGGGCTGCACGATCCCGGCGTTCAGCGCCATGGGTGCCCCCGGCGGCGGCCAATTCTTCTTCGAGCCGGTCTATGCAAGCTGTGACCACAGCGGCGGCACCACGGTGCTCAATGCGAAGGCACAGGTCTGCGACCGCAAGGGCTACACCGGCGACACCGCCTGTGCGGACTGCGGCCATATCATCAGTGCCGGTTCGGATATCTATCCCCCTGCAAACGCCGGCCATACCGGTACGCTGCAGCCCCTGTACTACTACGGCACGAACCCCTCGGCCACCACGGACGCAAGCCATGGCGGCAAACGCTATAACGCCAAATCGGGCGATTGCCGGCACCGCGCCTATGAGGGCGACTACCGCTGCACGGATTGCGGCGGCACCGTAAAGGGCGAGACCGGCGACTTCAGGCATAGCGGTCCCCTTGAACTGCGGGATGTAAGAACGGCGACCTGTACCCAGAAGGGCTATTCCGGCAACCGGTACTGCACAGCGTGCGACAGGATCGCCCAGAAGGGCAGCTCTACCCCGTCCCTCCACGAAATTGCCGATAACTCCAAGCTGATCAATGAGGTTAAGCCCGGATGCACCGCCGCAGGCTATAGCGGCGACCGGCAGTGCACAGCCGGCTGCGGACAGATTCTCCGCTACGGTCATGTCATTAATAAGCTCAGCCACGACTGGGACGGCGGCAAACCCGCAACACAGGGCAAGAGCGAAGGGATTCTCTACACCTGCCGGCGCGCCGACTGCGGCGAGACAAGGTTCGTCAGAAGCCCCGCCGCGACCGGGTACACCGTCACGGTTATCAAGGGCACGGCCTCCGTTGCCGCAGGCACTCCCATCACCGACAAGATCGAGCAGAACACCGTTGTGACCGTTACGGCGGACGCACCGGAGGCAGGCAAGGTCTTTGACAAGTGGATCGTGCTGGAGGGCAATGTCACCCTGGCAGACGCCACCGAGGCAACCACCACCTTCACCATGCCCGCAAGTGCTGTGAAGCTTGAGGCCACCTATAAGGATGCGTCTCCCAGCCATACCCACAGCTACGGCACGGATTGGAAGCATGACGACACCAATCACTGGCACGAGTGCGAGTGCGGCGACAAGGCCGACACGGCAGCACACAGCTTCCGGTGGGTGATCGACAAGGCCGCTACCAAGGAGGCCACCGGCATCAAGCACGAGGAATGCACCGTTTGCGGCGCCAAGCGCAGCGAGAATACGGTCATCCCCAAGGATTCCGGTTTTCCCCCGACCGGCGACACAAGCAATCTCATGCTGTGGATCGCATTGCTGCTTGCCAGCGGCGGTGTTTTGACAGGTCTGACGGTATTTGTTAAGAGGAAAAGACATTCTGTCAAATAATCAAAGATAAGTAACAATTAACGATCCATCACGGAAACATCGCAATTACGGCACAGAGGGCATAAAAACCGCTGTGCCGTAAGGAACCTCCAAACCCAGTGTTTTCAATGGGCTGGAGATTCCGAGAGTCTATATACTTTTTAGGGAGGAAGAAATCATGAAAAAACAGTGGCTCAGCATTGTATTGGTTCTCTGTATGGTGCTGTGCATGGCGCCCACAACGGCGCGAGCAGAGGAGAGTAAAACGGGCACGCTGAAGATCACCGTGGATATAAGTGGGGTGTATGAAGGGGACAATGTAGGAGACAAGACATTTAGCTTTGAGATTCTCCGCAAATACGCTAATTATGGCCACTATAAATATGTGGACATTACCATTAAGTCGGGCGAGACAGAGCACACAGAGTATGTGCCAGTCGAGGAAGGAAAATATGTCGTAAAGCAAACCAGTCATGCTACAATAGACAAATATGATTGGGAGAATGCGTCCCATCAACCCGGCAACACAGTTGAAAGCAAAGAGCTGAACGTGTCTGCAGGCAAGACGGAGAGGGTTACCGTACATAACTTTTACGAAATAGCGGTAACAAAGGAGATCACGGAGCTGCCGATCACGGTGACCGGATATGCGCTGGGTGCAAAGGTGAGCGGCATCAATGCTTCAACAGAGCAGATGCGCGTTACTATCAATAATAATTTCACCATTAAACAGCGCAATGCAAGCGGCGGCTGGGATAATCTGGCATCTGATGCCACGATTCAGGAAAATACCCAGTATGCGGTAGAAATCTTTGTTAACGCAAAAACGGGGTATACCTACACCGGGCTTACAGAGGATAAGGTGACCGTAAACGGGAAAAAGGCAAGCGAATTTGAGAAGAATCCATCGACTCAACCTGGCGTCGATATGCGGGTATTCCACGAGCTTGAGGTGCTGAAGGTCGTCAAGAAGGTGGATCACATTGAGATCACAACACCGCCTACCAAGACCGTGTACAAGGGTGGCGACAAGTTCGACCCGACGGGCATGGTGGTCACTGCGGTTTACAAAGATGGCACCAGTGAACCCATTACCAACTACAGCATATTCCATGGTGACAAGCTCACGAAGGGACAGGAGTATGTGACGATCCAGTATGACGATGGCAGCGGCAATAGCGATATCAAGGTCAGGCAGACCATCACCGTGGGCGCATATGAGGGGCCCCACACCCACACCTACGCCGGCAGCCCGTGGTACCAGGACGCGACGAGCCATTGGCATCAGTGTACCGACAGCACCTGCCCGGATCCGCGCGCCAGCGCAACGGAACTGGCCTCCCACACCTTCGTGTGGAAGGTAGACCAGGCGGCCACCACGACCCAGACCGGCCTGAAGCATGAGGAGTGTACCGTCTGCAGCTATAAGCGCAGCGAGAATACGGTCATCCCCAAGGATTCCGGTTTTCCGCCGACCGGCGACAACAGCAATCTCATGCCATGGATCGCACTGCTGTTTGTAAGCGGAGGTGTTTGCACGGTGCTTACCGTGAAACGCAAAAAAAGCGTATCGACACGGATGTAATGCAAAATGAGAAAACGAGTACTCAGTATCCTGCTCACCCTTTGTATGGCGCTCTGCCTTGTGCCGACTGAAGCGTTTGGCGGAAGGACGGTGGTTTGATACTGAAATCCTGACTGCCACCCATAAACAAATCTTTCTTCGATATGTCCGCTGCCGAAGAAAGAACCAAGCGGACAATTAAAAAAATGGAGGAACTGTTATGAAGAAAAAACTATTGGCAATCCTGCTCAGCATTGTAATGGTAGCTGTACTCCTGCCTGTCACGGCACTGGCAGCGGATCCCACGGTCTACGACATTTGGGTAGACGGCGTACAGGTAACATCTGAGAATAAGGATAATCTTTGCAGCGGAACAGTAAGCTATGACCCGACCACTCACACCTTGTCCCTGAACAATGCTACCCTTGACAACGACACCATGTCAGACTACGGTATTAAAACGATTATCCCCAGTACGTTGAAGATACGGCTGACCGGGACAAATAGTATTACCCGAACCTATCCCAACGGAGGAATTGGAATAGCCCCCAATTCCGGCAATTCTGTCGAGATTACCGGTGATGGAACACTGATGATCAACGTTATCGGGGAAACCTACGATGGAATCAGCGCAGGGGCTGACGTTAAGATTTCCGATAAAGCAAAGGTCATAATAAACTCTGAAGGCGGAGTGGGTATAATCGGAAAAACGGTCGAAATTGATGGGGCAACTGTGAAATCCACCGGCTTGTATGCCGGAATCGATGCCCATAGTCTGAAGATTGTAAACGGCGCCGATGTTACGCTTAAGGCGACCCAGGACGAACGCAACGGAGCCTTTATCTGGAAAGACCAAGAAGGAAACGGCGGCGATATCGAAATTGCTCAATCCACAGTCAAAGCAACAAGCTATTATCCCGGTCTGTATGCCGCAGGTAATTTGACGGTTGATGGCGGCGAGGTAAACTGTACCTCTACTGCGGACAGCGCAATGTGGGCAAAAGGCGATATTCTGATCAAAGGCGGCGCCAAAGTAACCACTGACGGTAAATTCCCG
>ERZ827186.886-NODE-886-length-28990-cov-15.099292_pt1 | contig 28990 bp, 19 predicted proteins | sample MGYA00519918_ERZ827186 | MGnify/ENA primary metagenome ERZ827186 (study PRJEB31778, sample SAMEA3449275) | human gut metagenome | biome: human gut; feature: human-associated habitat; material: faeces | place: United Kingdom | collected 2010/2012 ...
GCGTCACAAGACCGTTTCTGATGGAAGTAATGAGGCTACAGGAAAGCAGCCTCTTGAACTTGGATGAGGTTGCCGAGATTTGCAGAATCGTAGAATCCTACCTCTTGCGCCGTATCATTTGTGACCTGCCTTCTAATACACTTGCAAAGGTATTCCTTACAATGAGTTCCGATATCAAGCGATTTGACGGTACCTACAGCAATTTCATTGAAAAAATGAAATATGTACTGACCTCCAAAAAGGAAAAGGCCGCATTCCCTGATAACGAGACTTTTGCAGATTGTCTGCGGACCAAGAATATCTACGCTATGCTCCCACGTTACAAAGCGTATCTGTTTGAACGCCTGGAAAACGGTGACAGCAATGAGTATAAGGACGTCTACGGGCGCCTCGATAGCGGTGAGTACACAATTGAACATATTATGCCTCAGAAATTGACCCCCGCTTGGACAAGTGAGCTTGGGCAAGATGCAGAGAATATACATGGAGAATGGCTGCACACGTTGGCGAATCTGACCCTTACAGCCTATAACTCGAAATATAGCAATGCTCCCTTTAGCGAGAAAAAAACAATGGAGGATGGGTATCTACAGAGCGGTATCAGAATGACTCAATGGGTCGCACAGAAAGAACACTGGGGTCTTCCTGAACTTGAAGATCGCTGTAAATACCTTACACAGCAAGCTGTGTCTCTGTGGCCCTATGCTGATAGCAGCTATACTCCGCCTCAGAAGCAGTATGAGGAAGTGTCGCTGGATGATGATATTACGCTTACCGGTCATAGCATCGTGAAGTACCGCTTCCGTGGTGTTGAGCATGAAACAACTTCGTGGGTAGAAATGTACACTGAGGTTCTAAAAGAACTTCATAATGGTAATAAGGCATATCTCAATTACCTTGCCGATGCCGATGATAGCGTAGATCTGTCGATTCAGGTTACCAGATCGCCAGACGAATTCTCCAGCAGTGTAAAAATTGATGATGACATTTATATCTGGACTGGTACCGCGACTCAGTATAAAGTCAATCTGCTTCGGAAGTTCTTCGAGCAGTATAAGCAGGATGCTGCCGACTTGGTATTCTTCCTTGATGATACTAAGAGTACTGCTCCGGATGACGAAGCAGAGCGATACAGAATCCGTAGGAAATACTGGGAAAAAGCTATCCCAATGATTCAAGCGGCTACTGGTAGTTTCAAAAATGTGTCACCTCAGAAAAATAACACAATTATGGGTGGAACAAACAAACCTGGTGTCTCTGTTTCTTGTATTGCTAATTTCGATTCTGCTCGGGTAGAGATCTATATCGACGTAGGAAATTATGATCGCAACCGAAAGCTCTTTAGTATCTTCGAAAACCATCGGCTTGAAATAGAAACTGCGTATGGAAAGTCACTTACATGGGTGAGCCAGGACGGAGTACGGGCATGTCGTATTTACGATAAGTTAGAAGGAGTTAGCATCACAAACGAAGAGGACTGGGATGCCATGGTATCGTTTCATGCCAATAAAGCAAAGGCACTACTTACTATAGTTCAACCTTTTTTGACTTAATTTGAAAGAGTATTCCGAACAAGTGTGAGGGAAAGAAATATGTCAATCCATTTCAATGAAGACAACACCATTGAACAGATGGTAATAGCAACTCTGCAAGATAATGGATGGAAGTACATTCCATCTGACCAGCTCCCCCGGATGTACTCAGATGTTCTTGTAGAGCCAATGATAAAAGAAGCGCTCATACGTCTTAACCCAGAGATTGCAGCCGAGCCTTCTCGTGCAGATGAGGTTATCTATAAACTGCGAACTCTCATTTTATCTGTACAGGCGCACAATCTTGTTACGCAAAATGAACTCTTTAAGAAGCTGATTTTTGAAGAAAACTCCTATCCGTTTGGGGAAAATGGGCGCATGATCCCAATTCGTTTTTTCGGGACACTCAAGAAGGAGAGCCTTGCACTCAACGAGTATGTTGTAACTAATCAATGGATTTATCCGCAGGCTGAGGGTGGCAAACGTTTAGATATCGTTTTACTTATCAACGGGTTTCCTGTTACGGTCGGCGAATTGAAAACGCCTGTCCGCAGTGCGATTACTTGGCTGGATGCAGCTGGTGACATCTCCGCCTATGAAAAAAGCATCCCGGCGATGTTCGTAACAAATATATTCAACTTCGCTACCGAAGGAAAATGTTATCGATATGGTTCCATTAACATGCCAATCAACATGTGGGGGCCGTGGCATACTGCAACTCACAAAACCGAGGGCGGACTGGCTGATGTAAAGATCAGCATGGAAGACATGATTACGCCTGAAAAGGTTATGGATATTTTCCAGTTCTTCACTATGTTTGCGACCGATAAGAAGTACCGAAAATATAAAATAATCTGTCGCTATCAGCAGTTTGAGGGAGCAAACATGATCGTCGACCGTGTTGTTGCTGGTTACCCCAAAAAAGGATTGATTTGGCATTTTCAGGGTTCTGGAAAATCTTTGCTAATGGTATTTGCTGCTCAAAAGCTCCGCATGAATCCTGAGCTCAAGAACCCGACAGTAGTTATCGTTGATGACCGCATCGACCTTGAGACGCAGATTACAGCAACATTCAATGCTTCTGACATCCCCAATCTTACGAGTGCGTCTACAAAGGAAGAACTGATTTCGTTCTTCCGTGGAGACATGCGTAAGATACTTATAACCACTATATTCAAATTTGGTGAAGTAAGTGGCGAACTGAACGCCCGCGACAACATTATCGTCATGGTCGATGAGGCACATAGAACGCAAGAGGGAGATCTTGGTGAAAAAATGCGCATGGCTCTTCCAAATGCATTCTTCTTTGGCCTAACGGGTACTCCGATCAATCGTGTCGATAAAAACACTTTTGCGACATTTGGTGCCGAAGAAGACCGCACCGGATATATGAGTCGCTACTCTTTCTCTGATTCCATCCGTGATGGCGCAACGCTGCCACTACACTTTGAACCTGTGCCGGTTGAACTGCATGTGGACAAGGACAAGCTGGACCGCGAATTTGATGCAATGACTGATGAGGCAGGACTTTCAAAAGAAGAAAAGAGCGAGCTGTCTCGACGTGTCAACATGAAAGCCATCATGTATAACCCAGCCCGCATTCGTAAGGTATGCGAGCATATCGCAAAGCACTTCAAGGAGAAAATTGAGCCAAACGGATATAAAGGGCAGGTCGTTGTTTACGACCGAGAGTGCTGCCTCATGTACAAAGAAGTCCTTGACGAACTTCTTGGCGAGGAAGCTACTACCATCGTTATGGATACAAACAACGATAAAGAGGATCGTTATAAAAAATACCGTCGTGATCGGGATCAAGAGAGTAAAGTCCTAGACTATTTCCGCGATCCACACAGTCCTCTCAAGCTTGTTATTGTCACCGCAAAGCTGTTGACCGGCTTTGATGCGCCTATCCTTCAGGTAATGTATCTCGATAAGCCAATGAAAGATCACACGCTCCTTCAGGCCATCTGCCGTACTAACAGGACCTATGATCAAGGTAAAACTCATGGACTGATCGTCGACTATATTGGTATCTTCGATGACGTGGCAAAGGCTCTTGATTTCGACGAGACCAGCATGCGTCGTATTATCACAAACATAGAAGAAATCAAGAAGCAGCTTCCTGCCCTCCTCAAAAAGTGCCTACGTTATTTTATGGGTATCGACAGAACTATCGAAGGCTGGGAGGGCTTGATGGCAGCCCAGGAGTGCCTCCCAACAAACAAAGAAAAGGATGCTTTTGCGGCAGACTATCGTGTTTTGAATCGTGCGTGGGATGCGCTTTCTCCTGATAGTTTCCTGAGCCCTTACAAGGTGGACTATCAATGGTTATCTCGCGTTTATGAATCGGTCAAGCCGACCGATGGCCGTGGAGGTTTGATTTGGGCCTCTCTTGGAGCAAAGACCATTGAACTAGTTCACCAGAATGTCATCGTTGGAGAGGCTGATGAAGATATGGATATCCTCTCTATGGATGCTGACCTTATTGATGACTTTTTGGAGAAGCAGAAGGATCTGAAGAAGACTACAAAAAAGGTCGAAATCAACCTAGTCGCAAAAATTTTGAACCACACCAACGATCCAAAGTTTGTGCGCCTTGGCGAGAAATTAGAAGCTCTGCGCGAAAAGCATGAACAAGGCCTTATCACCAGTATTGAGTTCTTGAAACTCCTGCTCGAACTCGCAAAGGAAGCAGCCCAGGCAGAAAAAGAAGTGGTACCGGAACAGGAAATTGACAAAGGTATTGCCGCGCTTACTGAACTCTTTAATGGTGTCAAGAATAAGAGTACTCCGGTTATTGTTGAGCGCATTGTGGCTGACATTGACAGCATTGTTAAAATTGTACGCTTTGATGGTTGGCAGAGCACGACCGCCGGTAAGCAGGAAGTCAAGAAAGCCCTGCGTAGCGTCGTCTGGATCAAATATAAGATTAAAGACAAAGATGTTTTTGACAAAGCTTATAACTATATCGAGCAGTATTATTAATCCTTTGAAAACGAGGTTTTTAGATGATTGGTGCAATAATTGGTGATATCGTCGGATCACGCTTCGAATGGCATAACCACAGGTCAAAGGATTTCGACCTGCTCACGCACAAATGCTTTTTCACCGATGATTCCGTGATGTCACTAGCTGTCTGTGACGCTCTTATGAAATGCAAAGCAGACTATAGCGATTTGAGTGAACAGGCTGTGCACTCCATGCAGAATGTTGGCCGCCCTTATCCTCTCTGCGGCTACGGCGGTTCATTCCGACGCTGGATGTATTCCGACAATCCGATGCCTTATAATAGTTACGGCAATGGAGCAGCAATGAGGGTCAGCGGGTGTGGTTATGTTGGAAAAACTATCGATGAAGTCAAGCAGCTTTCAAAAGCTGTTACCGAAGTCACACATAACCACCCTGAGGGCTTGAAAGGAGCTGAAGCTACTGCTGTAGCGGTGTTCCTCGCCCGAACCGGAAAGAGCCTGATTGAGATACAAGATTACATAATACAGAACTACTATCCGCTGGGCTTTACTCTTAATAGCATCCGGGAAAACTACCAGTTCAACGAGACCTGCCAGGATACCGTCCCACAGGCTTTGGAGGCTTTTTTTGAATCGACCGATTTCGAGGATGCAATAAGAAATGCCATATCAATCGGCGGCGATAGTGATACACTCGCTGCTATTACCGGTTCTGTTGCCGAAGCCTACTACGGTGTGCCGACCAGCATTAGGAAGCATGCTCTTACCTTTTTGGACGAACGGCTTCTTAGAATCTTGCTGGAATTCGAAAACCGGTATCCAGCGAAGACCGAGAAAAAGAATGATATTGGAAGCGTGGGCATTCCGCCATCTACCGGTAAGAAAGTAAAAACGGGAGGTCGTGCAGAGATGATAGAATCAGCTATGGATGTTGCTGATCTTGAACTGGACGCCAGCACAGCACATCCTGAAGAAACGACAAGTCAAAAGCTCTTTTCCCACCTGTTTGAGGCCTGCAACATTTTGCGTGGTCCTATCAATCAGGATGAGTATAAGAGCTATGTGACACCGATTCTATTTTTCAAAAGGCTCTCCGATGTCTATGACGAAGAAACACAGGTAGCCCTTGAGGAATCCGGTGGCGATGAGGAATATGCGAGCTTCGCTGAAAACCATCGCTTTGTCATCCCGAATGGATGTCACTGGCAGGATGTTCGTGAGGCAAGCGAAAACGTCGGCGTTGCTATCGTCAACGCAATGAATGGTATCGAGAGGGCAAACCCAGATACCCTGAGTGGGGTCTTTAGCAGCTTTGATGATGCGAACTGGACAGACAAAACAAAACTCTCGGACGAGAGATTAAAAGACCTCATTGAGCACATGTCCAAGCTCAAAGTCGGCAACAACAATTACTCTGCCGATGTCATGGGCGACAGCTATGAATTCTTGATTAAGAAATTCGCAGACCTGTCAAAGAAAAATGCTGGTGAGTTCTACACCCCTCGGTCTATAGTTAAGCTGCTCATTATGCTGCTGGCTCCCAAAGCTGGCGAAACCGTGTACGATCCGGCATGTGGAACGGGCGGGATGCTAATCGAGGCCATCCGATTCATGCATGGTGACAAGCTCACGTATGGCCGCATCTATGGTCAGGAAAAGAATCTTGCGACCTCCGCAATCGCGCGAATGAACCTGTTCTTGCACGGAGCTAAAGACTTCAAAGTCACACAGGGCGATACACTTCGCGCACCCAATTATCTGGAAAGAGGTTCTCTGCAAACCTTTGATTGTGTTGTAGCAAATCCTCCCTTCTCTTTGAAGAACTGGGGCTCCGAACAATTCAGCAGCGATATCTACGGTCGTAACATTTGGGGCTGCCCGACTGATTCCAACGGTGACTTTGCATGGCTACAGCACATGGTTAAGTCGATGAATCCGAAAACCGGACGCTGCGCTGTGGTGCTCCCGCAAGGAGTCCTGTTCAGAAGCGGCAAGGAGGGCGGAATCCGCAAGCAACTCGTTGAATCGGATAAGCTGGAAGCTATTATCACAATGGCTAGTGGCGTATTTTACTCGACCGGGGTGTCCGCTTGTATCCTTTTCCTGAACAACAACAAGGCCGTCTCCCACAGAGGCCGCATTTGCATGATCGACGGTTCCGGGATCTACACTCCGCAACGTGCGCAGAACATCATGACAGAAGCCGATATTCAAACTGTTTTCGATTACTACACCGCTTATGAGGATGTGGTCGAAAAGGTCAAGATCGTCACGATTGCTGACATTCGAGAAAAGGACTATTCTCTGGCAATCAACAACTATATCGAAAAGAAGGAACAAGAAACAGTTCCGCCGGAGGAAATCCGCAGACAGTACTTCGAAGCCTATGACGAGATGATCAAGGCCGAAACCCGGATGAGAGAACTGCTGCTGAAGGGAGGCTACGTCAGTGAGTAAGAGAATAACCATTGAAGAACTGCAGTCCTACCTTTGGAACTCTGCGGTTCTACTTAGGACCAACATTGATGCCGGCGCCTATAAGCAGTACATTTTTCCGCTCCTCTTTTTCAAGCGCATCTGTGATGTGTACGACGAGGAAACAGCCAAAGCCATCGCTGAATACGGCGATGACGCAGCTGAATTTGATGAGGATGAGATTCATACTTTTATCGTTCCTAAAGGATACCATTGGAACGATGTTCGTGCCGTTTCAGAAAATGTTGGCGTAGCTATTGTTGAGGCTTTCAGGAAGGTCGAAAATGCAAATTCCGAAAAGCTTCAGGGCATCTTCGGTGACGGGGCTTGGACCAATAAAAACCGTCTTCCAGATAGACTTTTGAAAGACCTGCTGGAGCATTTCAGCACAAAAACGTTGTCCATTGCCAACTGCCCTGAGGATGAACTCGGTCAGGGATATGAGTACCTGATCAAGAAATTTGCCGATGACAGTGGACATACGGCACAGGAGTTCTATACCAACCGTACTGTTGTCCATCTAATGACAGAAATGCTGAAACCTGAGTCTGGCGAGTCCATATACGATCCGACCTGTGGAAGTGCAGGTATGCTCATTTCAGCCATAGCGTATCTGAAAGCGCAGGGTAAAGAATGGCGCAATGTGGCGGTTTATGGCCAGGAAATCAATGCACTGACTTCTGCTATTGGCAAGATGAACCTGTTCCTGCATGGAGTCAAGGATTTCAGCATTGTAAACGGAGACACACTTGCTGCTCCCGCGTTTATTGAAAACGGGAAATTACAGCAGTTTGATCTCTGCCTAGCAAATCCACCTTATTCCATTAGCCAATGGGATCGCGCTGCCTTTGAGAGTGACAAATACGGACGCAATTTTTTGGGTGTTCCTCCGCAGGGCCGTGCTGATTATGCATTCCTTCAGCACATTATTGCAAGCCTCAAAGAAGATACCGGCCGATGCGCTATTCTGTTCCCACACGGAGTTCTTTTCCGTAATGAGGAAAGTGCGATGCGTGAGAAGCTTGTCCGAAGCGACAGAGTTGAATGTGTTATCGGCCTTGGACCGAACTTGTTCTATAACTCACCGATGGAAGCCTGCATCATGATTTGCCGTATGACCAAGCGGCCGGAACGCCGTGGACAGGTGCTTTTCATCAATGCCATAAACGAGGTAGAACGCAAGAATGCACAGAGCTATCTCGAAGACAAACATATTCAGCGCATTGCTACTGCTTACAAAAACTACTGCGATGATGGCGATTTTGCTAGGGTCGCAACCATTCAAGATATTGCCGACAACAACTACTCTCTCAGCATTCCGCTGTATGTCAAGCCGGAAGTGAACGAAGAAGAAATCGACACTCGTTCCGTTCAGGAACATTATGACAGTTGGAGAGCGGCATCTGAAATGATGAAGCTAAGCTATGCGAAGTTGAATGCTATGCTGGGAAAGAAGGCTGAGGAGAATGAGTAAAGTGAAATTGGGCGATGTTGCTATCGAGCACAAGGAAACTTGTGGGGGCAGCAAGGACGGATATCCCATTGTCGGCCTTGAGCATCTGACCCCGGAGGAAGTGACTCTCACCGCATGGGATGAGGATAGTGATAACACCTTCACAAAGGTGTTCCGTAAGGGGAACGTCCTGTTTGGCCGACGCAGAGCATACCTCAGGAAAGCTGCCGTTGCGCCGTTCGATGGTATATGCTCAGGAGACATCACAGTTATTGAAGCCATTCCGGATCGCATTCTTCCTGAACTCCTTCCATTCATCATTCAGAACGATGGCCTGTTTAGCTTTGCTGTTGGCAAGTCTGCCGGTTCCCTCTCTCCCCGTGTTAAGTGGGAGCATCTGAAAAACTATGAATTTGAATTGCCCAGTATGGATAGGCAGCGCGAGCTCGCGGAGCTCCTGTGGGCTATGGATACCACGAAAAAATCCTATCAGAAATTGATTGCAGCGACGGACGAACTTGTGAAATCTCAATTTATGGAGCTGTTCAGCTTGTCACAGGCCGAAAGCAACGGATGGAGTATCGTCCCGGTAAGCTCTGTTGTTATAAAACCATTGAGCGGAGAATGGGGACAGGAAGACACAGACGGAACTGGTGTAAAAGTGTTGCGGACTACCAATTTTACCGATAGTGGTTTCATCGATTACAGCGAGGTGGTTAGACGGAGTATTGAGCTAAAAAAGGTTGAAGCGAAAGCTCTCCGTGATGGAGATGTCCTTATAGAAAAATCCGGTGGTTCAGACACAAAGCCTGTTGGTAGAGTGGTTTTCTATCAGGAAACATCCGAGAACTTCCTGTTTAACAATTTTACGGCTCTACTACGGCCTAACACCCCAAAACTCAACAGTCGGTTCCTATTCACATTCCTGTTTGTAACTTACTGGAATGGAGGAACAAAACTCTATGAGAATAAGACTACCGGAATTCACAACCTAAAGCTGGCGGATTACTTGGATAACACGATGATTCCAATCCCGCCAATCGAGGATCAGGAGGTATTTGCGGCCTTTGTCCGGCAGAGCGATAAATCAAAATTTGAACTGGAACAGGCTCTTGTGGAGCTGAACGCCACATATAAGCGCATCATTGCCGAGAATCTCGGCTAAAAATGGGGTCATGAGGTTTCCTCCGGCTCGTGGAGACACTGGAAACGGAGGATAACAAAAAGGAGGAAACACTCATGATCAGCCAAATTGTAATTAGTATCCAGAACGATATGATTGGTATCCTGGACAAAGCCCAAATGAAACAGCTTTCGGAGGTGCTGACAAAGCACCTGTCACCCTTAGAACCATCATCAGCCGAATACACGCACAATAAGAACAGTATGTTGCCGGTTTTTATATCTGCAAAGCGTGTCGAGGGGTGCTCTGAAAAGTCCCTCCGCTACTATGAATCCACAATTCGAAATATGTTGGAGAATATCGACAAGCCGGAGTGCCAGATTACAACTGGAGATCTGCGTTCCTACCTTGACACCTATCAGCGTCGAGGAACCGTGAGCAAAGTTACCCTAGATAATGTGAGACGTATCCTCTCATCTTTCTTTGCGTGGCTCGAAGATGAGGATTATATCGTGAAAAGCCCAGTACGGAGAATTCATAAGGTAAAAACCGGAAAAACAGTTAAGGAAACCTACTCAGATGAATCACTAGAGCTAATGCGTGATCATTGTGACAACACACGCGATCTAGCTATGATTGATCTTCTGTGTTCTACCGGCATCCGCGTTGGTGAACTTGTAAAACTCAATCGCAGTGATGTGGACTTTGAAAACCGGGAGTGTCTCGTTTTCGGTAAGGGAAATAAACAGCGCAAAGTATACTTTGATGCCCGGACTAAAATTCATCTGCAGCGCTATCTGGCCGAGCGTACTGACACAAATGAGGCATTGTTCATATCTTTGCTGAAGCCATTTGACCGACTTCAGATCAGCGGCGTGGAGATAAGACTCCGCAAAATTGGCCGTGAACTGAGTTTTCATAAGGTGCATCCGCACAAGTTTCGACGGACGCTTGCCACAATGGCCATTGACAAAGGCATGCCGATTGAGCAGGTCCAGCAACTTCTCGGCCATCAGAGCATTGATACAACACTACAATATGCTATGGTGAACCAGAACAACGTCAAGGAATCTCACCGCAAGTACATTGGATAAGCGGTTTGCAATTCTCAATTTATCGGGCCTTTAGCCCATAAGGATTTCTCCGGCCACACCGCTCCCATGAGGAGGTGTGTATAATGGCGAATGTAAAGTTGTCTAACGTTATCAGACGCGCCCAAACCAAAGTTGACAAAGACGATACTGACCTTGTTTTTTATGTCGGTGGCGAACACATCGAGAGTGAAAATATACGTGTCCATTCTCGTGGAATTATTGCTGAAAGCACAATCGGTCCAATGTTTTATTATGGATTTAAAGCAGGGGATTTCTTGCTAGTCTCCAGAAACCCCCACCTAAAAAAAGCAGGGCTGGTTGATTTTGATGGTATTTGTTCCGAAAAAACATTCGTACTCGAAACTGCGAATTCCGATGTCCTTTTACCCGAATTTTTACCTTTTGTTTTACAAAATGAACGCTTTTGGGATTACGCATATCGGCATCGGCACGGATCAACCAATACTTTTATAAACTGGTCTACCCTTGCAAATTACGAATTTGAACTGCCTGATTTGGAGACTCAGCGTAAGCTGGCCGAGGTTTTGTGGTCCATAAACGACACGATGGAGGCCTATAAAAACCTAATCTCTGCTACCGATGAGCTCGTTAAGTCTCAATTTATGGAGCAGTTTGGAGACCCTTCTAATAATGTATATGGGAATCCTGTCACCACATTGAAAGAAGTTGCAGTTGGCCCATTATCTTACGGTTCCGTGTCGTCCGCTACTGAGTTCGATGGCATAACTCGTTATGTCAGAATAACAGACATTATGGATGACGGGAACTTAGGCAGAGATATAAAATCTGCTACTAAAACGGAGGCTAAATACTTGTTGCACGAGGGTGACATCCTATTTGCAAGAACAGGTGCTACTGTAGGAAAAACATGCAGATATAGAGAAAACTATGGTCGAGCAATTTATGCCGGTTTCTTAATCAGGCTAATACCAGACACTACTCTTATTGATCCTGATTACCTGTATCATTTCACAAAATCTGATTATTACTGGGATTTTGTAAGATCTGCTCAAAGGGTCGTTGCTCAACCTAATATCAACGCCCAAGAGTATGGAGATTTGCAAATACTTTTTCCTAAAATTGAAGCACAGAAGAGTTTTGCAGCCTTTGTCCAGCAGAGCGATAAATCAAAATTTGCCATTCAGTGCTGTTCAAATCTCAATTTATGGAGCAGTTCGGTGATGCCACAACCAATCCAAAGGGACTACCGACTGCCCTAATAAGAGATGTTGCAGAGTGTTATGCTGGTGCTACACCAAGTACAAAAGTGGCTGCTTATTGGGATGATGCCACAATCCCGTGGATGAGCTCAGGAGAGGTTCATAATGGTAGAGTTTCTGCTACGGAAAAGAAAATAAGTCAAGCTGGATATGATAGCTGTAGCACGAAGATGGTCCCTGCAAACTCCGTTGTTATTGCACTCGCTGGACAAGGAAAAACAAGAGGAACTGTCGCTATAACTGAGATCGAGCTATGCACAAACCAGTCATTGTGCTGCATTATTCCGAATAGCTCTGTTATGAGTGATTATCTGTATTATCACTTAAAGCTGCGCTACGAAGAGATGCGTAATCTGGCAGGAATAGCCGAGGGCCGAGGAGGATTAAACCTCAAGCTTATTCAGGGAATACGGATTTTAGTTCCATCCAAAGCAGACCAAGAGGAATTCATTGCCTTTGCCCGTCAGAGCGATAAATCAAAATATCTCATCGCAAATGCACTGATCAGTTCAAGTAATCAGAAACAGTATATAGGAGAAAAATATGAGTAGAGACAGATCCTTTGCAGCTGTCAAAAAGGCTATCGGCGGTGGCAGCTCATTTAGTGGTAAAAGAAATGTGCTTGTCAGTATGGGGGAAAGAACATTCCTTTATAAAGATGTCTTCGTCAGTGCAACATACAATATTGCCTATATGCAAATGGATATTGATGTAGTTTGGGAAGATGATTCGTCTCAACCGGACTATCGCACCCTCGGACTGCATGGGAGATACAACAGTCATTTCCAAGAATTTCAATATGATGACGGATATCTCCGCTGGAATGATGGCACCGCTTCTATATCTATTTTGTTTTAACGCGGAATGAGAGAAAATGTGTCAGCAGGTCTATCCACTTCAAAAGCCCCCTGGCTATCCGACAGCTTACTCATAGATATCGAGGGAGTCATCTATATCGTCCCATACAGTTTCGTTTGACGGTTGCTTCCATCTCAAAATTCCTCAAATGAAAGTGATACATATCAAAAGAGAATAACGGCTTTCTGACACACTTTTTATTCAGTTACTCGCTCTCAAACCGGTTCAACCAAAAAGTATGCCTTTTGACATTACTTTTTCTGGCGTTTAAGCTGCTTTTTGAAAAGATTCTTCATCACTTCTTTGCCTTTATCCGTACCGATTAGAGGAATAAAACATATTTCATTCAAGGAAACGAGGATTGTCTAGTTGATCGGACGGTCTTGCTGGATACATGCCTTCTTCGTTAGATAATCTCTGAATAGGAAATGGAGTACTCAAATAGCCGCATCTGATCGTCAGCCTTGACTTTTTCAATGAGATCTTTTGTCGGATCATTCAAACATATTATGCCAAATACACGCTGTCCTTTGACTGCAACATCTTCCTCAATCCAATCGATATACTCTCGCGTTTGTGCATAAGCGTCATCATAGCCAGAGTCCTTTTTCAACTCGATAACATACAGGTCTCCAGCGGTATCAATCCCAAGGATATCAAGCCTGCCATTCCTCAAAACAAATTGCCTGCCATAGACACCTCGCTTCTGATATATACGGAGCGGCATCCCAAATACAGGAATGCCAATTTCCATCCGCTGCACCAGTTCATCTTCGAGAAGCTTTTCGCTGGAGAATTGCTGTTTTTTTACGCCGATGTCTACGATCGTTTCCGCCTCAACATCAGTAACGGCAGGCTCTGGGACAGCGATTTTTACTTTGCCAACTGGCTTTTCAGCCCTCTTCTTCAAATCCTTTGAGACAAAACGATCATGCTCTTGGATGACTCTCTGAGCCTCTCCATTCTTGCCTTGGGCGAGAAGGGTTCGCACGAGATTATTTGCGGCATAGCGCACATCTCGATTCTGCCGCAGGCAGTCTTCAAATACGCTTTGGGCTTCTTTGAATTTCCTCTGTTTATACAGCGAGTACCCTAGATTATTTAGGGTATTTTCGCCGACAGGAAGAGCCTCAAGTGACTTCCGATAGTATTCTTCTTCCTTGAGACAGTCCTTTTTCTTTCCGTAGCACCATGCCATCCAGAAGTAGACGGTGCCCTCAAGGAAAATGCGAGATGTGGGTTTTCCATCTTCAAATTGCTCAAAATATGAGAGTGCATTTCCCAACATCTGCATATTGTAGTAGGTATATCCGAGGAGTTCTTTTGCTAACAGGATCTTCGGATTACACTGTAAGACCTGGGTAAGTGACTCGATGATGCTCTCATTCTTAGAGTCATAATACAGGTGATCCAGAGCAGCACACATTTCAGGGATTCCTGCTTCAACATCGTCTCTATCCAGCATTCTTCCTATGGCGCTCCACATACCGGGAAAGCCCTCTTTCAGTGGAACCACCAGAATGTATGTGAAATCCTCAGCTGTGAATATCCCAGACTCTGTTTTGAGGCTTTTGATTTTTTCATCTAGGTAAGCCGACAAGTACTGAAGAACATTCTCTTTCTTTCCGGATACCAAATCAATAATGGCGTAGTACAGCAAATTGTATGGATCCGATCTATCGAGTCCATATACCATTTTCTTGAATTTTGTATATAGTGGGTCATCGACCAACTGCTTGGTGTCCATCTCGGAATACCTGTAGTAACCCGAAATAAGTGCGTCCAAAAGTAGATCACAGTAAAGGGACTCCAACCCACCTTTGTGTTCAGAGGGAGCTGCGTTCAATATTTGGTCGCAAGAAGAAAAATCTGTTGAATTATCAAGTAGAGTCTTGTCGAATTGCGCGAGAAGATTATCGGCTATTTTTTGAAGGGTGCTATCCGTTGCCATTGCAATACCTCCATGGTGATGATTCTGTGCTCATATTGTACCGTTAATGGCCGGAATTGGCAAGTCAATGCATTTTGACTAATACGTTGTTCCTGTGTATGCACAAATACCTCCTATTTTCGGAAGTACGCCGCCTGCCCCCAGGGGATCCTAACACGGTTATTGGTGAGCAGCCAGAGCACAGGTATGCCGGATGAGGCCTCATATTCCGGAAAATCGCTTTTCCCATCTGTCATGATGACGATTTCTGAAGGAACATTGTCAGACATATGTTCCCGAACATAATCAAAAATGCACTGGAAACTTGTCCCGCCTCCGCTATATGGCTTCAGTTGCAGCAGGTTTTCCGCACTGGTAATGGGAACTACCCGTCGGACTTCCGAATCAAAGAAACCGATGGAGCCGCTAAGCATCCCGCCGAATTGCTCAATAGCTGCGCAGATCTCGGCGGCGGCCATGGCCACTTCCTGATCTTTCAAAGAGGCAGAGATATCAACCATGAACAAAACATTGAGCCTGGGCGTTTCAGACTCGTTGTAATCCGGCAGAAAGAAGTCCAGGTCCTGCAGCCTGCGATCGGGAGGGGTAAAGCTGTAGTCCCTTGTTTCGTCCATGATAAAGTGGTTCAAGAGAGATTGCCAATCGTGAGTCGTGATTTTCGATCGGTGAAGGACGCGCTCACAAAGGGTGCTACTGTCATAGTTTTCTGCATCGCGGTCCTTTGAACCCCGGATTTCCCGAATTGCCTCTTTGAGATTCGCACTCGGGCGTGTTGTATACTCGAAGATGAGATCGTCCAGTTCGTCATCATCATCTGCTTCCGGGCGATATACTTCAGGCATCTCCTGCTTGCGGAACCCTTTGCACACTCGCTCGATGATTCCTCGAATGCGCTCAGATGGAATTAGGTCATCGGGATCAGGGTCATCCGGGCTGAGAATCAGGACCCCATCCTCGGTGCGGGCGTTCGGCCTATCCCACCACTCATCTGAATCCAGCAGGAGATTGCGGCGCTGCGCATCACTCAACGTGGAAGGATCCAAAGGTGTCATCTGAAATGCCTCGTAAGGCGTCAACTCGCAGCCTTCAACTTTGGGATAAAAAGTCTCATGGTGGATCTCGCCGATTCCAGGGAGCTTGTCATCCGTGAAGTCATACCGGATAAGCGAGGAGTTGACAACGATATTGCAGGCAAAGTGAAAACGGTCACCTTTATAAAACTGCGGGCGTGAGAGATGCCCTAACCGGATATGCATGAGCTGGTGGCAGAGCGCAAAATCCAAGCTGTTGTCGTCGACCTTTTCCAACCAGCTCGCGTCAAAGTAGATGCAACTCCCGTTTGTTGACATCCGGCGCACATCCACATTGGTGACAAACAACATCTCTACCAGCGGCGCCGCCAACTCCGGCTCCCGTGTCAGAAGCCGATACCGGGCCTCCTGGAGTTTTCTTTTGAGCTTATTGATTCGCTTATCAGTCATTTCATGCCTGCCTTAACCGCATCCAGGTATATTGCGTTTTCTGCAAGAATGGGGCGGAGCTTAGGGATGAGCTGATAATCATGGAGGAGGTTGGTGCGGAAAGTCCAAGGAAGATCACAAGCGAATACTATAGAGTTGTTGATGAGCTCCTTTCCCGGATGCTGACGCGCATAGGCGACCATCTCAGCCCTAAGGGCCTCCTGCATTTCCGGAGACTTCTCAACAGCAGTCTTTTTCCCGGCGAAGATGTCTTCGATTGAAGGCAGGTTTGAAAACAGAGTGCACCATTTCGCAAAATTGTAAGTTACGCTTGCCCCGATACAGCCGGATATTAAAGGCTGAATTGCGTCCATGTTTTCTGAGATATTGGTAAGGATGTTGCTGACCATCTCCCAGGAACGAGGTGTTGGAAAAGCCAAGGTGGATTCAGGGCTATCGGAGCGCATGAGAGCGGTTGGGTTATACTCCAGAAAACTGGTGACAAAGCGGTGAATGCCTGATTTGACAGCCCAGTCGTGCCAGGAGTCAGGATCGCCCTTCACAGTAATGTGCAAGAGACGGTTGGCTAATGCGCGTGGCATATTATAGGCAACGGATTTATCGGTAACGCGGTTGCCAGCGGCAATGACGATACAGTTCTCCGGCAGCTTATGCTCACCAATAACGCGATCCAGCGTGATCTGATAGGCAGCGGCCTGCACCGACTGCGGTGCGGCGGTGATCTCGTCTAGGAAGAGGATGTTGATCACATCTTCACTTTCATCCATCTGGAAAATCTGAGGCTTCAGCCACACCGATAGGGTTTTATCCGCGTTGGTCGTCGGGATGCCTCTGAGATCTACCGGGTTGAATAGCAACAGGCGTACATCTGTGATGGAAACCTTTTTTCCGGTCTTAGCCTGGATGTTGCCCGCTATCTCACGAACACCCTGGGATTTGCCGATACCCGGAGGCCCCCACAGCATCACGGAGGGAAAAGATTTTAGTGGGGTACCGTTTTTGATGAGCTTGATATAGGCCCGGGACAATAGGCTCACAATCTGATTCACATTCAGTAAGGTCAAATTGGTTTCGTTATCAGTCATTTCTCGTGCAGCCTTTCTGACGAATGATGGTTTTTTCTGTGCTTAGGAGAATTATTGGCAGAAGCGCTGTTTCTGAACGGCAATCCGCTTTCTCATCAGCGTGACAAAAGCGCTTGGTTCAATGACTTCCAGCACCGGGCCGAAGGACAGCACCCTAATAAGCAGCTCGGTCTCATCGTCCTTGTCGTAACGGAGCCTGATCTGATAGAGCCGATCGGCCAACTTCTGAGTCTCTTTTTCAAAATGGGAGAAGTGTAGCAGCACACGTTCCAGCCCGTTGCGCTCGTCATGAAGCAGCATTACAAGCTCTTCGGAATTTTCCTGAGGCAGCGTGATGGATTTGGGATCATAGGCATCCAGCAACTCGCATGAACGCACACGAGCCATATTGATCGTGTTGAGCCGTCGCTTGCCGGTTGCCAGTAACCTGAACTTATCGTCCTTGGCGGAATATTCCAGGCGGTAAGGTATACACTCGATCGAATGGCGGGCGCCGGTATGGCCACGGAACCGGATACGCAGTTTTCTCTTCTTTCGAATTGCCTTCAGTGCTGTTTGGAAGCAAGCTATGTAGGCGGGATCCCCATACGGATCTCCGTCCGCGTACTGGTCAAAGAGAATGAAGGTGTCCTGAGCATACAGCGGATCAACATCTTCCAGCCCGGTCGTGTCCGGATCAAACAGAGCGATTCTGGGATCAGACAGCAGCGCTTTGAGCCATCTCTTTTGGAGCATTGTCAAAGGCATGGTTGGCTTGTGGTGAAGTATGGAATGATACTCCTGATCGAGTAAAGGCCAGGTTCCGGATTTCAGCGCTGCCGGAATTGCAAGCGCGCTTTCCGCGAAAGCCTTTTCCCGGACAAGCTCGGTCATTCTTCGATCTGTCAACTTCCCATCGGATGCTTCGGAAAGGACAGCTGCGACGACATTGAAATAGCTTCCGTAAATCTCACTGAATAACATCGTTGCCACCTCCGTACAGAGCGTCCATCCGAGCCAAATCTTCTTGGAACATATCCAAAACATACTGGCTGGAGCATTTGAGATCTACAATGCGGCCGATGAAGGTGCGCAGCCAGGGCAGTATCTCTGAGGCATCATAGACATCGGCTGAAAACCTGCAAGTCTGTGAGTCCAATAGTTCGACTGTACCATGGCGCTTCTCGCGCTCCAGGCGGTGTAGCACGAATTCCTCGCCCGGGTCAAAATGGACCGTCATTTCAATATGATCCAAATTATGGTCGGGACCCGTTGAGACACCCCAAAGGTGCTGGTCAAACTTCTCCTGGTACCCTAAGTACTTGCTGTAGTGTTTCTCGACATTCCCAATCGTGACCTTTTTGATGGCATCCAACCGGAAGAAAGATAAGTGCCGCCCCCGGTAATGGTAGCCGAGCAGATACTGGCGCCCGGACTGGGTGCTGACATAGATCTTCAGAGGACAAACCGTCCTTTGATAGTCGCGGCCACTCCGCAGGCTCCTGACGGTCAGTTCCGCAGCTCTTTTTTCATCGATTGCCGCCAACAGATCACAGAGGACATCACTGTCCAGGGCGTGGAGCATGTAGTGATGTTTGAATCGGAAGCTATCAGAAGGTTTTTCCAATTTATCGATCAAGAAGGAGCCAATCACCCCGAGTGGATCCTCCTCGGAGAAAAAGGATAGGGCGTCTGCCCAGGTATTCAAATCAACGGTGTTATCATCCGTTCTCCGGTAGAGTACCTCACGACCGCATTTCTCGGAGCTTAGCAGACCAAGCGCCTCATATTCCTTGAGCTTTTTCCGCACGGTGGATTCGTCTGGAGAGAAGGCGCCGCTGAAATGAGAGAGATAGTCATCATTGATGCAATCGACAATCTCTCTGGAAGAAAGCGCGCTGCCATCGGCCAGCAGGTCCATCACATAGAAGTGGAGGGTGATGTCCTTATCGGTAAAGCTTTTGGCTTTAAAAGCCTTGTGGAGCGGGTTGTGTGGGATCCGCCTGCTGTCAACCGAGAGGAATACATTCTTGCCGGATGTGTCCTGATGGAAGGACATAAAGTCGCCGATCCAACTCTCAATTCTTCGCCGCTCATTATCGTAGCTGCGGGCACTCTTGATGCTGTACTCTTCCCGACTCTTAAACCCATAGACATAGAATTCGCGCATGTAGCTCCGGATACGCTCAAAACTCTTGACCAACTCACTATATGCCACGAAATCCACCTCCTGCAGTTTATGGCCTCATTTTACCACAGGAGGTGTCCAAATGAAAGAACAGCTCCTTGCCAACTGCGGTCTGGAATGGGTTTGAACCAATTTTTCGCAGACTTTTAGGTAGTTGCTCTTGAGTTCGCAACTTTTTTTCCGTGTTTTTCCTCTGAACAGGCAGTATTCTTAAATCACGAAAAGCGCATACAGCAAACCCATGCATATGACTTTTAATCATAGACGCTGTTCTGGTCTGGCGTAGTAACCTCTCCGGAATAAAGAATGCGCTTTGTAAAAGACGCTAACAGCATTATCTATTAACATTAGCTCAACGAAGGAGCACCTGCTTTCGGGGCAGGCCGACAAAGGGTGAGACCCCCTTTATGATGATAAAGGACAGCGTCTTGTCGAATACATCTCCGGTAGTTCAGATGGTAGAACGGGAGACCCCAATCTCTGTGTCGTGGGTTCGAGCCCCACCCGGATGATGTATTCACTCCTTAGACAAAAAGGCACCAACAGCAAAGATTGAATAGCTAAGATGGTTATAGCAGGCGGTTCATACCCGTCGTTCGTGGGTTCGATTCCCACTTCACATGGTGCCTTGTTTTATCAATAAAGATGCCCACAGCAACACCCAACGGTCTTGAATCCGATCCGATGCAGAGGTCAGGGCGCCGGTCAACTGGCGGCTTAGGACTTGCGATATGTCAGGCATCTTGTGAAAGGCACCAACAGCAATTCTTGGTAACAACTACGACTAGAAATCGTACTTTCGGGTTCAAATCCCTGATGGTGCCTTGTATAACCAATTCATCACGGAGGAGTGATTTCCATGCTGAAGTTTCTAAAGAAAGAAGCAAATATGACCCATACGGAAAATGGCGCAGTTACATATCGTTCCACCCAGTCTGAATGTCTGGATCTGTTCGCTACGATCGGCGCCCTGCGCAGAGAGCGTGACGAGGAGATCACGAATCGCTTCCTCCGCGCCTATGCCGAAGACGCTGATCTGGCCATGAAGACCCTGTTCTTTGCGAGAGATATTCGTGGCGGTATCGGCGAGCGCCGTGTCTTCCGTACCATTCTGAAGTGGCTGGCCAACAACGAGCCGCGATCCCTGGAGAAGAACATCCAGTACATTGCAGAGTATGGACGCTACGATGACCTGCTGGTCCTGATGGGCACCACATGCGAAGGCAAGGTGCTGCATCTGATCAAAAAGCAGCTGGCAGCCGACTGTGCCGCTCTGGAGGCTGGCGAGTCCGTGTCGCTGCTGGCCAAGTGGCTTCCTTCCGTCAATGCCTCCAACGAGGATGCGATCCGGCAGGCAAAACAAATTGCCCGATCACTGGGAATGAACGACGCCCAGTACCGCAAAACGCTGAGCGCCCTGCGCACCAAGATCAGCATCATCGAGAACAACCTGCGCGAAAAAGACTACACCTTCGATTACTCCAAGCAGCCCTCCAAGGCCATGTTCAAGTATCGTAAGGCCTTCATGCGAAATGATGGAGACCGCTATGATGAATTCATGAGCCGTGTCGCCGAGGGTACGGAGCAGCTCCACACTGGCACCCTGATGCCCTATGAGATGATCAAGCCCTTCTTCGGTCGCGGCGATATCTCCGATCAGGAGCGCAAGGCCATTGACGCAACATGGAAGACACAGGAGGATTTCACTGGCGGTGAGAACGCTCTGGTCGTCATTGATGGCTCCGGCTCCATGTACGGTGGTGCTGATCCCATCCCCGCCACTGTGGCGCTGTCTCTTGGTATCTACTATGCCGAGCGCAACACCGGCGCATTCCAAAACCACTTCATCACATTCTCTGAGAATCCCAAGCTGGTGGAGATTAAGGGCAAGGATATCTACGAAAAGGTGCGGTACTGTCACCAGTTCAACGAGGTCGCCAACACCAATATCCAGCGTGTGTTTGAGTTGATCCTCAAGACTGCCGTGAAGAACCGTGTGCCCCAGAAGGATATGCCTGCCAAGATCTTCATTATCTCCGATATGGAGTTCGACTACTGTACTGAAGATTGCTCCTTGACCAACTTCGAGTATACGCAGCGGCTCTTCGAGGAACATGGCTACCAGCTGCCCGAGGTGATGTTCTGGAATGTGGCAAGCCGTAATCAGCAGCAGCCCGTCAAGATCAACGACCAGGGCGTTGCGCTGGTATCCGGCTGTAATCCCCGAATCTTCTCCATGCTGAAAGCCGGCATTCTTTCCCCCTATGCCTTCATGATGGATGTTCTGGGTTCCGAGCGTTACGCGGCGATCGTGGCATAATAGAGCTGACGCAGGAGGTGATAGCAGGTATGTTATCGCCTCCTGCTTTTTCTTTCCCAACAAAAGTGTTGCTGTTGACAGAGATGAACCGTAAAATAAAGAGTATGAAGGAAAGGGAGATCGTTATGATTACGATTCAAGGTTTATATAATACTGCGGTCTGTTACACCCCCGAGTTGGAGGAGGCAGCCCGCAAGCAGATCCAGACCGTTTGCGATCAGGCCGAGTTTGCCGGCTGCAAGATCCGGATCATGCCCGATGTCCACGCTGGCAAGGGCTGTACCATCGGTACCACCATGACCATCCAGGACAAGATCGTGCCCGGTATGGTTGGCGTCGATATCGGCTGCGGTATGGAGACTGTTGAGCTTCGTGAGCGGGAGGTCGACTTTGAGAAGCTGGACGCCCTAATCCGCAGGGAGATCCCCTATGGCCGTGAGGTTCGAGACATTCCTCATGCACTGAACGCTGAGATCGATCTGACTCACCTCCGCTGCACAGATCAAGTCAATCTCAACCGGGCCATGCGCAGCATCGGCTCTTTGGGTGGCGGCAACCACTTCATTGAGGTGGATCGCGCGGAGGATGGCCGGTTGTTCCTGGTGGTCCACTCTGGCAGCCGTCATCTGGGCACCGAGGTGGCTGAGCACTACCAGAATGAGGGTCGGCGTGCCCTTTGGGGCGGCGCCCAGCATCAAGTTCAAGCCGCCATTGACCAGCTGAAGGCCGAGGGCCGGTTCCAGGAGATCCAGAAGACCATCAAGGCGCTCAAGAAGGAGCACGAGCTGAATATCCCAAAAGATCTGGCCTATGTGGAGGGTAAGCTGTTCGAGGACTATATCCACGATATGAAGCTGACACAGCAGTTCGCCATGCTCAACCGCAAGGCCATGGTGGATGTTATCATGACTGGCATGGGCTTCACGGCGGTGGAGACCTTCACCACCATCCACAACTATATTGATACGGACGCCATGATCCTGCGTAAGGGCTCTGTCTCCGCCAAGGCCGGCGAGAAGCTGCTGATCCCCATCAACATGCGTGACGGTAGCCTGATCTGCAGCGGCAAGGGCAACGAGGATTGGAATTGCTCCGCACCTCATGGCGCTGGCCGGCTGATGAGCCGCAAGGCGGCCTTCAATGCTCTGTCCATGGAGGAGTTCCAGAAGGAAATGGAGGGTATCTACACCACCTGTGTTGTGCCCGACACGCTGGACGAGTCTCCCATGGCCTATAAGAGCATGGAGGAGATCGTCGCTCAAATCGGCCCTACTGCGGAGATTATTGAGCGGATCCGTCCTGTCTATAACTTTAAGGCAGCAGACTGAAATACAATGATGAAAGGCGGTGTTGACCGTGGAAGCATTGATCAAAGAAAAGCTTCATGAAATCGAGCAGCGGGAGAACTGCCGCATCCTTTTGGCCGTGGAGTCCGGTAGCCGTGCTTGGGGCTTTGCTTCTCCGGACAGCGACTATGATGTGCGCTTCATTTATGTGCGCCCCAGAGAGAGCTATCTCAGGCTCAACCGGGTCCGTGATGTGATCGAGCTGCCCATCAATGGTGTTCTGGACATCAACGGTTGGGATGTGGACAAGACACTGAAGTTGCTCCATAAATCCAACCCCACCGTATTTGAGTGGTTTTCCTCTCCCATCGTGTATCAGACCACTGACTTCACTGAGGCGTTTAAGCCCGTCATGCGGCGCTACTTCTCGTCCAAGAGTGGCCTTTGGCACTATCTGCAGATGGCGGAAGGAAACTATCGAGAATACCTGCGCGGCGACATGGTGAAGGCCAAGAAGTACTTCTATGTACTGCGGCCAATCCTTGCTTGCCGGTGGATCCTTGAAAAAGGTACTCCGCCCCCAATGCTCTTTTCTGAACTGGCGGCGAGCCAGCTTCCGGACTACCTGGAGAAAACCGTTGCGAAGCTGCTTGATCTGAAGATGAACTCCCCTGAGGTGAAGATGATCCCGAGAATCGATATCCTCAACGCTTACATGGATCGGAGCATTGCAGAGGTGCGTGCTCTGGTGGAGCAGTATCCGAGAGAAATCACGAAGGACTGGGAGGAACTCAATGCGCTGTTCCTCGCCGCACTGGAGATGTGATCTTATGATGAAATTGCCACCACAAGTGAATACAGCATTTGAGATGCTTGAAGCGGCCGGCTATGAGGCGTACCTTGTTGGTGGCGCAGTGCGTGATTATGTGCGTGACAACAGTCCTGCGAAGGATTGGGACATCACCACCAACGCGCTCCCAGAGCAGGTGGAGGAGATCTTTACAGGCTACCACCTGATTGAGACTGGCTTGAAGCATGGGACTGTAACTGTTGTGATCGACCAAGAGCCTCTAGAAATCACGACCTATCGCGTTGACGGGGACTACTCCGACCATCGGCATCCGGACTCAGTCAGCTTTACCCGCAGCCTGAAGGACGATCTTGAGCGCCGGGACTTCACCATGAACGCTCTGGCCTACAACCCCAGGACAGGTGTTGTTGACTTCGTAGGAGGCAAGGCGGACATTGCCGGCGACCTTGTCCGCTGCGTGGGAGATCCAGATCGGAGATTCCAGGAAGATGGCCTGAGAATGCTCAGAGCCCTTCGCTTCGCCTCCGTGTATGGCATGACGATCGAAGCTGCCACGGCAGCGGCCATCCACAGGAACAAGCACTTGCTCAAAGGTATCGCTGCGGAGCGCATTCTGGTTGAGCTTACCAAAATGCTCTGCGCTCAGGGCGCGGCAGGTGTTCTGCGGGACTTCGCCGATGTGCTGGCCGTCCCGATCCCGGAGCTCACACCCATGTTTGGCTTTCCGCAGCATAATCCACATCATGACAAGGATGTCTGGGACCATACCATCGCGGTCATTGAAAGTATCACCCCTGAACCGGTGCTTCGTTGGGCAGCCCTGCTGCATGACATTGGGAAGCCTTCCTGTTTCTCGCTCGCCGAGGATGGCATTGGCCACTTCTTCGGGCACTCGGATCAGAGTACTTCAATGGCGGAGAGTATCCTCAGTAGACTTCGCTTCGATAACGCCAGCAAAGAACAAATTGTAAGACTCGTTCGCTATCATGACATGCCCATCACGGCCGACAGGAAGCCAATCAAACGGCTTTTGAGCAAGCACGGTGAGGATGCTACCCGGCAACTGATCGAGCTGCACAAGGCAGATACGCTTGGTCAATCGGCCATCTGCAGACACCGGATCGCAATCTTTGAGGAAGTATCGCAAATGATCAATGAGATCCTGCAGGAAGAGAGCTGCTTCACACTCAAGGACTTGGCAGTTAATGGACATGATATGATGACATTGGGCTTTCAGGGACCGACCATTGGCCGTGTGCTGCAGGAATGCCTGGATGCAGTCTTGGATGAGCAGATCCCCAACGAGCATGAGGCGCTGATGGCCTTTGCAAAGGATAGACAGCTGAAGAGTTAATACCAAAACGGCAATACCAAGCAGGTATTGCCGTTTTGGTATGCACAGGAACTTAGGTGGGTTGTAGGGTTTTGTCGATGGTCGTATAATGAGTGATGAAGCAAAGTGACGATCGTGAGGTTGCCTTTGACTTCGATTATGCTACTCACTTGTTCCGGCAACTCTCTAAATCGCATCACAAGGGAACATTTTCCCTATTTTTGCGTCTATATCAATAAGGGATTCATGGCTGATATGAAAAGGAGGCTGCTGATATGAAACAGAAAAAGAAATGGGTTATTCCCCTCTGTGTGATAGGAGTCATACTGCTACTTTGTGCGGGTGGCCTTTGGTATATGATAAATCACTCCATGAGTTTCTCTGTCGGACGCTGCTTAGTAGCGGACAACGGATCGTATATGTTCATCGATGGAAACTCACCCATTATCATGAGCAACCGAAAGGATAAGGAAGGTCTGTTCTCTGGCTTGGGGACCGGCGATAAGATTTTGATCTTCCACGATGGGATTGCGGATACCTATCCAGGCAGGACCGGTGCGTATTGGTGTGTGAAATTGGAAGACGGTACGCAGGCCGATATTCCGGAACAGGTCATAGAAGAGCTTACGGAACTCGGATGGACCATTGTAGGAAATGAAGCTGATCCAGATTCCGTGACGCCTGAACCGGGAGCATACGCTTTTGAGGCGCAGTACATCCGGACCAATGGCGGACCTGAAGATGGCTATCCTTACCACACCGTGATCAGTTCCAGAGCGGAATTGGAAGCCTATTACGAGGCATACAAGGACATTTATAGTCTGGAACGAAGAGAGACAGTCTACTCCGACAGCACAATCGGCTTTTTGGATGCCTGCGACAAATACGATAACGCCTATTTTGAACGGCAGAATCTTGTTCTGATTGTACTGCAGGAAGGTAGCGGATCAATTCGGCATGAGATTACAGATGTGCGTCGTCACCGTATTGAGAACGGTGCATTGGATGGGTGGGACATTACGATTGACCGTAAGGTCCCTGAGGCAGGAACAGAGGATATGGCTCAGTGGCATCTATTCCTTGAAGTGCAGATGGGCGATGTGATCAAGGCCACCGACAAGGTTTGGATCAATGGAAAACAGAGCGAACGCACTCCGGCAATATCCGGTCTTGTTGGTATCAGTCGTACTCCGTCGATAAGCGCCTATCAGGATCCCTGGGGAGTGAAGCTTACTGCAAAGAATATTACCCCGTCTGGATTGACCATTGTTTGTACGCAGCAAGATGGAGAACCAACCGGTGAGCTGCAGACCGGCAGTTACTACGGACTCGAAATGCTGCAGGATGGCGAGTGGGTTGCGGTCGAGCTGCTTCCTATGGAGTATGAGCTTGCCTGGACGTCAGGAGCATGGATGATCCCTAACAATGCGGAAACAGAATGGGAAGTGAATTGGAGCCGCCTGTACGGAGAGCTTCCCGCAGGTTCCTACCGGATCAGCAAATCGGTTATGGATTTCCGGGGTACCGGTGATTATGACACCAAAACCTATTATGCAGGCTTTGATCTCGTGGACGCCGCTGACACAAGTAATGTTTCCTACGAACACGGCGGATTTGGCGTCAGTGTGCCGCTTCTTTCTGGTTGGGAATACAAGGTTGAGGAATACAGTGCCGATGGCATGAGCTATGGCGTCAGTTTCCGACCCGCTGGTGAAGATGGATGGATCGATTTCCAATATTGGCCTACATTCGGCGTCTGTGGCACCGGATTGTCAATGAAGGAATTTGGAAATGGTTCCATGGGCACCTACGATGGCGGTGCTATCTGGAACTTTATCAGTTACCCTGCCAGCAAAGGCAACTTTGTGGCAACGACCCAGGGTGTAAATAGCTGGTGGTCACGCTACGGCGAGACTGCTATGGAAATCATAACGCAGGTAATCTGCACAGACACCATCGTAGACTAAGGAGGGTACGCAGTATGAAACGAATTGTAGCGCTATGCCTCGCAGCGGCTTGCCTGATTTCTATGATAGGCTGCGCAGGAGATACCAATATGGACGAAAAGAAACCAAACAACTCCGCATCGGCCTATGCTCTGGCACTGGCTAGCTATCCGGAGATGGCTCCCTACCCAAACGAGATGGAGTATTTTGATGAAAAGACCGGTGAGTTTGACAGCGATGGCTTTGATGTGGTCTATGACGCCTGGCAGTCGGACAGAAAGGCCCAATGCAGTCAGCCGGAAGGCTATGCAGACGGTCTGAAACCGTTCTTCGCCAGTTCAATCCGAGAGTTTCTCAGCAATTCCAACGGGGAGAACAAGGTATACTCTCCTCTGAGTGTTTACATGGCCCTCGCCATGCTGGCAGAGGTGACGGACAGTGAAAGCCGCCAGCAGATCCTTGACCTTCTAGGAAGTGAAAGCATTGAGGCTCTGCGCTCCCAGGCGGCCAGTGTTTGGAACGCCAATTACAGCAATGACGGCGCCGTGACAAGCATTCTGGCAAACTCCCTGTGGCTGAATGAGTCCGTAAATTTCAACCAGTCCACAATGGACAGTCTGGCAAAGAATTACTATGCGTCCTCCTTCCGTGGTGAGATGGGCAGCGAGGAATTTAATCAGGCCTTGCGGGACTGGATCAATGAGCAGACCGGAGGACTGCTGGAAGCGCAGGCCGATGGCCTGTCGATGGACCCCGAGACCGTTAGGCTTTGGCCTCTACCATCTACTACCGAGCCAAGTGGCACAGTGAGTTCAATGAGGCCGGAACGGAAAAGGGCCTGTTCCATCTGTTCAGTGCTGATGGAGAGACCGTGGAGTGCGACTACATGCACAAGGGCGGCAGCAACACCTATTACTGGGCAGATCAGTTCGGCGCTGTTGCTCTGAGCCTGGAGGGCAGCGGCAAAATGTGGTTCCTCCTGCCTGATGATGGCGTGGCTATGGATGATCTGCTTGCCGATGAGCAAACGATGGAGTTCCTAAACAGCAATGGAAACTGGGAGAACAGCAAGCACCTGATCGTGAATATGTCCGTTCCCAAATTTGATGTTGTCTCTGATCTTGACCTGCGTGATGGCCTGAATGCGCTGGGTATTACCGGTGTATTCGATGCCACGGTGGCCGATTTCAGTCCCATGACTTCGAAAGTTGCAGAGATATTTCTTTCCAAAGCCGACCATGCAGCCCGCGTTGCCATCGATGAAGAGGGGGTTACCGCAGCGGCATATACCGTCATGATGATGGCTGGTGCTGCGGCGCCACCTGAAGAGGAAATGGACTTCGTATTGGATCGACCGTTCTTATTCGCCATTACTGGTGCAGATGGACTTCCACTCTTTGTTGGCGTAGTCAATAGACCGTGAACTGAAAAAAGGCAATAAGAAAACGGCAGTGCCACAATGTGGCATTGCCGTTTTCATGTATATCCGATGCATTGAGTCGTTTACCCCTCATAGGACTGCGGCTGGTAGCCATAGTGCTTGGCAAAAGCTTCATAGTCAACCCATTTCGGGTTGTCAAAGATCCTTGCAGCGTAGAGCTCAAGCGTGTAATGCTCCAGTTCTGCTTTCGTCTTTAACCAATAGGTGTGCTCCTTCTCCCACTCCAGGAGTTTATCGAACAAGTCTTCTTCGTGGCTCCGGACAATGAGCTCACGCACCAAATCGAGCCAGACATCGTTCCTGATGTCTCCAAGATCCGTCTGGATACCATTGCGGTACCCGTACTTCTTATCTCTCCCAGAACCAGAATGCATACGGCGGCGGCCAGCGGCCGCTGGTGCGGAGCAGAACGGCCGCGGTGCGG
>ERZ827186.891-NODE-891-length-28824-cov-3.570649_pt1 | contig 28824 bp, 33 predicted proteins | sample MGYA00519918_ERZ827186 | MGnify/ENA primary metagenome ERZ827186 (study PRJEB31778, sample SAMEA3449275) | human gut metagenome | biome: human gut; feature: human-associated habitat; material: faeces | place: United Kingdom | collected 2010/2012 ...
CCCATTTCAAAGTACCAGCAGTCCCCGGAGCCACCAGTGAACCGTCAGCTGCGATTGCTTTCCATTCTGTAGAACCAGCCGCCATACTGGTTGTCAAAATCATGCTGTTTGCATACGGAATAATCTGGATTTCGCCATCAACCAGTCTCATGCCGGCGCACCACTCCCACACATTTCCATTCAGATCGAAGATTCCGTCAGGCATCCAGTTGTGGCTCCATGTATCAGGACCAGAACCGGTTGCTACACGAGCGATCTTATTACTATCGTAGTAAGTCGGTGTCCCTTTCTCGTGTGGATATCCGTGATCGCTGCCGTAGTTATTGTTACCTCTTGGCATAGTGCCGTTTTTTCTACACCACAGAGCGATAGCGCTCCATAAGGAATACGGCATCAGGCCCCATCCGGTTCCTTTGTTTCTGCAGTAGTTGACGGACTGATCGAAGTTCACGTTGGCCTTCGGGTCCTTAAACGGAAGTGAGTATGCTCTGTCATTCATTACAATGTTCTGGAATTTTGAGACATACACAACATCTTTTTCCGCACCACCTACAGAAAATGCCGGATGGATGTTCTCACTTCCTCCGGCAATTACATCTGAGATTTTGAATTTTGGAAACGCAACCATGATGGACGGCATCCCACGATCATCCAGTAAAACTGTGTTCTTTCCTCCGGACAGTGCCTCGACTGCCAGCTTCATATCATCAAAATTTGCCATGATTTAGACCTCTCTTTCCCATAATCTCAGTTCGCAACGATCCATAGAAAAAGGAACCGGCTTCAGCACTTTGATAGTAGGCTGTTCGGTTCCCTCTTCATTTTCCGGATCATAGTTCGGATTTTCTTTTTCCACTTCTGTATATTCCCTTGCAGGAATAATGATCTGTGCAACGTACTTGTCACCTGCATCGGCTCCCATCACCAGTCCACCGGTGTAGTCTTCGCAAATATCGATCACAACCTCATAGTCACGCTCTTTCTTTGAGACATTGAACATCAGCTCTCCATCGTCAAAGTCGATTGTTTTTCCAGATACCTCGTAAGGAATGAAATTCTTTCCGTCTTCCGGTAAGTGTGTAATCTTCATCAGTAATACCTCCTCTGTGTTCTTCCCATTTCCATTGCTTCACGGCTTCTGACCGCAGTTACTTCTGCAGCTTCTCTCATTGCCGGGTTGTTGGTGTCGATTCCGTACTTCTTGGCAACATACTCGATGTCTGCCTGTCTTCTTTCGTCCTGGATAATCACATTTGCCATGATTACATTCCTCCTCTCACATACAGGTCCATGGTTACTGATTTCGCAGATCCAGTGTAAGCTACCTTGAATCCATTCAGCAGCTTGTCCGTAAACTCAATATCTCCCACAGCACCACCAGACACGCTGGTAACTTCTGCTGTGATAAGATACGTCTTATAATTGCGTGGAGTTTTCAGCTGAATGGTTTTCACTGAGTTATTAAACGGATATACCTGGGAGTTTGTCAGGGTGACTGTGACTTTTTCGCCGTCAAGTCCCTCTACTTTTCTCATAACACTTTTCAGCATCCTGACAGCCTCTGCGCTTATTTCATGTGCTTCCAGGATTCCCTGCTCCATGTGATTGAAATTAGTTGCGCTCTGCTCAGTGCCTTCCTGCAGAACTTCTCCCGGATCAGGGACGTGTTCAATGCTTCCGTCCGAGTTCTGTGTTTCTTTGTACCGATACGGATTTTCTACGACTTCATCTTTCCAATATGTCGGTTCGTACATTGTGCATACCTCCTTCCTACTCCTCTAAAATGTTGATGGTTACTCGGTAATAAATACCTTCCTTTTTGGATTTCTTGGTGATATTTTCAGCTTTACTCCACCAAAGTTCTCCACTTGTACTGTAAAGCTGTACTTCTGCTACCTTTACCTCACCGGATTCCGAAGGGTTTAATATAAATTCAATCTTTACTTTTCCATCACTGCTAATAGTGATATCTGTAATCTCTGACCGGTAATAGGTGGAACCGATTTTGTATTTGGCATAAGCGACCGTATTCTTCACATGACTTCTGAATCCGGCCAGTGCCGCAGCTGATAACATTGCTACTCCTCCTTTTACAATTTTCTTTTGCTTCCGCAAGCACGATACAAAACTTCTGCATTTGTGCTATCTACCTGCACATTTAACGCTCCTGGTTCTATCTCGGCCAGAAAGCTCCTATCTGGCTTTGTGCCAGAAATAGGATAGGGAAACTCGACACCTTTACCTTCTGACGAAGCCTGCAGCTGTAACGCAGTCAGACGGGCATCGTATGCTCTATCCGGTTTGGTTCCAGCTACAACATAAGGAAATTCCCTACTCATTCTGTTCGCAGTCACAATAACAGAACCATGCTCCGAAATCCCTACCCAATTAACTTGCGGATATGTACCTGCTTTTCTTCCTCTTGCTGTCATTCGATAAGGGAATTTCTGCGGCTGAGGATCTGCCCGAATTTTGATTGTTGTTGGAGTATCAAAAACCACTCGGAAACTTTTTTGTGCCTGTTTCACCTCGTTCACCAATTTTATAATCTGATCTAAACTGGCTTCCGAAGTTCCAGGGCTTACGCTGATTTCAAAGGTATGAGGTGCTGTGTTTTCAATTAGCTTGACATTTCTTCCACATAATTCTTTCAGCAGCATCTCGATTCTGGCCGGATTCATCGGCTTCCTGTAGTTCCTTTTTGAAATAACTCGACTCCGGCGTTCTTCAATACTCAATGCTTCATTGGTCGGCAGCCCATAGCTTTGCTCCCAATAAGGAAGGGACCAGGTTGCCGTTTCCGGAAATGCCTGCTCCCTTAATTCGTTAATTGTGTCCTGCGCCAATGATAGAGGTACGCTCATAACCTCGAAAATCCATTTTCCCACATATGAGTTGTCGTAAATGGGGGAGATCATACCCATCATGTCCCTTGCAAGTTCTCTGGTTGGGAAGTTCTCTAAATCAAACATTTAGCTTCCCTCCTTCACCATGACAGACTTTGTGCTCGGATACTGATCAAGTTTGATTTTGATGTTTGAAATGCCGCCATTCATAAGCAACTCCTCAAAATCATCAACACCGGGCGTATTGGTAAGTACTGAATGTACCCAATTGTATTTCACTTCTCCTTCCGAATTTACGGTCTTGTAATACTTCGCAAGGCCAGTTTTGAAATCTTTTAGGACTTCTTCCTGGGCGTATCCATCTTCCAGTTCAATACTCTTGATGGTATAATCTATCTCTACCAGCTCCGGAGCGGAAACTGTCAAAATAGTATTCGGCGGTGCAAGCCTGTCCAGCGGGCTTTCAGGACTCATTATGTAGTTATATACTGCTTTCTGGAGTGTTTCGTTTGCAGCTTCTCCGTTTCCGTCAAGCACGATGATCTTTACCGTTTCTGGTCCGTTCCATTCCGGTACAACAATGGCTGTTCCTATTCCGGCTACCGACTCGGCCCAGCGTTTGTAATCTGACTCATTACCGATATATGAATCATCCATCTGCTCATTTGCCTCCATGATTCTTTCTCTCAGTTCATCGTCCGTTTCTTCCTCTGTGCCGCCGGTTGCTTTTACAGGATTGGTGATTGATACAATTCCTTCTACTGGGACTGACATCATCGTAATCGTGTTTGCGTTCACGTTTGATTCAACGCCAGCAATCATTGCTCTGGCAATTACGGTTCCAGTGCCATTTTCGTTCAGAACACACGCCTCTTCGGTAGCAAATTCTATAGACTCCACTTCTTCTGTTGCGGGTGTCGCAAACACCGTTCCTGTTGCTATAATAGTCCCTGGTTCTCCGGTAATTTCGATCGTAACACTGGCAAAGTTCGGCGCTTTTCTCGCTAATCTTGCCATATTTGCAAGATAATCAAGAAATTCTCCACTGCTCCACTGTGGGAACATCAACTTCAATGTTTCCGGGATGTAATATTCCAGCAGTTCCGATGCGATCAATGCTGTTGGCCTGGTGAAATCCCATGGAAAACCAGCCTCCGTTTTGTCAATATCATCTGGAAGCATGTCCATCATTCTCTGATGAATTGTATCTGCATCGCAATCCTGCAGAAATGCAGGCAATGTAAAGTCTTCTGCCATCTTAGCTCACCCCTTTCTCAAAGACAGTTGATATTGTTTCTTCCTCTTCCCACTGCGCTCCTTTGACGATGAATGAAACCACCGCATCTCCAGAGCTGTAATCAAAAATAAAATTACGGACGTACTCTGTTGCCGGGTGAACCAACAACGCATCAGTAATCGTCCGCTCAATCTCGCTTTCCCTCGAATCCTTATCCGGGAAATCCTCCATATCTTCAAACTCGGTGCCAATATCATCGCTATACGCCAGAAATGCTTCCCTTTCTGTCTGAATAACTTTCCAGCACCACTGCATAAATGCTTCCCTGCCGTCTGCACGAACCATTTTATTTGATCCGTCTCTCACGAAATCTCCCTTATCGAAGTCAAACGCCACCGAGGAGCGGTATCTTTCTTCGTATTCGGGATCGTCCGGTATCTCCGGCAGGTCAAATACCGGAAATAACTGGTCTGCCATAAATCCTCCTTCCTATGATTTCTTTACTACATCGACTACAACAGGAGTATTCTTTACCCATGTTACAAGAACGGTATCTCCAGCTTTCACCTTTGGCAAAGTTACTGAATGTTCGTGGCTTCCGTTTCCGGAATTATGTCCTCCATGGCTTCCTCCGGAGATATTTATTTTTAATCCAGAAACCAGCCGTCCAAGGTAATACTCTCCTTTGGGAATAGGAATAGGGAACATATTAGTTGTCAAACTTCCGTCTTTTCCTATGACGCCGAAGTCTGGCTCTATGTCCCCTATTCCATCTTCCATAGTTTCTTTTATTCTTTGCTGCAATACTCTTGCCAGCTTATTCATTCCAGGATTTCCTCCTGCAGTATCTGCCACGTCTTCACCCCCCTACTCAAATGTGCCTTCGTCAACCCAGCCGTAAACATTACTCTTGCTATCCATGTGTACTAAATGCCATGGATGAGCTTTTCCGTTACCTGCGCAGTTCGGTCCTAATGTGATCTTTGCTTTTCCCGCAGTTGCTCTATAGCCCCTTGCATCTGACCAACTGCTATCGTAATGTGTACCACCTTTGAAATTCACGACATCTCCAACTTTGTATGTCTTCTTCTTCGTATTACCCGAAGTTTTCTTCTTTGGTTTTGCGGTCGGCTCGGCTGTCTTTTTGACATCCATAGTCATCTGTCCGTTTTTGGCATTATGCTGAATGCTATTTATCAGATAATATCCGTTCAGAGAACCGACTTTTGCGTGGATTATATCTCCTTTACGAACACATGGAATATCCGGTGCAATAAGTTTGCTGGTAACTTTCGGGCTTCCCTTTTCTTCCAAGATTTCTTTTGCTTCCTTCTTGGCATCATCTAGCTTATCGCTCTTTGAATGAGTGATAATCGTCTGAAACACTCCGTACTGCGTCTTTCCATTAACGGTTGCTTCTACCTTTGCTGCTTCGTCAGATTTTCCGGAAGAAACAATTTTTACCCTTGTAACCAGGTTTGCAATACTGATCTTGTGGCTTACCTGAGAGGAAACATCACCAGAAAAATGATAAATGTCTGTGTTACTGCCCTTTGCGATAACCTGAACCTTTGATTCTGTACTCCGCACTATTGCAGCTCCCCCACCTTTTTTCTTGGCTTCATCCAGTACCTCCCGGATAATGTCTCCCAGCTTTTTGTTTTTCAGTAGTATCTTCTTGTGTGCTACATTCGGACCGGTATACTTTGAAATGGTAATGCCCCATGATTTGAAAATTGCTGTCAGAATACTTTTTGTCTTTTTCCCGGAAGCAAAATAAACATTGTCGCTGCTTTTCTGCAAATTAAAAAGGTTGTCATAGGCAACGACATTAAAAACATCGTCACTTTTTGAAACCTTTCTTTCACATTCCACGATATTTCCCATGGCAACAATACCTTTTCCGCTCCCCCAGTAGGCCTTCACTACCACAACAGAGTTAATTTTTACAAGAGAAGAAAGACGTTCTTTGTTGTACAACGCATTATACATATTGAAATGTATCTTCATTGCCAGCTCATCTTCGTTTTCTTCCCAGCCAAGCTCCTCAACTGCCTGAGTAATATTCAGCTGCAACTTCTTTTCAGTGATAACAATTACCGTATACGAAACATTATTTACATTTATCAAGAACCCACCTCCTACTTCTTTGGAATAGTTAGCTTCGTTCCTGGATAAATCCAATGCCCGTTATTGGATGATTTCCTGCCATGTTTCTTTGCAGCTGCTTCGATTTTGCTTTTATTCAGCTTATAGATTTCCGGGTATCGTGAAGCTTTACCGAGTTTCTTCTGAGCGATTCTGCTTAACGTGTCTCCGGATTTGATAGTGTAGGTTGTTGTCTTACTTCCGGTCGTGGACTTCTTGTTGCTTTTCTTCGATGCCGGCCGTTGAGTTTTGGAAGATGTTCCGATTTTCAGCTCTTTCGTTGTGTAAATCTTAATCTCCCTTGCAATAATGAATTTGATATCATAATAAAAATCACCGAGGCCGCCGGAATATTTGCCTTTGAAGCTGGAAATGTAAACGCTGTAGTTTATACAGGTTCCTGTTACCAACAATTTACAAATGGTTCCATTGTCTCGGTACTGCTCCATTCGTTTAATCAGCGTATTGGGATCAACCCACGATGATACAAATGGATAATTTTTTCTCGCTTTCCCCGGGAAGATTCCGGACCATGATATTTCCTTGATTCCCTGTCCCCTGGGGATTTTTACGTCCCCCAGGGATATGATAGAATAGGTCATGAACTTTGCATCTGCCCCAAGAGTAATTTTTTCCGGCATCATTGGAAACTGAGTAACAGCCCCGCCGGAAGGTCTGATCGATGCATTCATCTCTTACGCCTCCTGTACTGCCGGCATATTGTTGAAGATTTTACCCATGCGTTCTGCAATCTCATCGCCAAGATCATCTGCCATCTCTCGGATTCTGTTCTGCAGAACCTGGAAAATCTTTTCTTCATCCATGTTACTTCCTTCAATCTTAATGACCGGATTCATATTTACATTGACTTCAACTTTTCCTCCACCATCATTCTGCTGCGCATTATTTATAGTGAAGGTCGTACCATCTCCTTCTGACGCATCCTTGCTACTCTCGTTAGATACTGCTTGCCCCATAATGCTCCAGACTGTGTTGTCTGCCTTTTCTGGAACCTGCGCCAACTGTATGGAATCCTCCGGAATAATACTGCTTCCGGCACCTACCGCTCCACCATTGGCATGAGCTGAGATTTCTCCGTCAGGGCCAAGCATACCGAGAGTTTTTCCTGCCTGCATCCACAAACTGATTCCTCTTTGTCTGCGTCCTGGCACTGTAGGAATGATATACTCTAAGCCTTCCTCGCCCACCCATGACAATTCTGCTCCGCTTAATCCAACTTCGCCTCCATTTGCATGACCTGCAATAGTAGCTGATACAGATGATCCGCTACTTGATGTGGAAATGCTGGCTGATGGATTCGTAATATGCCAGTTCAGTGTAACTGCGACATTTGCTGAGGCTGAGAATCCCCGAGAAAATGTACTCTGTACCTGTCCGGCACATTCTGAATAAATGGCGTCTGCATTGTTTGTCTGATCGAGCGTAACATCTACATGTCCATCTGTTGGAATTGTTTGCGAAAATGCAGACTCTACATCTCCTGTCGCAAGAGAATAGATTTCTGATGAATTATTGGTCTGATCCAGGGTAATTTCTGCATGACCATTGGCTGGCACGCTGCTTACTGCGCTTTCAAGTTCTGCTGTTACCTGTTCCAAGACTCCAGACGTATCAGCCGTTACATCAGAGAATGTAACATTCGCACTTCCTTCGACCGAAGCATCCCCGACAGCTCCTTGCAGATCCTCTTCCACTTTTCCCTGTACATCTTCAGCATTTGTTGTTGTGTCCGTAACATTAACATTTGCGGACGTATCCTTTTCGACTGGTTCTGTATCTGTCTGATTTACCGCCTCCTGGGTTGCTCCCTGCAGACCAGATGCATCTACCTGCACCAATTCTGATGGCACAGTTACCGTTGCTCCTGTCTCCACCTCGATTCCATTCGCCGCAAGTGTTCCGGATTCCATACCAAGTGCTGCTTCAATCTGAGCGGCTGCTGATTCTGAATCTACTTGAACATCGGACAAATCTACTTGAACGCCTTCTGCAGTAACAGAAAATTCAGCACCCTCAGTTGTCAACGCAGACATTGCCTGGTCGATTGCTGATTGTGCTGCATCTCCATCTACTTCGGCAGTTAATGTGTCCATGGAAATCTTGATTTCATCTCCAGGATGAATAACGTATGGGCTTTCGATGCCGTTCTCTTCTGCTATAGTCTGCCAGTCAACACCGAGGGCATTGCCAATATCCCATAAGCAGTCCCCGGCTTCAACTTTGATAGTCGCACCCTCTGCGGTAACTTCCTCCGTTGTTGCCAAATCTCCCAACTTTTCATTCAAAGCAGATACCCACTTGTCCTTGTCAATATCTACATCACCATCAACTGATGCCTTTAAGCCTTCCAGGGTTACGTCTTCTGTAGTTGTTTCAGCTGCTGCCCGGTCTATTGCCTCTGTCAATTCCGGTGGAAGCTGAGAACGGATAGTTTCGTACATAGGATTACTTGGGTCTGTAAGTGATGCTTTTAATTCATCGCTTCCGTTCTGCCAAATCTGATTAGCGTAATTCTGCCATGTAGCTGCAGTATCGCCCGCCGCCGCTCCAACTTCAATGGCTTCGTTGAAAGAATCCATCAAACTCTGTGGAACCGCTTTTCCGGCTTCCCTGTAATCATCAATCAATCCCTGCATCTGCGTTACGTCTGGTTTCATGCTTTCATACATCGTACTCAAAGCATTTTGTGTAGCATCTGTTGTGAATCCAAGTGTTTTTCCATTGCCAAGCTCATTGAAACCATACATCAGCGCATTTGACGCAGAGAAAGTATCTCCGCTTGCCAACATATTCTGTGCTGATTCCAAGGAATACTGTGCATTTTCTGCAAGGCTCTGTCTATTACTCTGAATTTTTTCTGCATATGCAGAATTAAGTGTGTTCGCTCCCAGCTGCAAGCTCTTAGTCAGCTCGCTTCCTTCCTGCCCTTTCACATACCAGCCGGTCATTTCTTTGTACTGCTTATTCTGAGCAGCTGTGATCCTGCCGGACGATTCCATTGAATTAAGCTCTGAGTACCACTGCTCAACATCTGCCTGTACACTTTCTTTTGCTGACTGCCTTTGACCTCTCATGGCTTCCAGTAAATCAGTAAAGGACCCGCTTTCCAGATCAGCTGCATTCAGATTTCCGTACTCCTGGTTGATCCAGTCCCACTTTGCCTGAGCTTCCGATTCTTTCCAACGGGCAGTAATATTGTTCATTTTTTCCTGCAAAGCACTGATTGCCTGTTCTTCATCAACATCGATGATGCCATCAGTCAGGGCTTTTTCTACAGCAGTCTGCAGATCATTCGACAGATTAGTAAGTTCCAAGTTGTCTGCTCTCGCCCAGTCTTCAATATTCTTTGCGAGGGTATCGCCTTCTTTTGTTCCACCAATGTAGGTCTGAACATGAATATGTGCGGCAAACGTCCTGCTCTGCAGTTCTTCGATTTTAGAATCCACAAACGTTTTAATATTGCTCGTATAATCCTCTCTCTCTTCCGGAGTGAGAGTGATTCCTACCCGACTCTTGAACTCCAGCACATCGTTAGACTCCAAGGCTTTTTGTGCTGCCTCTCTCAGACTGTCTGCGTTTTTTACCTCATTTAGAGCAAGTTCTACATTCGTAAGATACTTTTGATTAAGGATACCGGAAGCAATTTCTTCCGCTTCCTTTGCAGACAATTTGATCTTTCCGAAATGTTCTTCTAAATTATCGTTCAGAACTTTGGAATTGTAATTATCTACCGCCACTGCGATACCGGCAATAGCCGCCGCAATAGCTGCTGCTCCAAGTCCGATCATTCCTGCTTTAGAAGTCATTCCTGTTAAGGACGTAAAAAATCCTCCGACTGTATCTGCTTCGGAGGCTGCTGATGCAATACTTTTTATTGCTGATCCGATAGGTACCAATGCACTTGCTACATTTTTCCCTCCGCTGATCAGCTTTGATGCTCCAACTCCAATTAATCCGGCACTTAACCAGCTTGTCAGACCTGCTTTTTCGCCGCCGGGTAGAATTGCTGATGCACTGGAAAACAATTTCCCGATTCCCTGTGACAGCATCGACTTGCCTTCTGATCCGGCCCAGCTCATAAACGGTTCTGCAATAATCTTGTCCCAGGCAATATCAACTTTCCCGAAGAAATCTGCATCTTTCCACTCCTGGGAGCCTGTCATGCTCTTAATGCTTCGTTTAAGTGACGTAGCTTTTCCGTCCACAACATCCATGATATTGTTCAGTGCTTCTTCTACTGCCGGCATTTCTGCAGTAATTCCTTCAACCGCAGTTTTCAGATATGGAGAAAGCCTTTTTCCGAAAGAGTTCTGTACTCCTTCTACTGCGCTCTGCATCAAGGTCATTGAACCGGCCAGATTATCCATCATCGTATCTGCCATGTCCTGAGCTGCATCTTTGGAGTTGTAAATAGCCGTACTCAGCTTGTTGTAATCATCTTCGGACGCATTGACGATAGCTAACATGCCAGCCATGGCTTCCTTCCCGAAAATGGTGGAAGCTGCCGCAGTCTGCTCATCTTCTGCAAGACCACCGAGGCTACTTCTGATATTGTCCATGACCCCTTTAAGGCTTTTCATGTTTCCTTCGCTGTCCGTTATGCTGATTCCGTACTTTTCCATAGCTGCCGCCATACTGCTCGTAGGTGCTGCCATATTTGCGATAGCTGTTTTCAAAGAAGTACCGGCCATGCTTCCCTTCACACTTGCGTTAGCCATGAGACCGAGAGCCAAGGATGTGTCTTCTACTGTATAATTCATCGCTCCGGCCACAGGTGCAACATACTTAAAACTCTCACCGAGCATACCTACATTTGTGTTGGCATTTGCGCTTGCCTGGGCCAGCACATCCGCAAAATGCCCTGCATCTCCGGCTTGTAGTCCAAAAGCTGTGATGGCATCGGTTACAATGTCACTGGTGGTTCCCAGGTCTTCGCCAGAAGCCGCCGCCAAATTCATTACACCAGAAATACCGTCTATCATCTGAGTAGGCTGCCAACCGGCCATCGCCATGTAATTGAACGCCTCTGCGCTCTGCGTAGCGGTGAATTTTGTGGTTGCTCCCATCTCCTTCGCCTTTGCAGTCAAATCTTCAAAGTCCTGTCCTGTGGCTCCTGATATGGCTTTCACCTGAGACATCATGGATTCAAAATCCTTGAATGTGTTTACGGTATCTGCTACCCCTAGCGAAACTCCCAGTAATGATGCCCCTTGAACAACAGGGTTGCTTACTGCTCTAAGCACGCTCTGTATTGGTGCGGTAACATTATCAATGATTCCTATGGTGGCATTAAAAACAGAACCGGCCCAAGACTCTGCTTTGTCCCTGGCCGAATCAATGACTGGAGATGCCTGATCGTCAGCTCCGATTTCTGCGTCACCGGACATGCCATCGAAATTTTCGACAGCATCTTGTGCCGCTCGCACCACCGGTGTTGCGCCATCGTCTGCACCAATTTCAGCATCTCCAGAGCTTCCATCGAAGTTTTCTACTGCGTCCTCTGCCGCTCGTATAACAGGAGTAGCTCCATCATCAGCCCCAAGCTCTGCGTCACCAGATTGTCCGTCAAAATTCTCAACAGCATCACTGGCCGCATTTACTACTTGGGTGGCAGTGTCGTTGGCTCCTACATCCACATCTGCCGCCGAACCGTCCAATGCGCTAACCTGGTCTTCAACCTGATCGACAATCTGACTTGCCGTATCATTGGCTGAAATCTCCACATCTGCTGCTGTTCCGTCCAGGCTTTCAGTAACACTCGACAATCTGTTGATTGTTCCAGATGCCTGATCGTCAGCATCGACTCTTACATGATGTGCCCGATCCAGTCTGTTTAACTGCTGTTCGGTCCTTTTCATGCTTCTCTCGAAATTGGACATATTTCTGGTTGCTGACTGCACATCTGCTGATGTGTTGTCTTTCACGCTCACCGGAATCTCAATTCTTACGGTTTCTGCCAAATCATTCACCTCCTTCCTCGTCTTCTATGATCCCTTGCCTCTTTTTCCTTTGCTTTTCTTCTTCCTTCAGTTGAATCTGCATTGACTCCAGCATTAAAACTTGCGCCCATTTTGGCTTGCTCAATACCTCGTCAAACGGAATATGATGCCTTTGGAAGATGATATGAAGCAGGGTTGTCTTGCCGCCGGCAGTTATCAGTTTTTTGCTACATCCTCCATGGACGGTGTGAAGCCAGAAATCTCATCCAGCTTTTCCAGAATTGCATCTTTCTCTCCTGCTTTCAGAACGACATCGATCAGGCCGATTCCATTAACCACATTGCATTTCTCCCACGCATCTGTTCTATCCCAGATCTTTGTTCTGTCCTCCTCGATAGTTGCTTCATAAATCAGCTCAGAACGGTAATCTGCGGAGTCTACACTTTCTGCAATTCTCAGGCCGTTCGCTTTATTTTTCTTGTAGTTGGTATTTCTCTTTTTGATTTTGACGTATTCATCTTCGGACAGCGGACGGATTCTGAACTCCAGGACAACCGCCTTGTGTCTGATGATCTGGATCTTTGCGACCTCGTCCATATCTGTCTTGTAAGCAGCTGCGGCCATCAGGCCTCCCAAAATGTCGTCTTCATACATTCTTACATTTGCCTTTGTCTCTTCCGGTGACATCTGAACTTCTGTTACGTTTTCTGTATTCTTTGCCATTTGATTTTTCCTCCTAAAACAAAATAAAGGCCGCAAACTTAACGCTGCGGCCTATGTCTATTCTCTATTCAATTTTTCTCAGGCCTTTAATTTTCCCTGCTGTTTTACTTCGCCATTCACGAACAGGGACCACTGACGTTTTACAAGGCTTCCGACCGATACATTCTGTAAATCAATATTTCCAGAAGGTACGCAGTTCGGGTAGATAAGGCGTTCTTCGCTTCCATTAATTCCTTTTACCACGCCCTGTAACTTCCAGTTCGGCTGAATGCCGGTACTCTGCATTTTTAAGAGATCAGTAATAAATTCCCCGTCTTCTACCACACATTCGGTAAAGGTTAAAGTTGTGCCAATAGAATCCAGGATTTCCTGTTCCAGTGGTGTTCCCAGCGGATGATATTTCTGATTGGTGACTCCCATTTGTGCCTGAAACACTTCTACAGTAGCAAGAAGTTTCCCTTTTCCGTTATACAATGCGCCATCTTTTCCGGTGCGAACTTTTCTTCCATCTGCTACTGCCTGTGTATTGATAATACCCATAATGTTTTATCTCCTTTCTTATTCTTCCTCTTCTTCTGGAGCAAATCTGTAACGATAGGTCAGATAAAAGATCTCCATGCTGTCGATATCGTCCGGGGAAATATTGAACCATGCGCTGTCTCCCTTTGGTGGGTTTGAAGCATCCAGTTCTACGGTTCCACCAGGTGAAATCTTTTTCTCTCCTACCATTGCGTCCATAACATCAGTAATTGCTGAGATTACGGTTGCTCGTCCATCATCGTCGTTATCAAGTGAAGTTCCCAGATTTTCGATTGTAGCGTCTACACGATCCTCCAGCTCAAATCTGGTTTTCATACGGCGAATTTTCTTCCAGCCTTTGTCCTGATCTGCTGACAAAACGGTAAGGGTATTGATTGCTTTATCAATCCATACCTGGCGGCTTTTGCTAAGTGAAAGAACCAGACAACCAGCTTTAAGAGCCTTCTTGATAACTGCATTTTTCAGTGACTCATTCAGACTTGCTGCGCCTGTGATTACGGCATGAGTAAGGGTGGAGTTAGATGCAACTGCAATAATCATTCCCATAATTCTTGCGGCCGCTAAGTATCCCTCATACACAACTCCGTCTGTGCCAACCCAGCTATTAAGTACATAGTGCATTTTGTAATCGTTAAAAGCTGCGGCGTGCTGGATTCTTGTGTCGATTGCAACACTCTTAGGCTCGCCAACGCAGGCATACGGATACATTCCTTCCTCAAACTTTCTGTTGATGAAAGTATACAGAAGCATATGTACTGCCGGTTCCTCGGAGTCAACGGCAACGCCATCCCAAGTCTCTTCCTCACTCGCCTCAAATCCTGCATCATACGCTTCTGTGTTCACTGTAGGATCTGTTCCTCCGGTGAATTTTGACTGAGAAATTGTTTTCAGTTTTCCGCTTCCGTCTGCCTTTTTAACCGCTTTTACATATGCACTATTTGTGAAAGCAGCGATAATCCCAGCCACCTCTGCGGAACCTGCAGCAAAAGTTACTGTTTCCAGATCCTTTGTTCCCTCCTGGATGATTGCCATTTTCTGTGTATCATCCTCCAGGGATTCTTTGATGGTTACTGTAAACGCTCTACTGGTCGGATATAAAGTTGTCAGAGTAACAACATCTGCATCTGCATCATCCTTCAGGGTAATTGATGCCTGTGTTCCACCTGAGCCAACTCTGACTACTACAATGGTGTTTGCACCACCAATTCTCATCTGGGTAATTACGTTTGCTCCCTTGCCGCCTCCAATAATTGAAGCTACATCATCGGAGCCTTCGGTAATAACCGGTTTGTTCAGCGGTCCCCATGTTCCGCTTACTACTGCCAGTCCCACATTCTCCGCAGCACCAGCAACATCTGACCCTCCAGCATTAACATGGCGTCTGTATACGCCAGGACGTTCCTTTTCTTCTCCTGCTCTAAAAGATCCGCTCATTACTCTTTTACCTCCTCGCCTAAGAATTTTTTGATAATAACTGAGGCTTCCTTCTTAGTTGCCTCTTTTGCTCCTGCCAAAAGAAAAGCGGCACGAACGATATCCGGACTGTAAGGCCTTTCAAACGCTGTTGCCGCTGCTTTTGCAAACTCATTGATTGTGTAGATAGATTCCCCTTCTGATACTGCTGTGGATTCGTTACCGGGTCTGGCTTCGTTTTTTTCTTCCTTAGCAATGGAATTTAAGGGTTCGTTGTTTTCAGCTGTATTCGCAGCTTCTACGGCTTTTTTTGTCGCCATTCACTTTTCCTCCTTCTGGCTTACTTTAATCTTGCTCAGTGGGTGTTCAACCTCACCGATCCTTGGAATAGAATATTGTGCCTTCACCATAACCTGTCCTCTTGTCAAATAATCGGCGTTGTTTTCCACGGACACCTCAAATATCAGCATCGGGCTATCATCCAACATGATTACTTCCCCGGCCATATTCAGTCTATCCGCAATGTATCTCGCCCATAAGCTACGGTTTTCTGGCTCCGGCACGATTATATGAATTGCCAAATTGCAATCCACCCATGTAAGCGCATAGGTCGCTCTGTTCGTTTTGTATGACTGCACACGAACGTAAAAAGCCGGGTGTTCTCCACTCGGCTCGAAGAATTTTTCAATATGATCTTTTCCTATAACCAGGCTTTCTTTTTCCAGATTCTTCAACCATCTGCTCAATGCCTGTACTGGATCTGGATTCGCCGTTTCCTGCCGGCTGTACTCCAGAATATCAAACCGGACAGAGGCTCCAACTATCATTGTGTCAACGCCTCTATCTCTCGCACTCCGTTCTAGGGAAAACATTTCTGTTCTCGCCCAAGCAAACGCATAGTGTGAATTTCCTTCCGGCTTCACGATGAGATTTACCAGGCACTTTCTGATGTATGGCTCGATATCTTCCGGAAGAGTTTTTCTCTCATCGCAGTAGAGATCTACCTGCATAACACCTGCGCTTTTCCTCTCTTCATCTGCCTGCATATCAATCGTATATACGATTCTCGGGTACTGTTCTCCTTCCCAACCTTTTTGCCTATCGTCCGGTGCTCCCTGGTAAAAAACTGCAGGCAGTCCAGCGTATACCGCCATTTGATCTTTAAAAAACGAATACGTGGCAAATCGTTCATGCATCAATTCTTCAAGAATCACTCGCTTTTTACCTCCGTTTTCTCCGGATCATATTCTTCAATGCTTTCCAGATTTTCAGACCAGCGGATTTTCCACTGGCCTGTCGCAACATCATCTGCCTGGATTGTGAGAAAATTAGTAACATTCGCAATAGCCGGCTGATATAATATCTTGATTTCCTCCGGCGTAACTGCAGATACAATTCCGGATTTCGGTTCTTTCCAACAGGAATGCTGTGCGCTTATCAGATCGCCCCTTTTAATTGTGCTGCAATCAAACACTTTTTCCTGTTTGTCCATAATCAGACTCATTTCTACGCATCACCTCCTACAAATATGGTTCATTAAAGATTGCTTTAATCGGTGGCAATGCTTTCTGTGTGATCCGGTCCTTGAATGGTCTTCGTGCCATCTTTCTTGTACCGTTTTCCAAATAACCGGCATAAAACTCTGCACTTTCAAGCTCCAGAGTGATATTGCCTCCACCACCTTTTACATTTCCTGTCCAATGCAACCTTAAATTGCCTGTACGCCTTGCCGGAGGTTCTCCAGGAGCGGATGCCTGGTAGGTTGACTTATATGGATATTTCCTGTAAGTTCTTCCGCTTCCTTTTCCTCTGAGGACTTCCAATTCGGCGTTTCTGAGCTGGTTGACCGCTCTTGTTCCTCTTGACAACACCTGTTGATTTACTCTGGCTTTCATTTCGCCAACCTTTGCCTGTACTGCTTGGCCTGCTGTTCCAAGTGCTGCCGTATCTATCCACAACCTCACTTCACATCCATCCTTTCCTCGACATAGTAAATGGTGCAGACTCCGATACTTCCCGGATCATCTATGCCCTGAATCAAGAATATTCTTTCTCCCAGTATCAGCTTGTCTTCTGCCTTCGCCTTTGGCCGCCCATCCTGTATGATCGTGTGGGAAATCGGATGCTGAAGCTGTTGCCACTCAACCTTTTGCTTCGGTGTTGCTTCCGCAAGTGCTCCCTTTAGCGTCCGGCTTCCGTCACCAGAAAACGAAGCTGTGGCCCTTCCTGTTTTACCGATATCAGCTTTGTTATCTTCGATCACAAACTCTTTATATAGATTTCCTGGCCGCAGATACATCATTGCTCTTCTCATCATTCATCCAACCTTCCTGTTCTTGGATTCCGCAGCATACCTGTATAGAAATACGGTTCTTTATAGCTGTTTCCGGTCGGCGGTGATGGAACTGCCATTGATTCCAGGCTTACTTCCTTTTTCAGACTTAGGTAATCTTCTTTCCAGACTTTTGCCCGGTCAGACAGTGAAAAAGAAAGTGGACCTTCTTTCGTGTCCACTTCAAACGCAAACCTTCTGCAGATGCTTTCCAGCAACATGAGTTTTGCTCTTTTCCACTTCTTCGGATATTTTTTCAGAGCCGCTGAAATTTCTTCGTCCGTCAATGCACAGGTATCTGCCCCACCTTCTACCATCGTATCTCCCAGTTCAAACCTCATCAGATCAAGTCCTGCAGTTGTGATATTCCCTGGTTCATAGGTGTATGTGCCTTTTGCCATAAGGGTTCACCTCCGAATTATTTTCCAGACGGTGTTTCGTCTTCCGTACTATGGTCTACGAACTCGTTACCGCCTGCAGGATCGTTTGTACTCCCATTGGTGGAGGATAAGTTGCCTGCTTTCTTTTGAGCCGCTTTCTTTACTCCAGCACGTGAATCACAGGCATGAATGACGATCAGCATATTTTCAGACTTTGCAGCTTCGATTGCCTTTGTGGCCTCTTCTACGTTCATCTGCATGATAGAGAAAACTTCCTGTATTTCCCCGATATTCAGCGGAACTCCCATTACCTGTGCAGTATCTCCGTCATAGCTTTTGAAGACCGGAATTGCAATATCTGTTTCCTGGAAGCCTGTTTCCAGAATACCAGTTGCGGCTTCTCCATCAGAAACAATAGACAGCACTCCAAGTTCTTCCTGCTGTTTTGGATTCAGAACGGCATTGGCCGGGATCTCGTCATTGATGAAAAAAGCCTTGCCGCCAAAGCTACAAGGTTTCTTTGCAATCAGTTTCATATTTACCCTCCTTAGACAGCGTCCTTGAAGAACATCGCCAGATCGTCTCCGGTCTTTTTCATGTCAGTTGCCATGAGGCCTTCGATAAACTCACTGTGAGTTCCCTGTTCGCCTTCATACTGACGAATTGGAAGCACATTTCCGTTTCCTAACATATCCCAAGTAAAGATATATCCTGCACTCGGCTCATCTACTGCCGGTGAATCTGTAGCATATGCCAGCAGGAATGCGTTCGGATCGCCGATGTACTGCATTTTTGCCTCTTCTCCAAGTGCTGCATTATTCATGATAGAACGCTGCACAGAAAGACGTTCCATCTCGAACAGCTGAGACAGAACATTTGCATTGACCATGGCCGGGTTAGCTGTTGATCCGCTGTATTTTACTCTTTCAAGAATTGCTGGATGTTTTTTCAGTGCATTGTAAACATTCACACCGAGAGCCATACGGTTCGGTCTGCGTCCTGTGAGTTCTTCCATCTCAGTTGCTCTTTCCTCGATAAAGGAAATAGGATCTGAGTTGCCGTTTGAGAACTTGATAAACTGCTTGTCGGATACGGATGTACTGTCTACGCCAGCAAACTCATTCTCCCACACGCCAGCTTTGAAGAAATTCTTTGCGAACAGAACGTCCTGGTGAATGTTTGCCTGGGTTGCAATCATTCTGGTTCTCTGCTGTCTCGGATCTCTAATAGACGGTCCCTGTCTTCTAATAAGGTCTGTCTGACGAATCTGATCGATACCTACGATCATCTGATCTACCTGGCAGGCGTAGGTCTGTCCATTCTCGCCGAGAACTGCTGGCTCAACCTTTCCATATGCCGGTTTTCTTTTCCAGCTGTCTCTCAGTAAATCTTCTTTGCTGAAAATATAGTAATTGTCAGCTGACAGACTTACCGGGCACATCGGGAAAATTGTTCTGGCAAAATAATTTTTGTCACTCTGGAAATAAGAAAGAGCCATATTAGACAGTGCTGTGTGCGGTCTAAAGGCTCCTTTTGCAATTTCCACCTGAATATCGGCTGCTGTTACTCTTCTACCCATTCTTTCTTACCTCCTGCTTACGCATTTTTCTGATATTTGTTGATCTGCACTCTGGCATATCCGTCTTTGGCAACTTTGCTGAGTGCAATACCAAGAACATAGTCCCCGGCCTTTGCCTTTGCTGCAGTTCCATCTGCTCCGGCTGTGATTTCATCGCCTTTGGAAATGGCCTCTCCTGCAATCACTGATCCGATGTCTTTAATCTGAATGTCGATGTCGTCTCCTACCTCCACCTTTCCAGATACTTCTCCGAACATATCATTGATACCTGCTTCGATCAGAGCCACACCGATGAACGGCTTTGTTCCTCCAGTAGCCAGGATTGCTTTTCCGTTTTCGTCATACACAAAAATCTTATTTCTGCAGTCTTCAACGGTAGCTCCTGCCACCTCGGAAACTGTTACGCTCTGGCTGATCTGTGTTCCGTTGTAGTTCTTACCCATTGTCTTTTACCTCCTTCTTAAATTCCTGCTTCCTCTTCGTACTGAAGCACCAGCTGCGGATTGTCTTCCCATGCTTTTGCTAATGCGTCCACATAGCTCATTGTTGGATTTTTCTCAACATAGCTCTTTGCGATGCTGTCAATTTTCCCTTCGGCAGAGTTCGCATCTGGTCCCTTTGAGGCTCCAGCGTGTCCGGATTTTCCGATTTCAGAAAATGTACCAGAATTTTCAACAGCAGCTTTCGCATCGTTCAGAGTTTTGATTACCTGATCGTATGCTTCCTGGCTCACTGCCTTTGTGCTCTTGAGTACCGGCAGAAGCTCTTCCTCTGTCTTTCCGAGAATTGCATACCGTTTGCAAATCTCTTTCATTTCCTTTTCTTCTGCATCAGCCTTAAATTTTATAAGTGCTTCAACCTGTGCTTTTAAGCCGGGGTTTAAGCCCTTAAAAATATCATCTCCGGTATCAGCAGTTCCGGCATCTCCGGTATTCGTAGCTCCTGCAAGCCCCAGGGTCTGAAGGGCTTTTGCTACTGCCTCTTCTGAGGACTGAGCAGTTCCCTGTGTTGGCGGAGTTACTGCAGGCGGTGTTTCCGATGTACCAGTGCCCTCCTCTGTACCATAGCGTTTTTCAATACTTTCAAAAAACGCTCTTTCAGATTCTGTCATTTTGCTCTTGTCGATTTTCATTTCTTCTCCGTCTCCTTTCGGTTCATCGTCTTCTGGTCCGTCTTCTTTTTCCTCGGAAGCTTTCTGAATTGCCTCGTTCAGTCTTACCTGCGCTGACTTCATAACTGCCAGCTCCTCTTCGGAAATTTCCTGATCGTTCTTTGCTATATTGGAAACCTTGCCATCGGACCACTGGCTGATTGCATCTTTCACTACGGAATAGAATTCGTCCAGGTTCTCAATCATAGCTGCTGTGGCTCCTGCTCCGTCCAGGTCTTCATCCCATAAAACAGAGCATAAGGAAGACTGCAGCGCATAACAAAAGTCCCATATTTCATCTGCGATTTTCTGAGCCTTTCGTTGTGCCATCTTTTCTTTGAAGGACTCTGAATTACCTTTCTCGATCTCTTCTATCGCACTGTTCAGCTCGCCCGGATTTATTCCGACCATCTTTGCGATAGCTGATAAAAGTCGCTTCATTACGCCGCCTTCATTCTGCTTCTCTTCCTCTTCATCATCTTTTTTTGGTCCCTTGGGATCTTCCTCCGGTTTTCCATCCTTACGTTTGAACAGCTCAATATGTGCATCCGGATTGGCTCCCTCATCCACAAAGTCAACTTTCTTAACTTTGAGGTTCTTTAACTTTGTTGCCATGCTGTTCCTCCTTTCTTCTGGATTTATAATGCAAAAAGGCACCCGCCAAGGATGCCTCTCTGAATTATCACAATATTCAGTTTGAAAAATCCTACCAGAGCCGTTTTTACAATCTCTAGGGTAGGGTTGATAGGTTTGGCGTGCTGAAAATCGCTATACGCCGCTGTTTTCATCTCTTCCTTCATCGAAGTTTTCCCTGCTGGAAGCCGCAAGAGTGATATAGGCTATGCCTGAGAACACGACCAGTAGATAAATACCAATATCAATCAGTATCCTCATCCTCCACCTCTACTCTTTCTGCTTCGCCCTCAATGCTGACAGTAACATCCGTAAAAACTGTGACGGATGTTACTGTCAGCATTTGACCTTTTCCCATACATCTGCATCAAGCACTTTGAAGCCAATCCACCAGCCAACAGGAAGTGTTCCTTCCGGAATACCCATGGCTCGCTGTTTCTCTTCGGTGAAGACAACGCTTTCAACCAGGGTAGCAACACCGCCTCTTTCGTGCATCTCGCCACCTTCTCGGTATAACTGCACAAATTCATATGCTGCCTGTTCCAGATCTTCCGGCTCTACGATGTCCTCCTGCCAGTCTTCAATCAGTTCTCCATCTGATCGGATGGAAACATTCGCCCACCCAAAAGCAAGCATCTGTTCATCATCACGCTTTGTGATCTTGAACATTCTCTTTTTCACTTTCTTTTCCGGGGACTCCCTGGCTTTTGGTTCCATCTGATCTCCGGATTTCTGGATCATATCTGAAAATTTCTTCATTTTCACTTTTCTCCTCTTCTCAACCTCATTTTCTGTCAGCTGATCTGCTGTGCATTGAAACTTGCTCGTCCCAAAACCAAAGGCACCGGCTAATTCCTCTTTCGTCATAGAAGTTTTGCGCTTTCTTCGCTGTAAACTCCTCTTCGCTTCCACTGCTCTATCACCTCTTCCTTCGTTGCATACGACCATTCCGTTTCTGTTCTGCCAGTAACTTTCATTCGGATTATTGTGTCCGCTCCGTCCTGGCCTATATCGGTCACCAGAAAATCAGTCCCTCTGTTCAGCAGAAATTCATACTCTTCTGGTTTTCCGGACAATGGATTTACCCAGGCTCCTACGCCTTGTCCTTTAGGGACGCTTATTTCCATGAAGATATTCCCGCTTGCCTGCTTCTCTCTGACAACAGATGTACTGACAAAACCGTCATCATGGAACGTGCTTCCTATCTTGGTCTGCAGCTTCTCCAGAACATCATTCTCACAAGTTCTGAACACCTTAATGTCTTCTGGAAGCTCAAACTTTGATATTGCAGAACTGATGTCCGAAATCATCTCAGAAATCTTCCGGTTTCCAAGATTGTCCCACAGCTTAACCTGATTCTCCGTCATTTCCCGTCTTAGTAAGCCGTTGATTGCGCTGTAATCTGGCCCGCAGTAGTTTGTAATCGATGCCTCTTCCTGCGATGTGGTCTGCTGGCTCCACTTTCCATACGGTGATTGGGTTTTGAAATAGTCCAGTTGTCTATCATACTCTTCCCGGTCACTTCTTCGTAGTGATCTGTCCGGTCGCTTTCCGAAGTATTCCTCGACCTCTTCGCCGGATGAAAACTCTTTCTGCTCTTCTGCGTCCACCTCTGTTTCAATCTCAGTCATGTTTTCCGGCTGAAATACAGGTGGCTCAACCTCAATGTACTCAACAGCGCAAGCGCAACGTGGATGTGCCGGCGGTAACATTTTCTGACCGGCAAACAAAAGACGGCCCTTAAAATCGAAATTATCATCCATCTCGATTTCGGTACCGTCTAATGCAGCGCAAATGGAACAAACCGAATCATCTCCGGATGTAATCCATCTCTTGATTGTCTTTCCTATAAGTCCCTGGGACTGCGCCTGCCTTACGCCTTGGTCGGCTCCTCGGTTATACGCAAATTCCAGTTCTGTTTGAGCTATAGTGAAAGCTCTCTGCCGATGTTTCTGCTCTGCGTACTTCTGTGCCGCATCCAGTGCCTTCTTCCGGATGTTTTCCGGCTTCATTCGTGGATGATTAGTTTGCAATGTGGCCTTTACGGTATCGTACAGCTTCAATGCCGCTTTTGTGTCACCGTCTGTAAGGCCTATACATGGGCGAATGAATCTTGCCAGTTCGTCAACCGTGTGCTGATCTGTGATCTTCTTTACCAGCAACGACTGGATGGCCTTTTTCTGCTCTGCTGTACACGATGTCACAAATTCAGCTCCCCTGTCTTTGATCCACGATACAATTCCAGGGTCCTGCGTATTGATGCTGAATGATAAGTTATCAAACATCGGCTGACCGGCAACGCCTGCCGCCATTGCAGACATCCATACACCTGCCATCTTTTTCTCAACCAGGACTGAATAATCTTGCTGCCAATCCTCGAACTGCTTCTGTGTGAGCATACCACTTTGCACCACTTCCCTCAGTTCTTTATAGGTGATGGCATTTTTTTGGTCTTCCCAAAAGCTGCAGAGGATTTCTACTGGTTCGCTGGTATTCTGGTTCAAGAAACCCTGCAGTCTGTTTAGAATCTCCTGAGCATTCTTTGACTTCGGTTTCAACTTTGCTTTCGCCTTTTTCACTTGACCTGGCGGTCTTATCAAAAATGCCATATCTACACTCTTCCCAAGCGTTTTTTGGCCGCTTCTACCACTTCCTCGGAGATTTCCTCATCATCTTCTTTCGGTTCCTTGCCTGCAGCTGTTTCGGGTTCTGGTGGTTCATTCTGTCCCTGCTGTTCTTCCCTTGTCTGGCTCAACTCTCTAGTATCATCCGTTCTTTCCGGAAGCTTCCCGATCTGCCTGATATAATCTTCCAGACCATCATCCGGTACCAAAACTCCAATTCCAACCATATCCTTAACAAACGCAGATACCTTCGCAATGTCGGCATCTTCAATGTCTCCATGCGTCAGCTTTGGATAATCTGTAATTCCAGCAAAATGGTCTCCGTTAATATCGATCAGATTCGGTATTCCCTGGCTATTGAACGTCTCTGCAATAATATCCAGATACGCACCGCAGGCCATCGCAAACAATTCTGTCTTGTCTGAGCTTAAAGCCCATGAACCATTTTGCTGATGCCCTAAGAAAATAAAGTCTGCCAGAACTGTCATAGCAATTCTAGTATCGTAGCGGTCAATAATCGCATTGGTGTCAAACTGTCTGGAGCCGCCAGTGCTTAAAAGTTCCATCTTGAAACCCCCGGGAAGAACGAGGCCTTCTCTTTCATCTCTACGGACACCTCGAACCATATTTTCCAGCTCTGCTCTAATCTTTGAGATGGTTTCGTCTTCTGCATTCCAAATATCCATGTCTTCCGGTGTGTAGATTACCGGCAATCCGGCAAGATCACGCTCAATGCCGATTCCCTCGATCTCCTGGATTCTTCTCTTGAAATGCCATGACCGGTACGCATTTCTCAAAATGCTTCTACCCTCTGGATTGTCCTTTCGTACCTTGGTTCTAAATAGCAGTGCCTTACTCATCGGGATTGTCAGCAGCCCAAAGTCCGGCGGTGGCATCTGCGTCATACCTACCAGATTATCTGCTTCATCGTATTCCCACTGGTACAGAGTTTCCTGAGATCGAATAGGGAGCTTCGCCCATCCGATCAAACCATCGCTGTATTTGCTTCTGGTTCTGGTATCTCTTGTATTTCCCATTCTACGCTTGTACACAATTTCATGTAGGCTCCAGCCATAAGTAAGGAATGACAGGATCTCTGAGACTGTATCAACCCATGTACTTTGCATATCATCCATACATGATTGTACAAACTCAGCTGCTTCCCGGTCTTTTGCTGTGCCTCCTCCCGGTTCTACAATCCAATCGGTCTGCCGAACCAGCATTTCTATCGCATAAAGGATCGCACCGACTACATCATCATTCTCTGACATTTCTCGGTAAATCTCTACTCCTCTGCTTCCTCTCAGTTCCGGAAGAAACTCTTCATAGATAACTCCACCGTAACGCCTCTGGCCGATGCGTCCTATTTCTTTGCTCACTTTACATCAGCCTCCTTTTCTGCCCGCAGGCTTTTATTCTGAAGCTCACTCCGTATCCAGAGTCAGCAATCTGAACTGTTTCTCTGACGATGTAGCCAGCAACCGCCGATTTAGCCAACGGCCCTTGCGTTCCACATGGCTGATTTACTGCTTGGAATGCTACACCAGTTACTCCTACACGCAACCAAACGGATCGGTTCTTATTTCCTCCCGGTCCGTTCCTGCTGTTTATGCTATTCTGCAATGATAACATCATGCTCACCGCCTCCTTTATGAAGCCATCTCGTAATAGATCACGCCGCATCCGCTTGATATGGTTACGCTTTCTGCCTTCACATACAGACACATACCGGCAGGAATAATAATGCCATCTACATCTGTCGGTGCGTCCCAACAAGCCTTTTCGGTCAGAATTTCTGTATCTTCAAATGCCTGGATCACGGAAACAAAAGTTCCTATGCCGTCTGCCTTGAACTCTTCTGCGTCTCCTCCAGGAACATTGTATTTTTTACAACCATAACCGCCCATGCTTGCGATCGCACTGGCAGATGCTGCAGTATTGTTTACTCTTATTCCATTCATACTTAATCTCATCCTCTCCAATAACTGCTCTTGCTGAGCGTATCTTTTGGCGGTGCCGAGAATGTAGCTCCGCTCTCAACTTCATTGAAAGCTGAACTGCTGGCGTCCACCATGTCCTTAAATTTTGATTCCGGGAATGATTCCAGCTGATTGAAGTACATTTCATTCCACTCTCCAATCAGCACATCTACATTTCCAGCCTGCCACTGCGCTGCAAACGGCTCTGCTCTGGATTCCTTGCTTCCAGACTCACCTATGGTCTTTACCAGAAAACCTGCCAGAAACTTCACATAGGATTGAGCCTGTTCTTTCCCGGCCTGCCCTGGGTCCTGTGGAAGTCTTTCAATCACTCGCTTGTATTTTGCCTTATCTGCCTGCGCTGTCATTTTAATGATTGTTCTTACATCAGAAGCAGCCAAACGCTTGTTAATTACGTCTGCCACGATGTATCTACCGCTCTTTCTTTTTCCGATCAGAACGCCTGCGGTATATGCCGGATCGCCGTCTTCATCTTCGCTGGTTGCTGCAAGGTCCCAACCTCTGCACCAGGAAATAACATCTTTCGGCAATTCCTCCAGCATTTCTCCGACCTGAGTTCTGCGGAAGAACAGGCCGGCCGCCGCTTTAATCTTCCAGTTTCCAAGCAGAAGACGTTCCCTCTCTACCGTAGGCAGGGCTTTTAAGTTCGCCAGGTATCCAGGGTCCATCTTCATCAAGATCTGATTGTCCTGCAATGTACTGGCTATGAATGTCACGCTTTTTACATCCTGTGCATCATATCCCTGTGCTGCCAGTTCCTCTTTACTGTCTCCCCAAATGATCTCATCATTCAGCCTTACCATGTATCGGATTACGCCGCTTCTCTCCGGTATCGGATAACCGGTTTCTGGTGTGATCCACCACTTAATGAAATCAGCTACCCAACTATCGGCATCGGGGTTGCACGTTGCCCGAACATACGGTGCTACTCCAGAATCAGTACGGTTTCGTGACAGCATATAAAAAAACTGATGCTTTGAAAAATGCGTCAGCTCATCGAATCCTATCATTGCGATCTGCGAACCTTGCCAGTTCTGGCAATCAGAATCACTACCTAAGTGGGCAAAGTTGACCGTAGCACCACTTTTGAACGTCCAGTGTAGTTTAGGTGTCTTTAATGGATAAGCCCCCTTTACGAGGCTATAAATCTTACCTGAACTATCCCACAAGCCACCAGGAGATGTGACCTGTGTGTAATTGCTTCGGAAGATAACCGCATTGTAATTTTTGTTGTTCATGTGCCGGATCGGCTCCAAAAGCAGCCCGAAAGTCTTGCCGCCTCCCGCTGCTCCACCATAAATACAAATATCTGCAGAGGTTGCAAGGAATCTTTCCTGTGGTCCTTTCTGCGGTCCAATCTTGATTATTTTCCCCATCAGCCGTCCCTCCCATTATCCGGAAGATAAAACTGAACCTGGTCTCCATCGTCTGCTCCTGTGTCTGGTATAACTTCTGGCCGGTCTTGCCATTTATCTCTCTGACGATTCTTCAGCCAGAAGCACTGCGCTCCTACATCCGGTGGAACTTGCTTTTTGGTCTTCTCAATTTTGATCGGTTTCACGTTTCCGTCTTTATCGTACTCAATGATTTTCTTCTCTTCCTCGTACTCATAGCCGACCGCTCTCTGATACAGGCTCCTGATTACCTTCGCATCGGAAACTCCCTTTCCCTGGGCCAATGCGCTACCGAAACTTTCGTGATCCTGGCTCCAGCGGATGATCGTCCGCTTGGAAACTCCCATTGCCTTTGCGATTTCTTCATTGGTAGCTCCCATAGCAGCCAAAGACCACGCCCAGTTATCGTGATAATCTGGATTGTATTTGACCTTAGCTGCCATGCCTTATCTATTTACCTAGATAGTCAGCGCAAAGGTATTCAATCAGTTGCCACCGGTTCTTGCTGGTGATGGTTCCCTCTTTCTCAGCCTTCTTGATGGCCTGTTTGATTACTTCGGCGGCATCCGCAGGAATCGCATTGCTACCAAACACCTTCGCCAGATATGTCCATTCCTCTTCCGCATCAAACCCAACTGCATCCATTTTCTCGTTGGCATTCTCGATCATTGAATGGATAGCTGCTCCTACATTTCTGATGTCCGTAAACTTCTGGTATTTGCTTAATGTCTCCACAAATGCCTTGCACTGCTCGTATGAAGCAACTCCAACGATTTCCGGAGCTTTAGATTCCAGATCCTTCACCAGTATGTCCATATCATTCACCTGATGCGGCAGGAATGTGAAAGTGACATTCTTAAAATCAAACTGAACCGCAGGACTCAGCATCTTGTCATACTGTTCCAACGGTTCTTCCATGATTTCTTTTCCAACGAATGACTCAATCATATCGTCCACATCATCAATCATCTTCACGATTTCTCTCAATGTGCTATCATCATCGAAACCGGAAATTGCATTGTGGGCCAGCTGCTTCGCCGCTATCTTGCTGCGTGAGAGTCCGGACACATCAACAATAGCGATGATCTCCTTCATCTCTGCAGCTCTTGCACTCTTTACTCTGTGGTGGCCGCTGATGATTTCCAGCTTTCCGTCTACTAAAACGAAAAGAGGCAGGCTCTCCAACTGTCCTCGTTTCTTGATGTTGGCGGTCAGCTGGTCCTGCATCTCATTCTTCATGATTCTGGCATTGATGTCCTGTTCCTTGACTTTATCCAGCGGAACTTTGGCGATTACCAAACCCGAACCCATATCGTAGATTACTTCGCACCCTTCGATTTGCTGGATGCCTTTGCCCTGTTCTTCTGCCATTCATTCTCCCTCCTTAGCCATTCTTGAAGTGTCTGCTGCTCACTCCTGCCTTCAACCAGTTCTGCCTCATATGTGAGCTTGTATCCATTCTTCTTGTCTTCCACCCTGTTTACCAGTTTCATGATGCCCCTGACTTCCTTGTTTTCCGGATACCTGGTAAGCATTGCAGTCCGCATCTTCGTGACTTTCTCCTGCTCGATATTGTCCAGGAGCGTATCCACAAACGCTCTGTTCTGTGCCAGCATATAGCACAGTCTACCGAGGCGGTATATCTTGTGCGGCACTTTCATCACGTACCATACAAATACGCTGTCAGATGCCATCTTCGAGATGCCAAACACGCCAGCTACATACCCATCAATCAGCAATGCCCTGTTGAATGTGGCCGATGAACCAACAAAATTATGTGTCCACAACTCTCTGTAATACTGAGCCTCTGCCGCCTTGACCGGAATAACCTGCACTTTGCTGTCTTCCTTGATCTCGTAGTCCCT
>ERZ827186.899-NODE-899-length-28590-cov-3.766497_pt1 | contig 28590 bp, 39 predicted proteins | sample MGYA00519918_ERZ827186 | MGnify/ENA primary metagenome ERZ827186 (study PRJEB31778, sample SAMEA3449275) | human gut metagenome | biome: human gut; feature: human-associated habitat; material: faeces | place: United Kingdom | collected 2010/2012 ...
GTGCTCGGTCAGAATATCCTGTGCCTTGATGGTCGCCTTGCAGGCCAGCACAGTAGCGGTCACACCACCAATGGCAGCGCCAACGATCATAATGGTGGGGCTTGCCTTCTTCAGCTTGTAGCCGCACTTGGATGCAGCACGGGTCATCGTTTCCACGATTTCGGTTTTGTCGATCTTTTTCAGGAACTTCATAAATATCAATCCTTTCTTATGGTTCAGCGCAGCGGTACAGGGCGAGGCAGCATCAGGCGATATCCGCCCGGGATGCCCTTGATGAACGCCCCGTCAAGGTTGTACCAGCCGTAATTGTAATCGGTGCTCTCGTTGGAAACGCCCATCAGATCCCACAGGTCGCCCACAGAAACCTGACCATACTGGCGAATCGCATCGTACATCTGGGAAAGCGTGTCGTCTGCATCCGCGCGGAACTCAAAGTCCAGGTTCTGCAAGCTGCGTCCTGCGGCCCGGTTCGGATTCCCCTGCCGGTTGCCGGAACCGCCCTGATAGTAGGTGTCGTAGCTGTTCCGCTGGGTGCGGGAGCCGGAGTAGTTGCTCGAAGAGCCGCGGGAACGATCCTCGCCGAACAATGCAATGCTGACCGCCGAGTTGAAAATACTCCATAGGCCGTTCTTTAGCATGGGCAGCAGATAGTCCACCACGATGCGGTTCTTCACGGTCTTGAGGTCTTCGGCCAGGAACTCGTTGGCGATCTTCTGGATATCGTTCTGCTCCTTGAGGGTCACTTTTCCCTTGACGACCTTCTGGAACTTCTTCTGGGGCTCTGCGGCAGGCTGCTGTCCGATGCTGCTCTTCGGCATGTTTACTTGTGCCATGTTGTCATCCTTTCAAAAAACAAAAAAGTAAGAGCCGCAGATTTCTCCACGGCTCTCGCCTTACCTAACATTACTTCTCTTCAGAAGTTTCCTCAACGTCCTCGTCAGGAACGTCCACCTGTGCAGAATCGACATTCTCGATCTTCCAGGGCTTCTGCCAGACGATCTTCTTCTTGGCCTTCGGCTTCTCCTCGTCCTTGTTCTGCTTCTTGGCCTTGTGCTTCCGGTACAGTCCGTATCCCACGGCTGCAACCAGACCCACAGCACCAACAGCGAGACCAATGCCCGAGCCGTTGCTCGAAGTTTCCTCGTTATCGATCATCTGAACATTCTCCTCCGGAACGACCTCAACAGAAGTCTCGTTCTCCATAGTAGTTTCGTTCATGTTCATCATTTCGTCCATTTTTGTTACCTCTTTCTTAAATATAAGTTTATAATGTCGGAGTATTACCTCCATAAAGGAAGCTGAATTTTTCGCGCCTGGTCAAATATCAATATCCGCCCAGCCACTTCGGAGGCGTGTGATACTCCAGCGTCAGACAGGGCATCCCGTCCTCGTCCAGCCGGGACGCATAGAAAATATCAACGTTAAGCCCCGAATCCGTGTCCCAGCCCAGCAGGTCACCGTTGACGCAGTGGTCGATGCCCAGATAGTCGAACAAATCATTCTCGCTCACCCGGAAGTCACTGAGCAGCTGTTTGTTGACCCCATTGACGGCCTTTTCGATCATGGCCTTGGTCGTCCAGAAGTAGGTGTTGGTCAGGCTTTCCCAGCACTTCACCCGCTGGTCGTAGGAAACATCGGTCGTGGCAAGGTTCTTGGCAGGCTGGATGGTTGCCGGTTCGGGGCACTTGGCCATCTTTTCCAGTGCAATGGTCTCCCGGATCTCCTGTTCCTTCTCGGGACCGATGGCCTCCAGCACCTTGTCCTGATAGGTCTTGAGCGCGCTCTCAGAAAGGGTGCACGCCGCGGCCAGTGCAGCATTCCGCCGCTCGTCCACACGAACTGCACCAATGACGCAGCCCGCAGACAGCACCATGCTCAGCGCAGTCGGCACGTACACCGGGCCCGCCGTCTTGACAATGGTCTTCACGTCCAGCTTTTCCACGCCCAGCTCCTGCTTTTTCTCGTCCAGCAGGATCATGGCCTTGGGGGTCGCGGTCACAGCGAAATAGACCGCCGTGATGCTTCCCGTGATTGCCAGTCCTCCCAGGATCTTGGATGCGTTCTTGCCTGCGCTCCTGCGCACTGCATTTGCAAATGTTTTCAGGTTCATCTTCGTACCTCCAAAAATTTATAAAAAGAAAGAGCCTACGATTTCTCGTAAGCTCTCGCCTTTCAGATATGTCCGTGCTGCTTCAAATTCTCGAAGCGAATTTCTGTTTCACGCTGATCATCGCACTCCAGTTGGATCTGGTAACGGATATACTCGTACAGTCTGGTCGGCTGCTTCTTCAGATAGTGATACAGCCCTGTAAAGCCGTATCCCACTGAACGTGCAACTGCCTTCAGTACGCGTACCATTGCCTTGTCCATCTTTGCATAATAGTCGTGATCGTACATAAATATCAATCTCCTTTGTTTGTCAGTTTGGATATCTCTTCCATAAGGGAGACTGTATTTTTCGCGTTTACCGGTTCTTTTCTGCAAGCTGGCGCTGAACTTCCTCCCGTACCATGTCCTGCATTTCCTCTTCGCTGCGCTGCTCCTCAATCAGGTCGTGGCCAAAGCTCAGGATTGCGCTTGCAGCCATCATGGCCACGGATGCAACTTTCCACCAATTGATCTTCTTCATAAAATATCAGTCTCCTTTTCAAAATTCAAAATGGTTCCCGTCTGGTCGGGTCGTAATCCAGATACTCTTTGATCGGCTCCTGGAATGCTGTCACATAGTACACTTCCAGTCCATCATCCGTTGTCTGCCGGGCATAGTTGAAGTCGATCCAGTAATATTCCCACTCGTTGCTCAGATACTCCGCGCACCAGCCCAGCATATCTCCTTCCGGTGTAAAGTCCAGTCCGGGCAGGAAGGAGTAGAAGTCATTCAGCGAGACTTCTCCATTCAACGCAAAGTTCCGGTTCACGTTGTAGAAGGCATCCATCAGCTCCGTTTCCGTTGCATGGAAATATCTTTTTGAGATAGGCTCGTAGCAGAGCAGCTTTTCTTCGTCTGTGCCTGCCGGGGCGGGGGTCTCCAGAACATCCTGCGTGTCCTTGTAAATATCTTTTTCTTCTTCCACGCCGATCTGCTCTGCCACCTGCCTGCGGTACTCCTGATAGGTCTTTCCCAGCGCCATATACGCCGCGGTCAGGCTCGCGATCTGCTTCTTGTTCAGCGCGTTGGAGCCCAGGATGCAGGCAATGGTACCGCCGCCAAGAATCACCGCAGGAACGTAAGCTTTCCAGCACATCAGAACAATTTGTTTCTTTGTCGGAGGCTCTTCTGTCACGCCGAACTCGTCTTCGTTGAACTTTGTCAGCTCCTTGTCAACTTCAAGTATGTGCTGTGCCTTCGTGGTTGCCCGCCCGGTTTCAATGGCCGTTGCCACCACGCCTACAGATGCCGCCACCGCCAGAATAGTCCCGCCGTGTTTGCGCAGGAATTTCGCGCATGTTTTTGTCAGTTTCATTGTCTGACCTCCATTTTGAAAAAATAAAGAGCCTACGATTTCTCGTAAGCTCTTGCCTTAATGATTAGTGCTTATTTTCCGGATACTTATAATAATCCGTAAAGAAATCAAACATTTTTTGGTTGCGCTTGCAATACGTTTTGTGAAACGTGTCGTCCAGTTCGTTTGCAGCCTGTGTATGCCCCATTTTTACCAAATCAGACCATACACGCGCCATACTTACCACGACGACTGCTTCCATCACATAATAAACTGCAACGCAACCCATAATTTCTACAATCAATTTCTTCATAGTTTTGTACCTCCAAAACATAATTTTGAGACTAATCATCTCATAAAGCGCACTGAATTTTTCGCGTCAGATCACATCAGCCTTCTTGAGAATATCCATCAGCTGCGCCTTGGTCATCTCTGCATCCACTACAAGATGAATCTTCAGCTTCTGCTCTTTTTCGCTCCAGTTCGCCTGAACCTCGCCCAGCTGTACCTCTGTACCGGGCAACTGCTTTTTCAGCATCTTATTGATGACCTGCGAGATGATGCGGCGCAGAAAACTCGACCGAATCAGCATAATGTCCTCCATAATGTTCAACCTCCAAAAATAAAAATGAAAAAAGAGAGTGGAGATCGAGTCCACACCTCCACAATAAAGTGGTGCTCTCCCATTTGAGCTATCTCTTCCATAAGGGAACATGAATTTTTCGCGTTTACTTGATTCTTTTGACCATCACTGTATATTCAAGCTTCATAGGATTGCCGGAAGTATCTTTACAAGAGAAAACATTACCAGTAAAACTAAGCTGGGCAGTTGAATTTTTACACAGGATATTCATTACAGTTCTATCTTTAAGTACTGCAATTTTGAAAATATCTGCGAGTTTTTCAAAATCATTCATAATACGATTAGCCTCGAACATATTTGCATTTGACATAGTTACTACCTCCCATATTGTGGTTTACAAAAATAAAGAGCCTACGATTTCTCGTAAGCTCTTCTCTTTGGCTTATCGCCAATCAGGATGTTTCTTCAATGTAGCTAAATATTTGCATTGTGCTTCCTTAAGATACAATTCTTTGTAATATGCTTTCCATTCCGTGTGAATATCATCCGGAAATACAATATCGTTTTCTTCAATAACATCAAGCATAATCTCGATTTGCTTTTTCTTTTCATCTCGGATTTTTATTCCGTTATCAAACTTCTTTATTGTATCTCTTGATAGTCCAGTCATTTCAACCATATGACAAAGAAATATATTCCTTTGTTCTTTCAGCTCTTTCAGCATACATATCACCTCATAAAGTAAGGAGAATTTTTCGCGTTTGGGCAAAAAGAAAAGAGCCTACGATCTCTCGTAAGCTCTCTTACTCATTTAGTGAAAACCGTTATGATTTCTTTATCTTCGTCGAAATGCTTCATAAGTTCATTGAATTCTTTTTCGCTGCAATGCGCATCAAATATAAAACTTGTAACACCTGTGTGCTTATTTTCAAAGTAATCATACCGCTCAATATAAGCGCCCAGTTGTTTTGCTTCTTCTTTGATTCGTTCGCCGCAGCATGCCCTGCAATGAACTCTGAAATACTTTTCAACGTTAATAAGTACCATTCTTAATCACCTCCATAATATAAGCTGATTTTATCGCGTTTATTCTTTGTTTCTCTCTGGCTAACCAGGCAAGATAGTCATTGGTTTCGAGCTCCGCTGTATCATGTGCTTCATGTTTTTCAATTATTATAGTTCCATCATTATGCTCGTGCATAATATTTCTCCTTTGTCAGATCAAACTCCGGTCAAACACGGTCTCCCAGCGTTCTTTCTTGAGGGGTTTCATGCGCAGTGCCCACATGATCTGCCGTACGGTCACAGTCGGATATTCGCCCTTTGCGTTTTTCTTCTTGGCGTGACTGTCAAAATACTGCCGGAACCCTTCATGCAGGTAGATCTTGTCGGTCAGCCAGGGGTCAATGGCGCTCCAGTAAGTAGCCTTGGTTTTCTCATTGTAACGCTGCTGGATCACACACAGGCCTTTCCCCTGTTCCCGGTAGAGCGTGCAGACACGATACACCGGGTGATTGCATCGGTAAACGCTTCCGTAGTAGCTCGTCCACTCTTTTGGCGGTATGTCGTGATATCTCATAAAAATAAAGAGAGCCCGCAGCTTTCGCCACGAACCCTCTCAGTTCCTCCTTTACTTTCTGTCCGTAAAGCCTCTCTTGATCTCGTGTAAACCATCCTTCATTGCCGAAGACAGCGGTGCAACGCCGCCAGCTTCCAGAATCGACCAGTAAATCGTAGTTCCGATCGTCCCCAGGAAAGTCACACAGCTCAGTCCGAACTTTGCCCACTCAAGGTGCCGCGCCTTCGCAGCCTTCTCCTGGTCGTTGATGACCTCCTGGCCTTTCCGCCGTTCCTCATCTTCTTTCAGGTTCTGGTCGCTCTCCTGCGCCTCGCTCTTGATTTGCATCTCGTACAGCTGCAATGCCGCCTTCGCTGTCTTTTCGTAATCCTCCGTACCCGGTTCCAGATCCTTCAGCTTGGCGAGCGATTGCTTTGCCGCTTCCTTCAGCAATTCTTTGTTTTCATAGTTTTCCATTTTGATTTTCTCCTTTACAAAGTAATTTAGAGTTTCCTCCATTAAGCACCATGTTTTTCTCGCGTCAGGTCCAGCTTGTGCACCCGCAGCATAATGTACTTGTCGCCCTCAAAACTCTTCACCTCCTCATCCAGGCTTAGGCTCAGGTAGGGCCAGTCCGGGGAATCTTCCTCGCCGATCAACAGCTCGCCCACTTCGTAAATATCACGGTAATGGAACCAGCGGTAGAGTGCCATCCCGAAAAGTAGGCCCAGAATGATAGCAGCGAATAGGACAGCGTAGTAGATGTACAGCATTTTGATTTTCTCCTTTTTAATAATGTAGTTGATAAAACGGTCTTCTGCGTGATGAAAAATAAAGAGCCTACGATTTCTCGTAAGCTCTCTACACCTTAGATGTCGTTGCGAATCAGGAATAAGTCACCACGGCTGCAAGTAGCCCGTACAATTCCATTCGCCCGAATCAACGCAATCGCATTGGCGTAAGCTCCGCGTGCTGTCTGAGCGCTCTTATACTCGCCTGTATCAATGTACATAACTTTCTGATTGCTCTCAATAAACACCCGGATCTTATCCATCGCGTTCACATAGCCTCGGTCGTAATTTACCTTTACTCGTTTGCCCATAATTTCAATCTCCTTTATTCATATTCGGAAGACATCCTTCCGTAAAGCACAAAGAAAATTTCGCGTTGAATCGTAACAGTCTATTCTAGAATAGAAAAAGAAAAGAGCTCAAGTTTCCTTGAGCCCGTTTTCCGGTCAGAATCCATTAGCGGATACCACACCGAACATCGTTCAGCATGAGGAATTCTTCGCCCTCATTCCAACCCGCATACTTGTCGTTGGACGACTCGTTAAATGCGGTCATAATAGAGTTCATCATTTCCTCAAAACCTTCAACAATATTCTTCAGCATAGTAAATACCTCCTAAAATTTGTTATTTCTTTCCATAATAGAAGGTGTATTTTTTCGCGCCGGAAAATAAAAAAGAAGAATGCTTGAGTTTTCAATCCCAAGTCATTGGATGAGTACCGTTTATTTTATGGAACGTTTCATTCCGTACTCGCATCGATGCCTATTTAAGTTGTCACAACTACCAATTATTCATTGGCTGACCAACACCCTTTATTCTTCCATAAAGGACCATGTATTTTTCGCGTCATCCACGCTCAATACTCAATGTCCAGAAGAATTTGCGGTATTGCTCATAATAACTTTCTCGGCAGCAGGGGCAGCCATGAATTCGCAGCACATCATACGGAACACATTCCGTCGCTCCTTTTAATACATAGGGTGCGATTGCCGGAGAAATATCTTTCAAGCAGTGTTCTATAAGGCTAATCCGCTTGCTGAAGAATGCCCTGGCAATGGCGGTCTGTTCTGTGGGGTTCGATTCACGGCTTCCTTTGACAGTATACGTCCGAAGTTCTTCTGGTTTTGCTTTCCAGGCATCCAGCATGACCAAGGCATCTTTCCATTCAGGATACTGCAAGCAGAAATGTTTAAGCTCATAGTATCGGTGCTTTGAAATATAATACGGATTCTTTTCAGATAGTTCAACGTGTGCCATCTTTACCCCTCCACAAAAATCCAGTTTGCTCATAAAGAGCTTTTGGCGAGATGTAAAAATTGATACGTCCGAACTTAGAGTTCATTTCTTTTAAGTCGGTAATTTTCTTGCCGTCCCTGGTTGCTGTTCCGATAGGCAGCCATCCAGAAATAATCCCCGCTCGCACCCACGATGGGTCACGTCCGTATACTTTTGCGGCAACTCGTACAGGTACTGATCCTGTTGGAAAAATAAGGTCATTCATAGAGCTTTCCTCCTAAAAATCTCTAAGGACATCTTACTACGTCCTCTATGCGCATTTTAGGGAAGAAAGCGGGGCAGTGCGTGATGCTTTTTATTTTTTTCAATGATGAACCATTGACAATCATCGTAGTATCGTTTAAGCTAGAATAGAATTCAGAGCCAAAAAGGAGGTATTTTTAGTGCTTATAACCTGTCCAGAGTGTGAATTGCAAATTTCTGATAAGGCACTTGTATGCCCTCATTGCGGTTTTCCACTCAAGAAGAATGCTCAAGTGTATCCTAGAAAAGCAAATAAACGTCGTAGGCTGCCAAATGGATTCGGACAGATTTCAGAAATCAAGGGGCGCAATCTACGAAAGCCGTTCAGAGTTTTAGTAACCGTAGACAAAGGATTAGATGGGAAACCAATCTGTAAGCCGCTTCAGCCACAGTCTTATTTTGAAACCTACAATGATGCATATTTAGCATTAGTTGAATACAACAAGAATCCATATTCCATCGAGAAAAATATTACCATGGATGAATTGTATCAGGCATGGCTGAAGGAATACAGGACGCATGTTGGAGAGAAGATGATAGAAAAGACTGAGTGTTGCTGGCGGTATGTTCGCAAAATTCACAATATGAAATTACAGCAAGTTCGTATTCCACAACTCAAGCTCGCACTCGACGAGGCAACAACCTATAAAAGTGGCAACGAAGTAGAACTTCCTCGTTCAGCTAAAGGCAGAATCAAAAGCCTGTTCAATCTCATGTTTGACTATGCAGTAGAGAACGAGCTTGTTCCGCAAAATTATGCAAGGTCTTTTGCTCTTTCCAGATCAGATCAAGAAGAAACAGCTAGAGTGGACAAAAGTCACATCCTATATTCAGACGAAGAGGTTGAACTGATTTGGGGCGCTCTCCCGGTCTATCCATATCTTGATATTACTTTAATTCAATTTTATTCTGGTTGGCGGCCCAATGAACTTTTGAGCATGAAACTAGAAGATGTTGATTTAGAGAACAAAACATTTCATGGGGGCTCCAAAACTGTCGCAGGTAAAAATCGTATTGTGCCAATTCATTCCAAAATATTCCATTTTGTCGAACAGCACTATAATGAAGCTGTTGCCGCAGGGAGCGAATATGTATTTCAATCAGATACCCAACCTGGTAAGGCATATACATACGATCGGTATTATGTTCGACTTATAGAAGCACGCGATGCCTTGGGGCTAGATAAAAGTCATCGCCCCCATGATGGTCGTGTTCAGTTCGCAACCATGGCAAAGAAAGCTAAAATGGATCAATATGCACTAAAGAAAATTCTCGGTCACTATATCGACGACGTGACCGAGAAGTATTATATAAAACCTGGGATGGACTGGCTCCGAAACGAAATCGAAAAGATCAAATGATGTACTCCTCAAAAAATTAGTATAGGATTATTGTGTAGGCAGATATAGGAATATCGTATATGAATAATGTAGGAGTAATGTGCGAGTTGTGTGCGTCAAGCCACTACTTTCGGCATTCAATCACGTTCAAATACATCATGGATTCGCATTTTATTCGATGCTTCGTATTACTTCAGCTCTTCCAGAAGACTTTTACCCCAACACACCAACGTCATTTTTCTCTCAAAATATAGGACTAATCAAAGAATAATCCTCGTTCAATCAAATCCAATCACATGTTTAACGGTCTCTGAATTCAAAAAATAAAAGCCCCTGAATATTCCGCGGCTCGACTCGCAGATACTCAGGGGCTTTTTTCTTTCGTGAAAGTCTTTCAAATATCAGTCTCGTATCGTGAGCTCTATTTCACATCCGTACATCAATTGGCCGCATCTCAAACAGCCCGGTCGGAAACGTCGCTCAAAATATCATAGCCCAATATCTGGGAGCCCTTTCTAAATATCATATTACCATAGTCCGCGATCCAATTGCAAGCCCATTCTTCAGCATCGACCCAGTAGGCCGATTTCACCATGCGGTGCAGCTCTGGCAGCAGACCGTAACTGACTAAGGTAACATGGCCCAGCTCATGGATCAGCACCCTTCGCAGCTTTCCCCCGCTCAGTCCTCGTGCCACAAACACATGTTGCAGCTTCGGGTCTGTCACGGCAAGAGTCCTGCGTCCGGTGCGATCCACAAGGTATGGGCTGTCCGGGTCTACAAAACGGATGCGCCAAAGCCACCCGTTTACCGTAAACCGTTCCATTTTGAATTATGCGGGCATGTCCGCCACGAGCTTGGTGAAGTCAGCCTTGATCTTCTTGCGCAGGTCAGGGTCAGCATCCCCGTAAATGGTTCGGATGGTGCTCATCGCGCTCGTCAGGTGCTCGCTTGCCCGGCGCTCCATCTCCGCCTTGTCCATGGCCGTGTGGCTCTCGGTGTAGTGCTTGCGGGCTTCCAGGTACTCGCCATAAGGCTTGCCGTACTGTCTGCCCTCATGCTCAAACTCCCCACGCCGACGCAGAGGGAACTCCCCGTGGTCGTCACGCATCTCCCTCTCGAACTCGTCCGGGTCACGCAGCCACTTCTCCATGTAACGGTGCTGTTTCGTCGAGGGCGTGTACCCCATCCGATAGTCTTCCGCTTCGTTCATGGCCTTGCTGACCTTCTCGTAGTAGCAGGCTTCGTACAGATTCCGCTTCGTTTCGGCAAGGTCCTTGATCATGTCAGTCACTTCCCCTGCCTCGTGGGTGTTCACGCTCTCGATTCCCTTCGCCAGCTCTCCATTGAAGGCATCCACCAGAGTTTCCATCATCGAGCAAACGCTCTCCATGCAACGATTCTCCATGTTGGTTCCTCCTTACGAAAGCTTCCGCACGATGAGATTCGCACCGGGCGAAACAGTCAGAGCGGCCGTTCCGGTGTTCACGATGCGGATCACGTCATACATGCCGCAGCCAGTGCCCAGCAGCATGGTTTTCGCCACGTTGAAGGCATCCCCGGCAGCGGTGCTGGTCACGATCATGTTGGAGCCGGGGAGCACTGCATTCCCTGCGGAAATGCTAAGCTGAACCGTACCGGCAGCCACACCTGCGATGTTGCCCGAGAACGCCACTTCGTAAATGCCGGGCAGTCTGAGCTTTACATCACTCATGCCCGCACGGTGACATTCGGCGGTGCAACGGGTCTTGAGGTTCGTCACGTCAAACAGAATCGCCTGACCGACTTCCAGGGTCTGAGCAGCAGAATTGGATATCTCGATCATCTGCAAATCCTCCTTCAAATATCAATAAGAAAGGAGCGCCAGTCTCCCAGCGCCCCTCCATTTTGAAATTTCGCTTAGGCGGCCATGTTGCAGCACCCGGTCAGACCAGCGATCTGGCAGCCCAGAGTACCGGTACCGGCGTAGGGGTTCTGCACGATGTAGGCAGGACCGGGAGCCGGACGCAGCTGGTTCACCAGATAGTTGTTCTGAGCCTGCTGGCTTGCAGCGAGGGTCATCTGGCTCACCTGAGTGCGCAGCTGTGCGATGGTCTCATCCTTGTCGGCCATGCGGTTTGCAACGATCTCGTCATGCAGCTGGCGATAATTTGCATTGTCGTTCTGCATGATCTGCTGTGTCTGGTTGGCGATAGCGGTCGTGATGGCGCAGGTGTTGGTGGCCAGGTCGTACTGGATCTGTGCCTGCCCCTGACGGTTCTCACAGCAGCAGTTTGCCAGCTGGGTCTGGAGGGCGTTGGTGTTCTGCATGTTGGCGACCGTGTCGGCGTTGATTGCCTGCTGGATGCCGAAGTTACCCTGCATCATGGCAGTGTTCACGCCATTAAAGCCCTGAAGCATCGCGGTGTTGGTGTTGTTGAAGCCGTTCAGCAGGCTGGTGTTCATGGCGTAGAAACCGTCGCACAGACCGTTCTCCAGGCCATTCAGCTTGTTGATGACGCTCTGATTGTCGAATCCACGCTGGATATCTGCCTGGGTAGCGGCACTTGCCAGAGCGCTGCGGGTTGCAGAGCCATTCCCGTGGTTACCAAAACCGTTGCCGTCCCAGTTGCCAAATCCGCCCCACAGAGCGAACAGGATCACAATGATCCACCATGCACCGCAGCCGTCGCCCCAGCCATTGCCGTTCCGGTTGCCGGTCACAGCAGCGATGTCAGCCAGACTCGGGATCATGCCCATCATACCATTGTTAAACATATCATTTCCTCCTTTGGAAATTTCAGTGAGTGGAAAATACGGATATGTTCACTGAGCCTTCTTTCAGGCCGCGCGTATCCTGAGCAAAAGCTCAATTCACATCACTTGGGATATGTTTAACGTCCGTTTGCTTTTAACGACCTCTGAAGAACCGCATTGCCTGTGCGTAGGCCTCCTCGGGTGTGATCCCGTAGCTCTCGCACAAGTTCCGGGCGATCTGCTCACCCGTCGCGTCGTCTCCATTTTGAATTGCCGACAGCGCGTTGTGTGCCATCGGGTTGTTTCGCAACTGTGGGTTTCCCGCCAGTAGACGGTTCACAAAGTTCATTCTCGGGTTATTCGGCGTTTGGTTCATGGTTCAGTCCCTCTTTTCCGTGTTTATAAGGTTCTTTGCGGTAAGGTCTTGACTTTTTCTGTACCAAACGCTTGATCTCGTCCAGCTTGTCCCGGATCTCTGCCAGCTCACCATTTTCAGGCGGGTTCTCAGCGGTCTGGGCCATGGGAACGAAGGTCATGGTTTCGATTTTCCCGACATTCGATAGATACTTCACATACACACAGCTCATGTCATCTTTCGGGAAGATGGCCACCGTGCCGTTGTTGGGCACTTCGTTGGGGCGTACTTCCTGGATGTCATGGATCATTCGTCCAGGGATGGCCTGTACGAACTGCTGCGGATATCCATTTTGAATTCCCACCCCCTGCATCTGTTGCAGGTTCTGATTGTTTTGCCATCCTCCCAGAGCAGCTGCCTGTTGAGGAGTAAGGCTCTGCGGAGGATATGCACCATAATACTGGTTCATAAAGATCCTCCTTTGCAGGTTAAATAATTACTGGTTGTTCTTGGCCCTCAGCTCCGCATAGAGCTTGTCCGCCGCAATGGCTTCCTTCGTAAAGGAGTTGTTCTGCCACCAGTTCACAATGGCCACCACTACGGTGATGAGGGTGCTTGCCACCTGCTGGAGCTGCTCGTTGTCAATGGGCAGCGGGCTTTTACCAAAGGCGGTCAGCAGACTGTTCAGCAGCGCCACAAGCAGGCAGATGGTTCTTGCCCACGTTGCGGCGGTCACGGTCGTGTTCTGTTCCATTTTGAAATCTCCTCTCACGTCATAGCGTGTTCTTCCCGGACAGGCAGGCCTTCCACTCGCTCATACAGGTTCGTGCCGGTGCCGTTTCCATGCAGTTCGTGGTATGCCTCATAGATAACGCCGACGTTCGTCAGCCCTTCCACGTCCACATACCCCTGATGAAGATAATACCGGCAGCTCTGATACAATCGATCATGGAGCATCGCTTTCACGCCTTTTTTCAGCGCTTTCTGCTCCTGAATGGTCGCCCAGAGCGTCTTACCCATCCAGCCCATGATGCCTGCCACCAGGATCGACACGATCTCGTTCAGATGTGTCAAGATAAAGCTTTCCGTGGGGGTCACGCTCCCTTCACGCTTGTCAGACCCGCTTTTGCAATGATACTCGGGTAATCCTTGTAGACATGGTTTATGTCCACCACGCCGCTCACACCAGCCACATTGCCCTTGGAGCTGTACTGCCACATACCGTGCTTGCGGGTCGGCCGCTTGTTCCGGTAGTCCGCCAGCCATAGGTCAAAGTCGTTCAGCTGCCACATGTTCAGGTTGTAGTCGGCAAAGTTCGAGTAAGTGTACAGGATCGCGTACAGCCCCCACTTTTCGATCTCCCTGAGCTCCATTTTGACAAGTTTCGTCAACTCGGCTGCGGGCAGACCTTTCAGACGGGGGTCCTCCACGTCCATAGCAATGGGCAGTTCAAAGCTCTTTCCTTCCAGGCAGGTCTTGAGCAGGTTCAGCTCCTTCTTTGCCATGCCTTCCGTTACCGCAACGGTGTAAGCATATACGCCAACCGGCAAACCTACAGATTTGGCCCCGGCATAGTTCGCTTCAAAGCACGGATCGACGTAGAGCTGCCCGCTCTTGGTGGAAACTGCACGAATCATCACACCACCTACTTTTCCGCTGGCCTTGACTTTTTTCCAGTCAATGGCTCCCTGCCAGCGGGAAACGTCGATGACATCAAGCATTCCCCTGCTCCTTCAGTTTCTCGGCCAGCTGGGTGCACAGCTTCTCGTACTCCTCTTCGGTCAGGCGGTCATTGGCAAAGAAGATATCCAGCTTCCGCTGCATCCCGTTGGTCTTACCGCGTTCGATCAGGCGTGCACAGGTGTTGTAGAGTTCCATTTTGATTCCTTTCTGCTCACGTTCTGCATGAGCCATCTTAATGTAAAAAATCGCTCATCAGCATTCCTTTTCAGTGGGCCAATAAGCGAAACGATACAAATGGGCTGACCCGACTCTTATGCCTCCGGCGTAACCCCCAGTTCCAGCATGGTCAACCGGTACTCCTGATCCACCACCAGGCTGTCGGTGTCGGTTTGGGCGCTTTGCAGGGCGGCCAGTGTTTCGGGCAGGGTATCCACGGCTTTCTGACGTTCTTCCTGCTTCTCTTTTTCGGCTTTCTTTTTCGCCAGTTCTTCAGCCGTGTACTTGATGTATCGTATGAACGCCACTTCTTCGTCGTAGGCATCCCGAGCCTGTACACCGGGAACATCGATCACCTCATGGACATCCCGACCATACTCCTTGCCATTGGCATCATAGTAAATAGCGGGGGTTCCATCAGGCTTTAGGTTCACCTCATAATGGCTGACTTTTTTCACGCCTTCTACCGCATCATGGTGCACGGTCTTGGTCTCGTTCTTCAGCCAGCCAAGCTCGAGGTCAGGGTTCTCCACGGGGTTGTCATCCTCGTCCACAAGCTCTGGAGCAGTGTTCGCCACAGGGGGCGGCAATTCGGGGAGCTCTCCATAGTAGAAATCATCTTCCATAGAGGTTCATCTCCTTCCATTTTGAATTTTTTATTTCGGACTTTCGGCAGTTTTCGCACTTCTCAGCGCAGGTCTGCCGAATATTGTAGGTGAAATTGAACGTGACCCGGGTTGTGGTCTTGTGCGCTATACCGCGGCACATAGTGGTGCATTGGGCTTTGGTACACAGAAATCTTACATTGCAGACGCAGTGAATGATTCTGGCTACAACCTGAAATTTAATGCAGGCTGGTCCAATTCGATTTATGGTAACAGTTCGACAGTCCAGCCCGCTGCGTATTACGTCTATATGTGGCGCAGAACCGCATGATCACGCAGTACGCCGCCACATATAAACATAGTAAGCCGCTGGTTGTACAGTGGAGCTATTTCCGTAAATTGAGTTGGAATCAGATGCATAAAACTGTGCGTCTGCCCACCCTAGCCAGTCCGAGCTGTCTGTTTTCTCGCTGAAACTGCTGGCAGAGGATCGCTTGAATGCGCCGGTTGACTGGTTGAAGTGGCCACTTACGAACAGATCTTTCAGTACACCCGTAATATTCGGCAGACCTGCGCTTACGGTGCTGCCTGCGCCGTGGGAGCTGGAAACGCCCATCAGCACACGTTCACTGGCAATGCTCTCCCACGTTCCACCAAATAAACTGGCCGGGCTGGTGGAGCGGGTGGATATGTAGATCGAGCCGACGGGGTAAGGGTTGCTAACCCCGAGCCAGCTTTTCAGCACATCCTTGGAGACATCTTTGATTTTCGTACCATTTTCCGTATAACCTGCAATGTGCGTCAAATTTGAGGTTGTAAGGCCCGCAGTTGCATAGCCAATTTCAATTGTTTGACTGCCAGCATAATCCTTGACACCAAGCGCTCTTGTGGCATCTCCTCCCGCGCTCGCACTTCCGGCATAACTGTGCGTATGCGCACTCGGTGGAAACGTCTCCGGCTTATCCGTCACGGAATTCCAGTCTGTCTTGATGCTCTTGAACTTGTCACCCACAGTCTTTGCATCTGCCGGTGCACCGTCAATGGTCAGGGTCTTGTCGGTGTTCACCACCTTCTTGGCCTCTTCCACCAGTTGGCGGGCTTCGTCCTCACTGGCCTTGGCGTTTCCTTCGCTGGTCTTCGCATTTCTCTCACTTGCCGCTGCCTTCCCTGCGCTTGCTTCGGCTTCCTTGGCCTTGGCGGTGCAGGTGGCCACGCTGGTTCCCATGCTGTCAGCGCTGGCTTTCGCGTTGGTCTCGCTGGTTTTGGCATTGGTGGCGCTGGCGGCAGCCTTCGTTTCGCTGGTCTTGGCGTTGGTCTCGCTGGTCTTTGCATTGGTCTCCGAGGTCTTCGCCGCACTCTCGCTGGCTTTCGCATTCGTCTCGGATGCCTTTGCGTTGCCCGCACTGGTCTTGGCGGCATTCTCGCTGGCTTTGGCGTTGGTTTCGCTGGTCTTTGCCGCACTGGCCGAACTTGCCGCCGCAGAAGCCGAGGATGCCGCAGCGTTCTGGCTTGCCTTTGCTGCATTCTCGCTGGCTTTTGCGTTGGTCTCGCTCACCTTGGCAGCATCCTGGCTTGCCTTTGCCGCATCCCGTGCCGCTTCGGCCTGACGGAGGTAGTCCTTGATCTGTACCACGCTCTGGGTCACAAATGCTTTCGTCCACTCCATGCTCTGGGCCAGATACTCCCGCACTTCGTAGCCATACAGTGCTTTCCGGATGCCGTTTATGATCTTATCGTAGTCTAAAGTTGCCATCGATATTTCTCACACCTTCCCTCTGTTACGGGGGCACTCCATTTTGAAATTTCGCACAGTGTTATCCGGTTCAGCCCTGTGCATGGCGAATCAGGCCCTCTACGTTGGTTTTCGTCTGCTGGGTCGATGTCGTCGTTTTGTTCTGCTGTTTGGTCAGCTTTTCCGGAGGCCGACCAAAGGTAAACTTTTTCTGATCAGGTTTGTCCAGCGGCAGTATCTCTTTCGTGCACACCATCCACTCATCGATGCCGTGGGGCGTTGCAATGATCCGAGTCTTTTTCAAAAAGCCCAGATGGTCAGTCGAAACACCAGCGTCGCACAAATCAAATGCTTCCACCTGAACGGTCTTCTCGATGGTCTGCTTGTAAGTAGCAAGCGCTTTCTTACAGACCTCACACAATGCATCATCAGTCGTTGCTGTGTCATCGACAATACGCCGGGCATATACGCCGTACTTTTTGATGGAAGCCTGATCTTGTGCGTTTCCCGAGATATAATTCGTCTGACTGGTCGCGAAGATCCACCATCCTTTGGTCGTAGTGCTCAGACGGTCACTGTATACCACGTTCACAAAATCATCAGGGATGCGGCTGGTGCACTCGAGATCGAGCATGTTCACGCCATACTTCACGGTCTGTGTTGTTGTGGCCGAAATATCGGTCGTGTAATCCAGATAGAACGTGATCTCGTTGTCGGATTCAACATACCTCGCCCGGAAATAACCGTCATAGTCGTCTGTCCAGCGGCTGTTGATGGCATCCCAGCAGATGGAAACATCCGTGCCATCCTTAGAAAAATCCTTCTGGACATTCCGCTGAACGTTTACCGTGCCGGTGTTAAAAAACGGAGAGCGCAGGGGCGAATTATTATCGTCCCAATAGGGATTTGTAAATTGAGCGTTTATCCATAAAGATTGCTTTTCGATATCAATGCCGTTTGGCAAAGTAATGTAATAGGACATAGGCCGGACGAAAACGGTATCCCGCTTCAGGAATCCAAGTACATCCTCAACAACAATGCTCTTGCTCAGATCAAAGTTCAGTGTGACTTCATTCACATATCCGATCCAGTAAAGGGCACCATCCTGATAGACCGCAACGACTGTAACCGATTCGGTGAAGCTGTTGTAAAAGGGGTTAGCTGTATTCGACACGCCTTGCGGCCCCAGAAGGAGTTTCGGCACAGTAAAGGTAAGACTACCGATCTCATTTTTTGCCTGAGTCAGTTCCGGGTCGATGATATACTCCGGGTGGTCCATGGACCAAATAAGGTCTTTGCTGGTCCATTTCCATTTTGCATGGCCGGAACACCGTCCCGCATACACCTGATATGCCATTTTGAACATTTCTCCTTTCTCACAGGAATTGTGGGTTGCCAATGGTCACGGTCACGGTCGAAGCTGACTTGGCGGTGACCTTCAGCTCCCAGTAGGTATAACCCGGGTCATATTCCACGCCGATGGTCTCACTGACGGGCAGAAAAATGTTTGAGCCCAGTGTCCATGTTTTGGTCTCTGAGCGAATGTCCGGGCTGCTGCTCGTGGCATAGCTGTCGTATCTTAGCGATTTCAGAAACACAACTTCCACGCTTGAACCGCTTCCCGTGCGCACGGTGATCGGATAGCGAACATCGCTGGGTGGCAGTTGCAGGGTCAGCACCTCTCCTGCGGCTAAGGCGCGATTCTTCAATTCTGCTTGGCGATACCATGCGATATCCCGTTCAAAACAGAAATCATCCCATTTCCACAGATCATTCCAGCGAACGGTGGCATACGGATAGAGGCTGTAGTTCAGCGTCAGCACCGTATGCCCGTTCTTCCACTGGATTTTTTCATCTACCCAGACACGCCCGGTGTAAGTAAAGTTCGGGTCGTCCTCCAACACGACTGTTTGGAACCGCCCGGCATTCAATCCAAGCCATTGTGCGATCTGTTCCGCCGCGTAATGGCCCGATGTTCTTACAACGATGTCATAATTCGTTTCGTTAGAGCTTTGCCAGCTCTCGTTTTCCACATAGAAATCCCAGCTTCCCTCCCTGTTCTCGAAAACAGGATTTCCCGTCAGACTGTGGGAAAGGTCTACCGTTCCGCACCGGCCCGCCACCGTCACAAGAATCATCCGCTCTGTCGGAGGTGCCACCACGGGCATCTCACAGGGGATCAGGTGCCAGTCTTTCCATGTGTTTTTTGTGCCGTTGATCGTGATAGAATGGTCCATCTTTTACACCTAATCGCTATATTCTTTCTGGTCACAATACGGTAATCCGGGCTGGATATCGTAGGAAACTGTCACCGTCGTTCTTCCGGAATGATCCGGTTTCACCTTGCTGCACCACATCCGGATGGCGTGGGGAGCATCCATGTATCCAACCTGATAGCGCCCAAAGCCGCCCTCTTCTCCAGGGATATATAGGGTCTCTGCACGTCGCCCCTGCAAGAAGTGGAGCATTTTATGGTATTGTCCGAAGAAGCACCATGGATGATCGTGGTTTTCATCCGTTCTGCGGTCGTTCCCAGAATAGTGCACAGAGTGCGCATACAGATCATGGTCCCACAAAATATGATTTATTCCATTCGGCAGATAATAAAAATCGAGAGACCCTGTGCGGGCCTCCCAATTCTTATGTGTGTTTGTCGCATCCAGAAACACTGGCTGGATCAGACTGCCATGGACCCCAGGCAGGGTCACGGTCGTCACCTTTTCCTGATTTTTGGAAACATAGGGTTGCTCTACGGGCATGAAACCGTAGGATTGAAAAGAAAAGCTTTCGCTCCCCCAGTCCGGAATACTGGATTCATACGAGGGACTGACCGGGACGATGAGGTTTTGAACCCTCCCATCCCCGGTTTCCGGCAAAATATAACCCATGGTTCTTACCTCCTGCTGGCGATCTTCCCCAGCCCCTCGTCCACATCGTTGATGATCTCACCCACCAGTTTCCGGCCGTTCATCTGGACCTTCATGTTGGCCACGGCCCGGGCAATGCTGTCGATGTGCTCGCCCAGTGCCTCCACGCTCGAAACAATGTCGGCGTTGGAGTTGGCATTCGGGTCAGGCTTGTTGGCCTCTTCCTGCTGGGCCTTGTTGATCTCGGCTTTCCGCACCACGTTGGCAGCAAGGCCTGCGGTGCGCTCTGCATTCAGGGCGACCGTGCCGTTCTGGAACAGGGTGTCGTTCAGCCAGTCCACTCCATTTTGAACATCGCTCATGTCCACTACGGGCTGGATGCTGGGTTCATACTCGAAGTCATCGCTGGCAATGTCGCCCACCCGCTGGGCCAGATCCATCATGGTGGAAAGGGCCGTGTCGCTCACGTCCTGTACGCCCTGCACCACGGAGTCGGTCTCGTCGGTGATGCCCTGCGCCAAACCCAGGCTCAGGTATTCGCCAATGCCCGCCATCACGCGGCTGGGGGAATGGATGCCAAAGAAGTCGCAGAATCCGTTCACGATGCTGCTGCCGAAGTCGCAGATGCCGTTCCACACCGCACCCGCCGCGCCGGTAATGCCCTGCCACAGTCCGGAGATCAGGTTTCCGCCCACGTCCACCAGGCCTTTGAAGCCGTTGCTGATCCAGTCCCACAGGTGTGAGAAGGCATTTCCCAGCCAGTCAAAGAACCCGCTGAAGAACTCGCTCACCTGATCCCAGTTGGCGATCAGCAGTCCGCCGCCCGCAATGGCCGCGCCAATGAGCCAGCCTTCTGGGCCAATGGAGCCCAGCACGCTCACCAGAGTGCCGCCCAGTTCTCCCAGACCGCCCAGTAAGCCACCGGAGCCGGTGATCATCTCGCCGATGCTGCCAAGGCCGCCCAGTGCTTCTCCCAGCAGTCCCGTGCCGCCCGTGGCAGAGCCCAGCAGGCCGCTCATGTTGCCCAGGATGCTGCCAAGGTTCTCGGTCACGCCGGTCACCTTGACCACCTGTCCCATCACCTTCAGGGTACCGCCGCCCTGGGCCAGTGCACTGAAGGCTTTGGGCAGTCCCAGCAGAGCGTTCATGCCCTTGCTCATCAGCAGGCGGCCGAATTCCGTGCCCATAAAGTCCAACACGGTGGTAATGCCGCCGGTCACTGCCCCACCCCAGTCACCGCTCACAAGGGCGGTAATGGTGCCAAAGAGGTCGGTGATCACTTCGGTCACGCCGTCCTTGGTGGCCACGCCAAAGGCTCTGCTGAGCTTCGAGGCCATTTCCGGGGCGCTCTTCTGCACCTGTGCCCAGACGCTGTTGAAGCCCTCCTGAATGGGCCGCCAGTTCTTCGAGATGGAGTAGCCCAGCTGCATCATCATCCGCTTGCCGGAGTCGTCCAGTTCAAAGGCATCCGCCAGATTTTCCGCAAAGCCCACAAAGTTGTACTGTTCGCTTTGCAGGTCTGCCAGTGCATCCAGTGCGGTCTCGCTGTTCTTGCCAAACTTCTTCACAGCCTCGTCGTACTTCAGCTGCTTGTTCGTTACCTTCTTCAGGCTGTAGCTCATGCTGTCCAGTGCCGTGCCCACGCCGATGATGGCGGTCATGGTGCCCTGGGTAGCTGCCTTCCGTGCCTGGACGCTGTCGGCTCCGTATTGTTCCACCGCAGCCTTGTAAGCATCCTCCCGGCCCGCAAGGTCACCGTCTCCGTAGAGCTTGGCCAGCATGTTCTGCCGGTTGGTCACCAGCTTCTCCTGCTTTTCCAGGTAGGAGACCTTACTGTCGTAGGCATCCAGCTGGGCCTGATTCAGCTCGTTGATGAGCTTCTGCTGTTCGGTCTGCGCTTCCAGATACTGCTGGTAGGCCGCCTGGGTCTTCTGGCTTGCCTCGCCGAACTCGTTTTTGATGGCGATGTAGTCCTTCTCGGTGGCCAGCAGGATCTCCGCCTGGTTCTTGATCTTCCGGTTGATGTAGTCGATCTTCTTGTTGGACTTCTCGGTCACCTCGGCGCTGTCCTCGTACAGGGCGCTCCACAGCTCGTATTCGTCCTCAGCGGTCTTGGCATCGGTCTCGTATCGCTCCTGAATGACCTTCAGGATGCTGTCCTGCTTGCTTCTCTGAAGCTCCGCCAGCGTCTTCTGCTCGCTCAGCAGGGTACCGTATGCGTCCTTGGTCTTGCTGTTGTTTGCACCCACCTTGGCCAGCAGGGTGTCGTACTGCTCTTTCGCAATGCCCACCCGTTTGGTCTGGAGCTCGATCTCCCTTGTCAGACTCTCGGTCTTCTTGGTGATGAGCTCTTCCACCGTGGCCGTGTCGCCGCCCGTCACTTCCCACAGCGCGTATTCGCCGGTGGCGTTGGACATCTCGGTCTTGTTGGCCTTCAGCTGGTCAGAGTAGGCACTCGCCAGCGTGTCTGCCAGTGATTTGCCGGATTTGGAAACTTTGGATTTCGTGGAACTGGTCGGGGTGACTGCGTCGGCCACAGCGTCCTGTGCTTTCTGCCACCAGTTACCGAGGATGCCATACGGATCGTTCAGTGCCTTCTGGGCATCCGCGTTTCCCTGCTTGGCATTTGCAATTTCGGATTTTGTTGCGTTCCGGCTGCTGCCCGCTTTCTTCAGGCCGGTTTTGCCGGGGATGACAATTGCATCATCCATTGCATCGCTGAACTCATCCATCGCGGTAGACAATCCATTTTGATAAATTAGATTGCCAGGGTGCAGGGTGCTCAGCTTGAACGCATTGTAGAGCTCAGGCATCTTCTTCTGGATCGCAAGGGTCGTCTCGTCGATAGCCTGGAGGAAGCCGTCCTTCATCACCAACGCGCCAGAATAGCTTGCCTGCCGGAGTTCTTCCTGTTTTTGCTTGTCACCGATACCCAATAGTGCGCCCTCGAGAATGTTCTCGCTGTCGCTTGCTGCCAGGTCACTGGGCGAATGGATGCCCCAGAATGTCGTAAATACGCTTCGGATGGAAGAAGCCACGTTCAGCATGTTCGCCTTGGCCTGTGCCAGTGCACTCGGGTCGGCAATGCCTTCCGCCAGTCCCACGGTCACATACCGGCCAAGTTCTGCCATCACCCGGGATGGAGAATGAGAATCGAAAGTCGTTTTGCTGGTCTCAATGACCGCGTTCGCAACTTCTTCTGAAGCATCTGCGGCTTCCTTCTTACCGTCAAGCTGGCCTTCTTTCATGCCCTCGCTTGCATTTTTACCGATGCCTGCAAATGCCTGATAGATGCCCGCCATCATGGAATCGCCGTTTTTCAGCTCATCCAGAATATCCGCAAAAGGCAGCACGAATGTCTGGGCCGAAACGCCCTTATCCTGCCCGCCCCAGTTTTTCGGATCGAGCGGGTTGTGGCTCCCTGCCCAGGTCGTGAATTTCGTCCAGAGGTCGTTCAGTGCTGGCTCGATTTTCTCCCAGATATACTCTGTCAGGCTCACCACCGTATCGATCACAGTTGTGCCCAAAACATACAGCGCCTGTCCGATCGAGGGGGCCGCCAGAATGATCGCGTCGCAGATAGCCTTGATGATTTTGGCGATTGAAGTCACCAGACTGCTTGCCACCTCGGCCAGACCCTGGAAAACACCGGCGATAAATTCGACCAGCGTCCATGCCAGTGCCTTGATGCCGTTCAAAAATACCTGGAAATTCAGGCCGTTCAGCAAACTTAGGCTAGATGCCAGATTCTGTACAAAGTTTGCGGCAGAGCTCAATGCCAACAGTGCACCAAGGCTCAGGGCCAGTGCACTTAGCGAGAGGCTTAATGCCACAATGACCGGCGTTACAGGCGAAAGTATGACTGCCGCGCCACCCAGCACCACAAAAGCACCCACAATGGTCAGCAGTCCTTTACCAATTGCTTCCCAGCTCAGATTTCCAAGCCCCTGGAATGCCGGAACCAGAAGATTCACTGCCGCAGCCATCATGGTCAGGCTGATTGCACTGCCAATGGTTCCTTTTGAGAAATTCAGAGCGGCCACACATGCTGCCAGCCCACCTGCCATGGCAAGCAGCCCACGTCCAATGGATTCCAGATCCATCTCGGCGAACTTCGCAACCGCATCCTGAAGGATCTCCATGGATGCTGCCATCAGAACGAGGCCCGTTCCCTTTCCGATGCCAAATTTCACGCCATCCATCATCTTGGCAGATATCATAAGCTCGGCACATAAAGCGCCAACCGCACCGATACCCTTCCCAAGAGAGGTAAGGTTCAGCCCACTCAATGCTTTCACACTTGAAGCAAGGATTCGGATGCTCACTGCAAAGGCCATCATCCCGGCAGTGCCTTTCGTAAAGCGCCCGCCATCCTTCGAGAGAACTGCCGCAACTGCGGCCAACTCGAGCATAACACCACCAAGGGCGGCCACACTTCCTAGCAGCTTATCAGAGTCAATGGTCGAAATGACTTTCAACGCACCCGAAAGGACCAGAACGGCTGCCGTAACTGCCACCATTCCACCGGCGAGAACACTCAGCTTCAGGCTCTGCACGTTCTTCGTCAGCTGGGTCATCACTGCCATCACACCCAGCAGTTCACCGAACGTAACAGTCAGTGCACCGATCGCAGCACCAAGCCGGTCTGCTTTCACCATGGAGAGAACCGCCAAAGAACCAGCCATCAGGGCCACTGCTTTGGCGATCGTCATCAAAGTGTCCGCCTTCTTGGCCGATTTCCACGCATCGACTGCCTCGCCCAGAGATTCGATGCAGTCTTTGATACCGCCGACCGCATCCTTTGCACTGGAACCGATGGACTTGATGCTTTCAAAGAACCCCTTGAGGGAGACCAACATACTGGCTCCCATGCCGCCCAGAATAAACTGATTCAGTTTCTCTGGGTCAAATTCATTGAATGCTTCTTTCGCACCCTGTGCAAGCTGTGCAAAGATCTTGTCCGCAACAGAGCCAAAAGAATAAAACACCGGAGCAGCCGCATCCACAAAATTGGTCACCCAAGTACCAATGGTATCCAGCGGGTGAAGCCCTTTCGTGATCTCCGAAGCAAATTCACCGGCAGCCGATGCCGCATCCAGCAGAATATCGGCCAAAGGTTTTGTCAGGTTCAGAACCCGTGCCACACCAGAAATGATACCTTCCAGAATATCTTTCCCGACCCGCAAAACAGAGAATACGCCCTCTGCGGTTGTCTTAATCTTCTTGGCCGTATCATCACTGATGATAAGCTTCTTTGTGATACTGTCTAGCCATTGTGCAAAGCTCTTGATCTCCTCGCCTGTCTTTGGCGGGAAAATATCTTGAAATGCCTCATGGATGGGCTTCACTATGGCACTCACTGCATCCATCAGGTTCCACAGGCTCTGCACCAGATGCTCTCGGCCGGAAAGTTCCCGGATCTGTTTCGAGTATCCTTCCAGATCAAGCGTTCCATTTTGAACCTTTTGATTCAGTTCTTCAAATGCGCTTGCCTGTTTCTCAATTTCCTCCCGCTCAAGTCCTCGCGCCTTTAATTCGGCATCGCTCAGGGTCAGCATCTTCTCTGCACTTGCCTGTGCTTCATCCAGGCCCTTTTTCAAAAGATCTGCACTGATACCTCCCTGTTTGATGGCTTCGCCAAAACTACCTGCATCGGAGATCTGCTTTTCGGTAATGGCTCCGCTTGCAAGGGCCACCTGCTGCATGGCATAAGCGTAAGCGTCCGCCTGATCGCCCAGCTCATTTTCAAGCAGTTTATTCCATCCGCTGTTCAGTCCGTCCTTCAGCCGTTCGTTCAGCGCTTCGATGGGCGGCACAAAGATGTCGTACAGCCGGTTCGCCAGCTCCGTCCATGTGTCGGTGGCCTCTTCCTTGTTGCCAAAGAAGGTCTCGAAGACTTTCATCCAGGAAGAGCTGACCGCGTCCTTGGTGGAATCAATGGCCTGTCCAAAGCTGGTTGCCTGCTGGGCCGCCAGTGCCGCACGTTCTGCCAGTTCACCGTATTGACCGCTCAGCTTTTCAAGGGCCTCGGAGCTGGTCATGCCCGGGTTCTTCTGGGTCAGCTCATAGGCCGCCTCCATCATGGAAGCATACTTTGCGAAGGTCTTTTCCATGACCTCAGTGTTGGCCCACTTCTTCTGCAGGCTCGACTCAAAGCTGGCGATGGTCACCTCGCCCTTTTTCAGGGTGCCCAGCTCCACCGCTGTGTCAATGAGCTCCTGCTTCAGGGCCTTGGTGGCCGTACCCATCAGGTTCAGGCTCTTCCAGTCCTGAAGCTGCAAATGTCCGGCGCTGTAGCTCTGGGTCAGGTTCCGGATGGTGCTCTGGAACGCAAAGCCCGTCTTGCCCGCGTCTGCGGTGGCGTTGGCAATGCCCATGATCATGGGAATCATCTTGTCGATGTTGCCGCCCGCAGCCGTCATCTGGGAAAGAGCGCTGGTCATCTCGCTGAAGCTGTAGCTGGTCTCATCGGAGTACCACATCAGCTTGTTCAGGTAACCGTTCACCTGATCGATGCTCTTGCCCGTGGCGTTCATGATGGTCTGAACGTTGGAGGTCTTTTCGGTGTACTTGTCCCAGCCGCTGGCCACCTGATCGATGGACAGGCTCTTGACCAGCTTCTCGCCCGCGTCCACAAATTTGTTGGTAATGTTCACCAGCGCCGTGGTTGCTACGATGTTCAGGCTTGAGAATTTGTTCTCCAGCGTGTCCAGACTGCGCTGCATGGTGGCAAAGTCCACGTTCTCCGCGGCTGCGTCCAGCTTCTCAAAGCCCTTTTCCGCTCCCTTGAACTGGAGTTTTTCCATCAACCTATCGATGGACGAGATGGTCTTTTTTGTATTCTTCTCAAAGTTTTCGTTGTCGAACCGCATTTCAACAACGCGGCTGTCCACTTCCCTGCTCATTCTGTCCTCACCTCGCCCCATGCTCTGGCCGCGATCCGCTCAAAGACCGGCCGCATTGCCGGGTTAATGTAATCCACACCCTCTACATACCCTCCGTTTCGTGTTCCGTGGCCATATTGCAGGATCACCGCAATGGGCACGCCGTCCACGATGTTGGAGTTTTTCCATGTAATAACGATGCTTTCCCTGCCCTTTGTCACCTCGTAGCTCCAGCTGGCCGCGGTCTTTCCCGTGTCCTTGGGGGTCGCTTTCGCAAGGGCATCCGCCCCTTCCTGGCCGTACAGGTTCAGTACGTCGTCCAGGTCGAGGTCGGAACATCGCTTCAAAAATTTCCGGGTCTTTTTCCAGTCGCCTTTCTGGCGAAAGATGATGGCTTTCGACATGCTTATCCTCTTGTTTTCAGCTTGGCCTTTCTCTGCTCATTCAGCATTCTCTGCTGGGCCATCCGTTCGCCCTTGCTCATCTTCTTCATCGGTGCCTGGCTCTCCTGGCAGACCCGGATCATGGTAAGGAGCCGGTTCAGATGCCACTTTTCGCACTCCTTCGGGATGCCGTATGTGAACATCTGGCAATAAAGAATCTCGGCCGTTGTCTCCGTTCCATTTCTCCTGGGCGGGCGTTTCGGTCGAGGTTTCGTTTTATTTTTTATTTCGTTCGGTCTTGGCTCCCCGGCAAACCATGTTGCGGTCATCGGGGCTTCCATATATGTGTTAATGGCTTTATACTGTTCTTTCGTCAGTCTGGCGTATACTTCAGGGTCTACCCCTTTCGTGATCGTCATGCAGCGGATGTAGTCCAGCCACTGCTCCACGGTCAGCTTGTCCAGATTGCTCAGGAACGGTATATTCCAGTTGCTTTCCCAATGAGCCAGGGAGAGCAGTGAGTGCTCCAGTTTCAGCGTTACCGGTTCCGAATAGACAAATTCCTCTGTCTTTGCGTTCCAGCTCTGCTTTGCCGGAATGTTTAACGTCAGCACCCGCTCCACCTCCCTGGGGTGTTTTCATTGAGGCGCTCTTTTCAGAGTGCTCTCCATTTTGAATGTTCGGTCAGTTGTGAGGGCAGGCTTACTGCTCGTCGGTGCCCTTCTTCGGGCCTTCCAGCACCATCAGGCCGGGCTGGGGGTTCTGCTTGTCGGCCTTCTTGGCCTCTTCCTTCATATCCTCGGGCAGGATCGCCTCGAAGAATGCGGCGGCCTCCTCTGCATTGGATGCCAGCTTGTAGTACAGGTCGCTGTATGCCTGGGTGGCCATGAAATCAGCCAGAACAGCCTCGTTCTTGACGAACTTGCGGCCGTCCGGGCTCAACACACCGTAGCTCTTGCACAGGATCTGCTTGAACAGCTTGGCAAGCTCCAGCTGGCTCTGGGCAGCGGTGATGCGGTTGATCATCTGCACAAAGCCGCCCTCGGTGTTCAGCTCCATCTCCATGATCTCGGCGCGGGTCAGATTGAAGTAGTAGTCCTCAGTCCGCTCGGTACCGCCAAAGTCCACGGTCGTCATCGTCTTTTTCAGCATTTTTCTTCTCCTTTATTTCAAACAGAGGTTTAAGCAGCCTCGCTCTCGGTGATCAGCTTGATCAGATCATCCGGGGTGGGCAGGGTTGCCTCAGCGGACTCGGCGCCCCACAGCTTGTCCTGAATGGCCTTCACAGTAGTAGGCTTCAGCTTGGAGCAGTCGATTTCCATGTGGCTGGTGGGGCGGTGACCGGTCACGTTCACGGGGGAGGTAGTGCACTCCCAGCTGAAGGTGATCGCGTCGGGGTTATCGTTGATGGTGGCATAGCTCTTCTCGCTGGGAGAGGCAGTGCTGTTCCATGCAACGTGGATCTTCTGACCCACTTCGTCGGAAACGTCGTTGCCCACGGTGGTCACCCAGCTGAAGCCAAAACCCTTGCGCTTCTGCTGGCCAATGTTCACGCCCTTGGTGACCTCTGCGGAACCATCACAGGGAGCCCACTCGTCCGGGTAGGTGTATGCCTCGATGGTGTAGCCGTACTCCTCGGCACTGCGCAGAGAAGCATACTTGATGTCGTCGGCGTAGAGCTTGGTCTCCTCAGCGCCGGAGGGGCTCTCGGTCACAGCGGTCAGGCCATTCCAGGCCACGCCGTTCTCATAGTTGCCGTCGTTTGCCATGGGGTACAGGACACCCATCTTGGTGCCCATCTCGTAAAACTTTTTGCCAACGGCATCCCAAATCAGTCTTGCCATAAACTTCCTCCTTCTTAAGTGTAGATCGTA